>JACCDZ010488935.1_pt1 | contig 12247 bp, 10 predicted proteins | sample 7449551 | NCBI WGS metagenome assembly JACCDZ01 (sample SAMN15323452, study PRJNA562643) | freshwater metagenome | isolation source: river surface water | place: USA:Blue River Watershed | collected 2017-08-18
AAAAAAATGCCCGCACGGCCGATTTTTGGGCTAAGCGCCGAGGATAAAGACGACATCCGCGATGCGCTCACCGATTGGCTGGATACCATTTGGAGCGACACATGAGCCAATTGCCCATGTATCAAAACGTATTGGCCTGCTACCCCGCCTTGCTCGCGCGCTTGGCCCAAGTGCCGGGTGTGCATCAGGTGCTTGAGGCGGCCGACCTTGAGGCCTTGAGCAGCGATAAGCGCTTAAAGCCGATAGATGGCGCGGTGTATGTGGTGTTTGACGGCTTTACGCCCGATGCCGATGCAGCCACCCGCCAGCTTTTGCGCGAGCGCTTGAGCTTTAGCGTGATTTTAACCAAGCGCCAATACAACCCCGGCCACATGCAATACGGCGCCGATGGCGTGGGCGAGACCATCACCGCCATCAAGGCCGCGCTGCAAGGCTTTAGGCCGCTTGATGAGCAAGGCCGCGCGCTCACGCTCGACCCCTTCAGCGCGCGCGCCGCGCTGCCGATTATGTATCACGAGGGCTATGCGTTTTTTCCGATGCGGTTTGAAACCGCCGTGGCCATCAAATTAACCCCGTAAAAACCGAAAGGAATCAACACTATGACACGCCAAGCAGATAACGGCCTGATTTTTGAGGGCGATGTAAAAATGCGCAATCGCAAAATCCCCGAAAGCGGCTTTGTGGATGTGGGCAACACCACCTCGCTGACCACCGCCGCCGCCACCGACACGCAAGACCGCGTGTCTAAACGCAAAGGCAGCTACGGCCAAGCGCTCGACAGCCTCAAAACCACCAAACCGACCGAAATCGGCCTGAAAATGGATACGTTTGACAAAACCAATCTGGCCATGGCCTTGATGGGCGAGGCCGCCATCATCGCCGCCGGCGCGCAAACCGTTACCGACGAGGAGGTGGTGATCGGCAAGCGCGGCCAGCTCTACAAGCTCAAACACGGCAATATCGACCCTGCCAGCATCAAGGTTAAAGATGGCAGCGACCAAGCCATCGATGCCGATAAAGTAATCTACAACGACAACGCCGGCCTGATCGGCGTGGCCGCCGACAGCACCGTGCAAGACGGCGCCAGCATTAAAGTGAGCTACAAAACCCGCACCGGCGGCGGCTTTAAAATTGATGCCGCCACCTTGAGCAGCTTGGATTTAGAGATTATCGTAGACGGCCGCAACCGCGTAACCGGTGAGGCGGGTGTGTTGCACATCCCGCATGCCGTGCTGGCCGCCGATGGTGATATTGATTGGTTTGGCGATGACTTTGCCGAGGCCGCCTTTAAAGGCACCGCCGTGCTGGCCGATGGTCAAACCTCGTCCTACAGCTTTACCAGCTACAGCAACGCCGGCTAGGCTTTGCGCCATGTAAAAAGGCCGTCTGAAACGTTTTCAGACGGCCTTTTTTTTGTTGCTGGCTTTACAGGTAATCATAACCGCTTGTGTCGATGCCGGCGTGGCGGTTGCGGTTTGCTTCGGCCAGATATTTAATGCGGTAGCAGCGGCGTTTAGACTCATCTTTGCCTACGCGGCAATCACCGCCCAAAGCATACATGGCGGCACCGTGTGCCAAAGTCCAAGTGGCAGGTTTTACGGCTTGCCAATCAATGCGGCAGGCGCGATAAGCGGCTTTAAATTCGGCGCGGCTGAAGTTTTTGCGGGTGGCGCCGGTGAGGGTGGTTTGAGCTTGCATTTTGATTTCCTTTCGCCCCTGTTTGTCGGATTTGGCGGCTGGGGCGCTGCTGCCATATGGTTATAATATTATAATCATGCCGATAATACAAGCACTTTTTGCATGATTTTTTAAAATAAGTTTAAAGGCCGTCTGAAAACGTTTCAGACGGCCTTTGCAGATGTTGCTTAATGGCTCCCCAGCCATGCCCACGCCAAGCAGCGCTCAAAATCGGCAATCGCGCCGATGGCGTCTAAATCATTAATGGTGATGTTGCGATTTTCCAGCGCGGCGGCCACAAAGGGCACGCGCGGGGGCTGGCCGCTGCCGCCCACATATTCCCATGCCGGCGCCGCTTTTTTGCTGTGGCGGCACACGGCGATTTTGGCAATGTCGGTGCGGCTCATCAGGCTATCTAAGCGGCTCACCACAAAGCCTGCTGATTTGCTGTTGTGCCAATCCAAGCGCACGGCATAGCCATCATCCCACAGGCCGTGGCTTTTGCCGGCCATCAAATCAGGCAGCCACGTTTGCAACATGACCACCACATCGTCTGCAACCTCGGCGCGGTAGCTGCGGCGGCTGTGGCCGGTGTTTACCGTGGCATGGGTGAGATAGTCTTGCGCCGGCGCATCGGGCAGGTTTATCTCGCAGGGCAGCTCAAGGGTTTGCTCAAGGCTGCCTACATAGATAATCAGGCGGGTGCTGCCGCTGCGCAATTGGCGGTCGAGCTGGTGCGTGGGCTCAATCGTGATGCTAAATGGGTTTTTAGTGCCATCATCAAACACCACATCAAGGCTGCCTGCGTGCATCATGCGCACGCTGGGCTCAATCAGCACACACTTGCCGGTTTTGATTTCGGGCAGCCACACGCCGGCGGCGGGATTGGGCAAAAGCAGGCGCAGGCCGAGATGGTGCCCGCTCAAATAGGCGAGGCCGCGCGCGTTTAGCTCGCTTTGCCAATAATTTGTTTTGGTGATGGCGCCGTTGTCGGCATTGTTGATTTCGAGCATTTTTTTAGTCCTCCGGCCGCTTGGTGCAGAGCGGGCTGGTTAAGGTGTCAAACATACGGGGCAGTGCGTCAAATTTGCGGTGGCACAATTTGCGCAGCTCGGCATTGACCGCATCAAACGCCTGCCAATCCTCACCGGCGGCGTCATCCAGCCGGTTGAGCAGCTCAAATATTTGGTGCTGCCAATCGGCGGCCCAGGCTTTGGCTATATCCAGCTGCTTGTCGCGTGTGCTGGATTTTTGCAGGCGATAGCCGATGGGGCGGATTCTTGTCATTTTTTTCTTTCAAAAAAAAGCGCCTGAAAAAAATCAGGCGCTTTTTTATTTCTGTTTTAACTCCCAGCCGCCCAAAAGCGGCTGAACAACACAAAACATAAAATAGATTCATGGCTTCAACTTACAGCCACCTTAGAGTGGCTGACCGCCGTTAAGCGGTATGAGCAAACTTTACGCCTTAAAGCCTGCCCATGTCAAGCTTATTTTTATGCCAGCTCCTCTTCAATGGCGGCCTCGATGTCGTAGCAAAATTCCGTCCAGCCAAAATCAGAAACGCCGTCCTCCTCGAGCCATTTCAGCTCTTCGGCATTTAAATCAGCGCCATAATTATTATGGGCATCAATCTCTATCAGGCTGCCATCGTCACGCTGATACCATGTGTTGCAGCTGGCAAAATTGGCCTCTGATAAGGTGTTATCGTCTAAATCAAGGTAGAGCCGGCTATAGGTTTGCCCGCCGTTGCCCACCAGCTTGCTTTTGTAGTAATCGTCCAACACTTTATTGTTGGCATCTAAATTCATTATTTCATATGCGTTCATTTTTTTGTCCCTTTGCCCCTGATTCCCGAGGCGCGGCGTGATTTGATTAGTTGCCGTATTTTGTTTGATGCTGGTTTTGCAGCCAACGGCCATTAAATACTTTAGTGCGGTTGTCAATCCAATAGCTTGCCGATGTTTGGTTTTTTACTGCATTTATAATATCCATGCATTGGGCGTAGATTTCGGGGTATTCGCCGTTGGCGGCATCAGGCTTCATGATGCCATCAAGCTCGGCGATTTTTTCGGCGCGGATGCTTTCCGCCCAGGCTATTTGTTTTGGGGTGCCGGTGAGCTCGGGCAACGCGGCGGCTTTGTTGGCTTCGCGCGGCGTATCCACATCACCGCGCCGAATAGCCCAATAGCGGCCAAGCAGCCCAATCAGCACGCCCGCGATAATGGCCACAATAACTATGGCCGGCAGCATTGCGGACATGGTTCTGAATTTATCCATTATTGTATTAATAATCAATTAGTTACCATTTTAATGTGCGTGTTTGCCCAAAAACAAATTGCTGCTTGTTGTGCTGATATATCGGCAGCTCAACAATCACTTTAGCCGATGTTTTGAGCTGGCGGCGGAAGCGCTCTATATCATCCGGGGCGGTTACATAAGCAATATTGCTTAACTCATCATGCTTTGCAACGTTAAATCGCTCGATTTGGTTGTCAAATTTAATTGATATTTCGCAGCCTTTATAGCTGGCTGCGGAATCTCGACATGAGAGCTGGCCGCCGGTAATCAGCAAGCCCACCGCGTGGATGCTTTTGCCGGGGTGGCGATATAAGCCGATGCCGGCCATCACCTCGCCATATGGAAAATCAAGGTTTATCGTGTTTTCAGAGCCGATGACAGCGGATTGCGTGATGGTGCCGCGCATCTCGTCTTTTGATTCGCCGTACTTCCATTCGGTGATGGGTAGTTCGGCTGCTTCGGCGGGTGATTGGCTCTCTTTTTTGGTGTTTTCGCTTTGGGCGGCCGGCGCCTTGTTTTGTGGTGTTTTGGTGGCGGCGCGAATCCCGCTTAAACCCTCTTGAATTTTGCTGTTTACCTCATGGCGCAGATATGCGCGCCCGCTGCCCCAGCCCAGCGAGAAACATACCAAGCCCACCACGGCAATATGCCAGCCGCGCCATTCAAACGGCTCTTTCTCGCTAGGCTGCTCGATATACAGGCTTTTGGTTTTTATGGTGTTGTCGATTTGCGGCGGCAAAAAAAGATCGGGGCGCGCCGCTTTGAGCTGCTTGTCGTAATCTGCTCTATTTTGTTGATTTAAAAGGTTGTCTTTGACAGTTTGTAAAATTTCAATGGGCAGGGTTTGTTGTTCTGCCGCCCGCAACAAGGCGCGCTGTATTTCGGCGGCGCTTGCCGTTGGATGGATGTTTAAAAGGCCGTAATAGTTTTCCACATTTCCCCCTGTAGTGTAGTGCGGCGGCACAGCCGCCGCTGCTAAAAATCAGACAATAAGGCCTGTAATTTAACAGATTTTTAACGGGTTGATAATGGCGAGTGAAAACATTAAAGCAGGTATCGAGATCCAGGCAGGCGTTAAAGGCTTGGATAGCGTGGCTAGGCTCTCTAAGGCTATCGACGAGGCAGGTATCGACACCGCCGAGCTGACAAAGCGTGGCGGAGAGCTGGCGCAAAGTTTGCGCACGCTTGAGCAGCAGCAAAATCTGATTGACCAGTTTAAAAAATTAAAAATCGAATCGCAGGGCGTGGGCGCCGAGTTGGCCGCTGCACAGGCAAAAACGGCCGCGCTGGCGCAAGAAATGAATAAAAGCCCCAGTAAAAAGCTGGAGCGTGAATTTAAAGCGGCGACTACCGAGACCCGTGCGTTAAAAACGCGCCAGCAGGAGCTGGCAGCGGAAACACACAAGATTCGCGGTGCGCTCAACGATGCAGGCGTGTCAACCCGCAATCTTGCCGCCGAGGAGCGCAAACTGGCCTCGGAGAGCCAGCGAGTAAAAGGCGAAATCGGCCAGTTAACTGCCGAAGCTCAAAAATTAAAGCGCCAAGCCGATGCAAAAATGACGCTTGGGCTGCATGTGGACGGGCAGTCCCGCAACGAGCTGCAACGCCTTAATGCCGCCTATCACGAGCTTAAAAACAATGGCAATCTGACCAATCAGGAGCTTGCCCGCGCCACTACAGCTTATACCCAAAAAGTGCGCGAGCTTGGGCGCGAGATGGATACCGTGCCTGGCAAGCAAACGGCCATTGCTCAATCTGTAAAGAGCATGAGCACATCCATGCTCGGGCTTGCAGGAGTGGGTGGCGGCCTTTATGCCGTAAAGCAAGGGCTCGCCGAGGTCATCACCACCAGCAAAGAGTTTGAGGCCATCGGCAGCCGCATGGAATATGCCTTTGGCGGCATGCAGGGCGCCGGTGAGCAAATGGATTGGGTGCGCGGCGTAGCGCAAGAGTTGGGTTTAGAGCTTAAAAGCGCGGCCAACGGCTACGCCCAATTGGCCAGCGCCACTAAAAACATCGGCATGAGCACAGAGCACACGCAGCAGGTGTTTAAAGGCGTGGCCGCCGCCGCGGCCAAGATGAATCTGACCACCGACGAGACCAACGGCGTGCTGTTGGCGCTCTCGCAGATTGCGGGTAAAGGCAAAGTAAGCATGGAGGAGCTGCGCGGCCAACTGGGCGAGCGGCTCACCCCTGCAATGGCTATTGCCGCAAAATCCATGGGCGTAACCACTGCCGAGCTCGAAAAAATGGTTGAAAGCGGCATTGCTGCCGAAGACTTTTTACCTAAATTCGGCGCGGCTATGGAGGAGGCTTTTGGCGGCGCAGAATCGGCCAATGCTGCGCTTAACCGCCTGAAAAACCAATTTGACGAATTGATGGTTAAATTTGGCGAATCGGGCGGCATCAACGATGCGTTTAACAAGGTGCTGGGCGAAATCGGCAACGGCCTGGCATGGGTTGAGGAGCAAATCGACAGCCTAGACGCCGCACTAACTGGCGGCATGGCTGATGCAATATCGGGCACTTATGAGCTGGTTAAAGAGGCTTTTGGCGAGGTGGGCAATATCTTTACAAACCTGCTCGCACACATCAACGAGATTGGCAATATGTTTAGCACCGTGTTTGGCGGTGCCGGTGATGATTTTGATGTGGTTAAGTTTGCCATTGATGAGCTTAATATTTTTATCGGCCATTTGCGTGACGGTATTTACGGCATCGGCGTGGCTATGGATGTGTTTGCCGGCATCGGCCAAAAAGCCATTGCCAAGCTGCTTGAGGGGCTGGCCTTAATCTCGTTTGGTGAGGTGAGCAAGCGCTTTAAGATGGCCGCTGCCGAAATGTCGGCATCGGCAGACCGCCATTTTGCCAGCGCCGAGCAAAAAGCGCTGGCCTTTGAATCCAAGGCGGCAAGCGCCGCCGAACATGCCGCCGAAACCCAATCGCAGCGCCTTGAGCGGCTGGAGCGCGAAGCCCGCACAGCCTACGAAGCTGCTGCAACGGCGGCCATCGGTGCTGCCGAAAAAACCAAGCTGGCGCAAGAAAAAGCAGCGCAAGCCGTAGGCACCTCGCAAGAGGCCATCACCAAAAAAGCGGTGGAGGAATCAGAAAAAGTAGCCGCCGAAGCGCAAAAAGCGGCGCAAAAATCAGAAACCGCATGGAATAAATCCGCCGTGGCCATAGGCATGGCGTCAGAAGATATTGCCAAAATCAAGCAGCCGCTGGCCGATGCGGGCTTGGCGGCCAAAGAAACGGCCGACAAAGTTGGCAGCATCGGCAATGCCGCCAAAAAAGCGCAAAGCGAGGTATCCGAGGCATTTAAAAAAATCGGCGTAGACGCCGACGCGGCCGCCACCGGCATCAGCAGCAAGGCCAATCAGGCTTTTGCCGATTGGGCGGCGGCAAGCGCGGCGGCGCGTGATGCGGGTATTGACGACACGCGGCTGATCCGCGCGGGCTTTGAGCAGATGATGGGCAAGCTGGAGAGCCGCGCCGAGTTTGAGGCGTTTAAGCGCCAGCTGCAAGAGAGCGGCGATGTGGCCAAGCTCACCAAAGAGCAATTGGAGCGGCTCAATAAATCCGCCAAAGATGGCGCAACAGCAGCCAAAACGGCTTATGAGCAAATGGGCGAGGCGCTTAAAGAGGCCTCAAACAAGGCCGATTTTGCGCGCATTGCCGCCGAGGCGCAGGCCGCATTTGAGGCGGGCACCATCTCGGCCGCCGAATATGACCAGATGATGGCGCAAGTTAAGCAGGCCACGGATGAGGCTGCCGCCAAAGCCGCAGAGATGGGCAGCAAAGCCGTTGATGCGCACAAAAAAGCCACCATCGAGGCCAGCAATTACGAGGCATCGGTCAAACGTGCGTCGGCGGCGCAAAAGGCCGGCGCAGACACCGCCCAAAAAGCCACCGAATCGGCCACGCGCTCGGTGCAGCTGCACGGCCACCGCATCAGCGAGGTACACGGCAAAATCCAGCTCACCAGCGAGGAGACTAAAAAATACTCGCAAATTTGGGGCGGGGTATGGATAGCCACGCAGGCCGGCTGGAAAACCGCAGAGGCAGCATCACAAGCGTATTTAACGGCTGTTGGCAATGCCCGCAAGGCATCGGAGGAGCTCGCCGACGCGATTGCCAACGGTACCATTAACTCGCGGCACCTTGAGCGTGCAATCCACGCTGCTAGCAATGCAGCCGGCAAGATGGACAGCACCTCGCTCAAAAACCTGCACAACCAAATCGACACGGCGCGCCGAAAAATGGAGGAGCTCAAGGCCGAGGCCGCCGACACCCGCCAATCGCTTGAGGCCGAGCTGGCCGCGCTCAACGGCAACGATGAGATGGGCCATCAGCTTGAGCACCAAAAAAAGATAGCCGATTTGCAGGCCAAGGCTCAACAAGCCGCCGCCAATCACCAATCAGAGGCGGCTGCGGAATATAACCGCGCCATGCATCTGCAAAATCAGATTTATGCCAAACAAAAAGCGCAGCGCGAAAAAGAGCGTGCAGAGGCCGCCGCTGATGCCAAAAAAGCCGCGCAAGCGCCTGCACCAAGCGGCAGCAGCAACAGCAACAGCGGCAACCCGCTGCCCGATGTTGATTTAAGCGGGCTCAATTTTGGCGGCGATGTGGGCAAATTTAACGACACGCTCGCGCAAATGCTGGCCGAGCGCGATCAAAAAGTGGTCAATGCCGCCGGCAAAGCGGTGATTGACCAGCTCACCGATGCCGTGGCGCGGCAAAAATAGAGAGGCCGTCTGAAAAAATGAATGATTATTGGCAATTAAAACGCAAAGACAACGCCGCCGTGATGCTGCTGCCGCAGGATATGCATTGGGCGGATGAGTTTGACTGGTCACGCATTGCTCAAGCGGCGCCGCAGCGCACGCTGTCGGGCGGCTTGGTTATCCAGCAAGGGGTAAAGCTCAACGGCCGCCCCATCACGCTTACAGGCGAGTGGGCGTGGCACAGCCGCGCCGCGCTGCTCACGCTGCGCGATTGGAGCGACACCCCCGCGCTGGAGATGCAGCTGATCCATTATGACGGGCGCGAGTTTGACGTGATTTTTAGGCTGCACGAGAGCGCCATGAGCAATGTGGAGCCGGTGCGCTACACCACGCCCGAGCGCGATGGCGAGCCCTATCGCGCCACGATTAATTTAATGACGATTTGATTTTTAAAACGAGTTTAAAACATGGCTAAAACCACCCGCTTAACGCAGCAAGACCTGCAAATCTACCCCAGCCAGCGCCTCACCGACACCCCCGACGGCGGCGGCCAAATGATAGGCACCCCGCTCACCGGCGAGGACAACGAGCTTTTTCCGCCCGTGAGCGATGTCGATCGCACCATGGGCAGCTTTGACGCGCGGCTGGTTTATCCCGCCGTGTTGCGCGCCGATGCCGAGCCGCTTTATGGCGGGCATTTTGTGATTGCCGAGCCGCCGCAAGCCAAAAACGTGAGCTTTTTGGCCTTTAAAGCGCTCAACTATGGCGAGATGCGCGCCGATATTATGCCGCGCATCGAGGCCTATAGCGTGCCCACCATCGAGAGCCCGATGACGCTTTTAGGCACACAGCTCAAAGGCAGCCGCCTGGTGCAGGTTTACCAGCGGCTTGACGAGCCTTTGCCGGTGGTGGGGCAGCGCTTTTGCTTGAGCGTTAAAGATGTGCCGAATGTGGCGCCTTATAGCCAATATATCCGCGTGATGGACGTTAAAAGCATTGTGCGCACGTTTGTGACCAAAGAGGGGCAGGAGTTTCAGCGGCGGGTGGTTACCATGGCCGTGAGCGACGCGCTGCTTTACGATTTTAAGGGCATTGAGTATCCCGACATCCGCTATGCCGCCGCCCAAGCGCGGCTGCTGGAAACGCAAGTGGCCGACACCGCCAGCTATTTCGGTGTGCGCCCGCTGGTGGCGGCTTTGAGCAAGGGCGATGCCGAGCTGCGGGTAGACACTATTTTCGAAAAGCTCGTGCCCACCAGCACGGTAGAGACGGCATGGGCCGACCAATACCCCGTAGGCGCGGGCGCGTGGATTGAGGCCGCGCCGCGCCAAGTGATGGCCGCCAGCAAAGAGGCATGGGCGGGCAATATCTATCTGCACACCTCGGTGCTGCCCGGCAGCGTGGAGCTGGCGGGCTACACCGACAACGGGCAAGGCGCGCTGGTGAGCCCCAGCGGCGTGCGCCTGCCGGTGAGCTACACCGACGGCGTGATTATCAACACCCGCTCGATGGCCTTGTTTACCGTTTACGGTGTGCCCGCCACTTATGTGAGCGCGGCCAACTACACCGCCATTATCAGCATCGACGACACCAACCAAGGCACGGAGTGGGTGCCCTTGCTCTCGCCCAAGCCTGCCAACGGCAGCGTGGCGGTGTCGTTTTTGAGCGGCGGGCAATGGTATGTTGTCAAAGATAGCGGCGACTACATCCTGCGCGATGAGGCAGGCAACAACTGCGGCCGCGTTACCCGTGCCGGCTCGTGCGTGATCAGCCTGCCCGCGCTGCCTGATGTGGGCAGCAAGATTGTGATTGGCTGGTCACCGCTGGATGCGTTTAGCGCGGTGGGCGGCGCAGAGCCCGGCAGCGTAGAGGCCGCCGCCGGTGCTCAAAAAACGGTGGATTTGGCGCTTGAGCTGCCAAACCCGGTAAAGCCCGGCAGCCTTAAATTGACTTTTATCGATGGCCAAACCAAAACGGCAAAAGACGACGGCAAAGGCAAAATCAGCGGCGATGTGGCCGGCGTGGTGGATTACTTTAGCGGCAAAATCAAGCTTAGCGGCGCAAAGCCGATTGAGTATAAGGCTGATGGCAAAGCCGTTTTTGACCGAGTGAGCGGCCTTGTCAAGCCGCACGTCGGAACCATAACCATTAATGACGACGGCGATTTAATCACCGGCACCGTTGGCAGCAGTTATTATTTGTTTGGCCTGCTCATGATTACCTTGCGCGCCACCTTGGTGGATGTGCAAAACAACACACATTTTTTTGGCACCGATGTAACCATGAGCAACGAGGGCTTTTTGCTCAACATCTATGTTTACGGTGACGGCGTTTTTATGCTTGATGGCAAGCCGATTCCGGGCGCCAGCATCAGCAACGGCACGTTTAGCATTCCCAAGGCGGCATTGGTGCGGCAAGGGCGCAATATGTCGTTTAGCGATGAGGAGATTGTGAGCGGTGCCACGCCCATCACCGTTACCAAAGTAGACAGCCGCAGCAACCACTCGCGCGTGCTGGCCGTCAACGTCAAACAAACAGCCGCTTATACCATTATTTCAGACGGCCTCAACGACAGCCTTGGAGACTACAGCAAAACCATATCCAGCAGCGATTACGCGGTTGACGTGCTGGCAGGCGTGCCCTATCCGCGCAAGGTGATTTTTAACAGCTGGATTTTAGACGTAGGCGGCACGCGGCTTTATGAGCGCGGCGGCACGCTCTATAAAAATATCGACTACCAAACCGGCAACGGCACGGCGGTGGGCACAATCTCGGCCGCCGGTGAGCTTGTGTTTGCCGATGCGGCCTTGAGCGGCCACACAATCAACATCGTGGCCGGCATCTACACCAACGCCGATATGGTCATCAAGCAATATTACGGCCGCACCCCAGCCGCGCCGATTAAGCCGCAAAGCTTTACCGTGTATGCCCAAACCGGCACCACGCTGCAAGCCGCAGCGGGGGCGGATGAGCAATTGAGCGGCGACTTTTCGGGCAGCATCGACACCGAAACGGGCTTTTTTGAGGTGGTGGGCGAGGAGCCTTTTGTGCCCGAGAGCCTGCGCTTTAACGTGGTCACGCAGAGCTATATCCCGCTCGATAGCAGCATCATCGGCATCGATTCGGTGCGCCTGCCGCCCGATGGCCGTGTGCCAATCTACCGCAAAGGCGACATGATTGTGATTGGCAACAAGCACAAGCAGGCCATTGGCAGCGCGTTTGCAGCCGGCCAAACCGTGGCGCTCGAGCGCCAAAATATCGACCGCCTGTGCGTGATTGATGCCGATGGCCGCCATGTTACCGCCGATAAATACCGCGCCGATTTGGCCGCCGGCAAGCTCACTTTTGCCGACCCGCTCGATTTGAGCGCCTACACCATGCCGCTATCCGTAGATGCGGCATGGGAAGAAGAAAACCGCGTGGTGGGCGTGGATATTGCAGGCCGTCTGAAGCTGCAATTCGGCGTGAGCCGCGCTTATCCAGCAGAGCGCACTTATGTATCCAGCGCGCTGATTGGCGGCGATTTGCTTGTGCGCGCCACCGAG
>JACCDZ010038236.1_pt1 | contig 12231 bp, 9 predicted proteins | sample 7449551 | NCBI WGS metagenome assembly JACCDZ01 (sample SAMN15323452, study PRJNA562643) | freshwater metagenome | isolation source: river surface water | place: USA:Blue River Watershed | collected 2017-08-18
TAGCAGGATGAAGTACCTCGTTTTCATTTTAATATTTATCTTTGTGGCTCAAATTTAATTAAAAAAAGATGGCATACGCAGAAATGTTGACCGACAAAGGGTTAATGAAAATCGAATTTTATACAGAAGATGCTCCGATTCACGTGAAAAACTTCATTGATTTGGCGGAAAAAGGATTTTACGATGGACTCTCGTTCCACCGTGTCATCGCTGATTTCGTGATTCAAGGAGGATGCCCAGATGGAACGGGTGCCGGTGGCCCAGGTTACTCAATCCCATGTGAATTAACAGGAAATAATCAGTTCCATGATCGGGGTGTTTTATCGATGGCACATCGTGGACCAAATACAGGAGGTTCACAATTCTTTATTTGCCACTCAAGAAACAATACGGCGCACCTAGATCGCAAACATACGTGTTTCGGAAAAGTGGTTGAAGGCTTAGATGTAATTGATCAAGTACGCGAAGGAGATCAGATTCAAAGCGTAAAAATCATCCACGATTAATGCATTTCATCAAAGAAATCCCGCATCCCAATATGCGTATCTCACTTTTTGAATGGAATTCAAAATACATTCTGAAATTTGAGACGCCCCAACTCGAGCAAAGTTATAAATTCTCGGTTTTGGATGTAGGAGGCCAAAAAGAAATAGAGGAGCTGGCGACCAGCTCCTCTTTTCAAACATTTGTGATCACAACCTTTCAGCAGATGTATGCTGAAATGGGGAAACAAATCAATTAAGACTCAACCACTTTTTACGTAGCGCCAATTGCGTTGCCGTTGGGCTTTCTACCGATTGAATCGCGAATGCCTTCAAAGGCGTTTGGACAATCGTTAATTCAAAGGTACGCTCCAGTCCGTCACGTTTCACGCGGAAACTAACTACATCACCCACTTTTTTGTCGGCCGTTAATTTATCCAATCCAGCGAAATCAGCTTGATTCACTTGGACAATTTCGTCGCCTACATTTAAACCTGCCACATAAGCTGGTCCAGCTTTATAAATGGACGTGATTCGATTCGATGCAACGGAAAAACCAACAAATGGAATGGATTTACTTACATTTGAATCTGTCCACCTATAGCCAAATTTGGCAAATAGACCCGTATAATCAGGAGTTTTGATGCCATAAATATAATCCTTAAAGAAACCTGCTGCAGATGTTCCTGCCACCATAGTAAATGCATTTTCAAGTTCCGCATCGGTAAAGCCACGGCTTTGTTTCAAGTAATAATTTTGGTACAACAAACGGAAAACATCATCCAAGCATTTGGTACCATTCGTCTTTTCGATAATCCACATATTTAAAATTCCACCTAATAGCGAACCCTTGTCATAATAGGAAACGGTTGAATTCCGAGAATTTTCATTGGGGCGATAGTATTTAATCCAGGCATCCCAACTCGCTGAAGCGGCTGATTCAACTTGATTGCCGGGCGTATTTTCAACCGCAGAAATTTCTTTACCTAATTCGCTAATATAAACATCTGCAGGTACCATACCCGTACGTAGATTTATCAAATCGGCATAGTACGAGGTAATTCCTTCGGAAAACCAAAGGTTGTGCGTATAATTCTCATTCTCATAATCGAAAGGTCCAAGCGCCATCGGACGAATACGCTTTACGTTCCAGAGGTGAAAATATTCATGCGCCAACAAGTTCAATACCCCTTGATATCCATTGACTGTTTCATAAGAAGATCGAGAAACCGAACAAGTAGTGGAATAAAGGTGCTCCAAGCCACCTGTGCCACGTTGAATATTGTGGATAATGAACACATAATGATCGCAAGGATGTTGGCCTACAATCTTTTGAGCAGTTTCCGCCATTTTTGTCACATCAGCAATGAATTTCAACGAATCCACCTTCGCTTGACCAAAGAAAGCGATTTGATGTGGGATGTTGTTGACTTTGAAATTCCAAACTTGTTGGTTTCCAATTTCAATAGGGGAATCGATCAACTCATCTAAATCCTTGGCGATGTAGTTGAATCCACCTACATTTTTCAAGGCCGTAGAAACCTTCTTGAAATCTTTGTGTGGCACAATGCTCAATTCTTGTGGTTGTTTGGCCCATTTGGCAACATACAATAACACGCTCGCCGGATTAATATACCCATGCACATCATCCAAGAACGACGTACGCACTGATAATTCAAATGCATAAACTTGGTAATGAACCTGAACCGATTTGATGCCCGGTTGTAAAGTAATTCGCCACGTATTTTTCGAAATTTTGGAGATTGGCAAGTTCGAATTCCCACTTTGCGCTGTAATTTGTTCAACATTTTTGGCAAATTCACGAATTAAATAGGAGCCAGGCGTCCAGGCAACCATCTTCAAATCAACGAAGCCCCCTTTTTCTTTGCTTACGTCCAATGATGTTGTCACATCGAAGTAATGGGATTGAGGATTCGGCATTTGGATGACGTGTTTAATGGGCGCCGCGCTCAAATGAAAACCCAGGAATAATAGGCCAAGAAGACCTAATTTCTTGAAATACATAGGTTTAATATTTAGTTAGATGAAATAGAAAATCTAAAATTAAAAAAATACCCCAAATCTTTTATGAATTGGACATTTATTGCCTTAAAACCTAGAAAATATTTTCAGAAAGGCCAACAATATTTTGAAAGAAAAATCGTATTTTTGATTAATTGTGCATGCTGTAATCAAATTATAATGCGACTAAATAAAAAATCAACAAGCTGGATCTTGGCTCTATTCATTTCTGGCATAAGCTTTTGTGCGCAAGCACAGCAAACCTTTATTTATAAAGATCAAACCTTGCACTTTCGTCAAGCGAAAGAATATTTTGATGCGAAGAATTATGTCGCTGCTCGGGAGGAATTCAATGCCTATCTAGGAAGTATCGAGCCCATGAGCAATGAGCAATCGGGACAAAAAGTATTGGCTGAATACTACATGACGATGTGTTCCTTGTATATGAGCCAGCCGGAAGCTGAAATTCTTGCGGAGCGATTTGTGGCGAACAACCCAGAACACCCACAAGCAGTTAAATTGTTACGTGGCATTGGTACTTTCTTTTATGACAATGGGGATTACGCGAAAGCGATTAAATACCTGTCTCGTTCATCAGATACGAATTTAGAGGCAAAATACCGTTTGGGCGTTGCTTATTATGAGTTGAAAAATTATGTAGATGCGTTGAACGTATTTAATGACATCAAAACGGAGCAAGACGAAGAATATGCATTTTCTGCGGCCTATTATGCGGCGATTATCCAATTCAATGACAAGCGCTATGCAGATGCTGCACCTGACTTTATGAAAGCGGAAGGAAGCAGTAAATATCGTCGTGAAATCGCTAATTGGGTTGCATTATGTTATTTCAATCAATCTAAATTCGCGGATTTATTGAATTATGCGGAACCTATTTTAGCGAAAAAGAATTCGGGCTACCGGGTGGATGAATTATCCCAATTAGTAGCAGACGTACAATTTAAATTAGACAAATTCGAAAAAGCCGCTAAAAGTTATGAGGTCTTAATTCGTGCGAGCAATGGCAAAATCAATCCATTAGCTCAATATCGTTTGGGATATTCCTTGTACCGTACGAAAAAATTCAATGAGTCGGCGAATCAATTAAAAGGCTTATTAGCGTCCAAAGATAGTTTGAGTCAATATGCCGCATTTACATTAGCATTAGCACAATTAAATGCAGGAAATTTAGCCGCAACCTTAGATGCCTTTGAGGTAGCAAAGAAATTACCTTTTAGTGCGGCTATCCAAGAAGAGGCTGCATTTAATCATGCAAAAGTTCAATTGGACTTAGGGCATGCATCGGAAACGATTCAAGAAATCCAGGCATTCAATGCGCAATTTCCGAAAAGCAAATTTACAGAAGAGGCAACCGAACTTGTTGCGGATGCATTCTTAAATTCCAATAACCTGGAAGTTGCCTTGAACTATTTAAAAGGCATCACGAATCGTTCTGCGCGTTTAAATGAGGCATATCAAACCTTAAGCTACAATTTAGGCGTTCGTTCATACAATGATGAGCGTTTTGAAACAGCGATTGATTTATTCAACAAATCGATTGAAACGGCACAATCAGCACGTTACACGGCTTTAGCTACTTTAGGGAAGGCGGAAGCGTTAAGCCAATTGAAGAAATTTGAGGATGCGATTGAATTATACAGCCCCTTGTTAGGAGGAAAAGGACAAACGGAGGATTTCATCCAACAAGTTCGCATTGGTTTGGCATTTGCCTATTTCAATACAAAGGAATTCAGCAAGGCGAATAATTTATTTAGAGCTTACGTAGATCGTTTAAAAGCAACACCGAACGCGAAAAACAATCCAACGATCTTGATTCGCTTAGCGGATACCTATTTGATTTCCCGTAAATATCAAGATGCCTTAACTTATTACAGCCAGGCAGCCGAATTAGCGAAATCAGAAAAGGATTACGCTTTGTACCAAAAGGGGATGACCTTGAGCTATTTGAGTCGGGATGCAGAAGCACGCCAAGCATTCAAACAAGTACGTAGCAACTTTCCTGATTCTAAATATGCAGAAGATGCTCTTTATCAAGAGAATTTAATTTTGTTCAACGGACACAATTATAAAGAAGCGATTGCCGGATTTACTGATATCATTGAGGCGAAAACCAAGAGCGAGTTTTTATCATCAGCGATTTTAAAACGTGCACAAGCTTATACGAATACAGAGCAATACGAGCAGGCTTTAGCCGATTACAAACGAATCATCAATGAATTTTCAGGTGATAAAATTGCCAAAGATGCCTTGATTGGTTTGCAAGAGAACTTGATTAAAGTAGGCCGACCAGAGGAATTTGGGCAAGTATTGGAAAACTACCAAAGTGCGACAAATGCTGTAGAAGATGCAGAGTCGATGGACTTGAAATACAGCGCAGCGAAAGGTATTTATGATGGCAAAAAATTTGACAAGGCAATTCCTGCCTTGAAAGAATTTGTTGCGAAATACCCAACAGACGAAAATGTAGTAGAGGCTTACTTCTTAATTGCCGATGCGGCAGATCAGTTAAAAGACTCGACAGAAGCTTTACAAGCTTATAAAAAAGTGATTGAGCAAAATGCCCATCCACAAGTAAACAAGGCTATTTTACGTGCCGCGGAATTAGCAAACAACGCAGGAAATACGCCAGAAGCAGTTGCCTTATATCGTTTACACGCGAGTAAAAATCCGGAGGTTGAAAATCAACTGAATGCCTACAACAATATCTTTAAGGCATATTACGCAGTTAAACAATTGGATTCTGTTGCGAAGGTATTTACCGAGGTGGAACCTTTAAATTTGTACAGTACTGAAGAAAAGGCAAAAATGAGTCGGGGATTAGCAGAAGCTTATTCAGATAGCGCTTCTGTAGAATTACGTACAGAATGGTTAAATAAAACCATCTCATTAGATCCGAAAGGTGATATCGGTGCGGAAGCACAATATCAATTAGCGATTCAATTAACCCAAGCAGGTAAATTCAAGGAATCAAATGATATGATTAGTAATAAGTTTAAAAATGAATTTGCTGAGGCTTCGGATGCCGTGATGGGAAGAGCCTATGTTTTATTGGCAAACAACTTCGTTTCCATGAAAAACTTGCCACAGGCAAAAGCCATTTTGAAATCAGTCATTGATAATTCAACCGATAATGAGGTGATTGAATTAGCGAAAAACACATTAAAAAGCTTACCCCTTAAATAATTGAATATGAAATTTCAAATGAAAACGAATCCATTGATCATTTGTAGTGTGCTCATGCTGGGGGTATCCACTAGTTTAATTGCTCAAGACAAAAAAGAAGGTAATATTCAAAATGATGATATCATTTTGGAGAAAGAACGTAAAATAGTTCTTCAGCCGCAGATTTCACGTAATTTCGAACCCTTAACGGAGATTGAAAATACGCAGAAAGGACGTAAAATGAAGTACGAATTCTTCGACCGTAAATGGGATGCCACGAATAATACCTTGTTAACGACTTCCATCATAGGACCAAGAGAAGGAGATGAATTGGTTTCTTCCTTTGGACCCAAATTCAAAAACTTAGTGAAGGTAGGAGCAGGAAATTATGGCCACACCTTATTAAACGGTCATTTTGGCTTCACACCTAAAGAAAACCAATTCCAAGGTGTCTACATCAATCACGATGCAAACCGCAGAGGTCCTGTTAGCATGGGAAATTCTAGCCGCAACGAGAATGAAGCTAAAGTGTATAGCAAAACCTTTACGGGTAACTATTTCTTGGATGGTCAAATAAGCTTCAAGCGTACAGAAAACAATTATTATGGCCAACCAGAAGCAGCATTTGCCGTTCCATTTATCAAAGATTTAGAAATTGCCTACAATAAATTCAATTACTCAGGTAGTATTTCAAATTCAAAAAAGGATGTTAAGTGGGATTACATCGCCACATCGGGTTTGACCTATTTGACCAACAATTATACGAGCAAAGAGTGGATTTGGGACAGTAAACTTCAAGGGATCTTACGCGTAACAGACAATTTCTCTGCTTATTTAACAGGGGAGATGAACATGTCGGAAAACACATTTGCTTTTGTGAATAACCGCAGGGAATTATACCGCGTTAAACCCACATTCTTATACAAGAATAACCGTTTAGCCGTTACAGGGGGATTGAATATTGTGAATGAGAAAGATGCGAGTATTTCATTGAATAAGACACGCTTGTTCCCGTTGTTGAAAGTTGACTTTAAACCTACCGACTTCCTGCATGTATTTGTTGGCTTAGGCGGAGAGACTTATTTTAATAGCTACAATCAATATACCAGTGAAAATAATTGGTTAGCACCACGTATAGCACCAAGCTTGCGTAATACGACGCAAAGCTCGAACATCTACGGTGGAATTAAAGGATCAAATGAGCGTAACCTCGATTTTGAATTGAAATTTGGCTATGCTGAATACAATAATTTAGCGATGTACTTGAATTCAACATCAGACCCATCGCATTTTGAAATGATTTATGCGAATACCAAAGTTGAAAAATCAGCGAAGGTGTTTAATATGTCAGGTCAAGTTAATTACCAGACCTTTGATAAAGTCTTGTCAATCTTGAAGTATGACTTTAATACGTATCAAGATATCGCATATGATCAGGCCGACTTGAGCACAATCGATGAACCTATTCATCGCCCGATGATGAATTTATCATTTACCAACTCGATTACCTTTAAAGATAAAATCATTGTATCTCCCGACTTATTCTATATTTCTGGATTATATAGCTTTGAAAAGTCGTTGACACCCAAGGCTGAACAATTGGATGATATCATTGATTTAAACTTGAAAGTGAATTATTTGATTACGAAGAAATTCAATATTTCTGTGAGTGCAAATAACTTGTTAGGCAAGAACTACCAACGCTATTTGAATTACACGAGCCAAGGACTTAATTATACTGTAGGGGTTGCCTACTCGTTTTAATGATGACAATAATGAATCCGATGATTGAGTTTATTGAGCATTTACTTTACACACACGATTGTGTTATCATTCCACATTTTGGAGGTTTTGTATTGAATACGCAAGATTTTCAATTAGATGATAAACAAGTCATTCATCCCAAAACTAAATGGGTTGCATTTAATGAACGTCTACAATCCGATGATGGATTATTAGCAACGAGTTGGGCAAAGGAAAAAGGAATTAGCCAGAAACAAGCATTCGCTGCAGTTCATCAATTTGGCCAATCATTATCAGCACAAATAAAAGCTGATAAACAATTCCAATTTGGGAATATAGGTGTTTTCCAGTTGAGTAAATCCGGCCGACTGCAATTTGAGCCAAACCAATTAATCAATTTTGATTTAAATCAATATGGTTTATTTCCTGTGGGAATTGGTCAAGCGAGAAAGAAACCTGTACTTCAAGAAAGTCCAGTGGAGAAGTCGGCAGTAGATATGCCAACCATACAACCCGTTGTAAAGCGCACGCGGCAAAATCAGTTTTACACCTATGTATTAATGGCATTTTTCTTTGGTGGAATTGCGGCGTATTACTTAACGGAGCCTAATTCGCGCTATGTGAATAGTTCATTTAGTCCGCTGACCATTCGAATTAAAAAATCAAAAGCACCACAAGCTCCGGCTAAGGATAAGGCTCAGGTTGAGATTAGTCAAAAAACTACAGAAACGGAAGCCCAAACGATTATTGATTCAGCAATTGATCAGCCAATATCAGGTGGGATTTATTTAGTGGCAGGAAGTTTCAAAACGGAGGCAAAGGCAGCCACTTGCCAAGCTGAATTGTTAGCCAAAGGCTTTGAGCATGTACAAATCATTGAAAAGAAAGCAGGTGAGGGGCATTATCGAGTGAGTGTAGGAGAGGTTGCTGATTTTGATGCGGGATATGCTGCGGCAGCACGATTAAAGACAGAAAAGAAATTAGATATTTGGGTTTACAAAAGATAAGATATGAGCATTAGCTATTCACAAAAAGACTTTGAGAAAAAGAATCAACGCAAAGCATTGGTCATCACCTTGCTGATTAATGCGGTGTTGTTTTTATTGATTTGGCAAGTTCAAATTTGGAATGAATCACCGTCGCCTAAAATTCCAAGCATGGAAGATGGCACGGCAGGTGAGATCACTTTTGAGCAGGAGCCACCTGCACCCGAGTCTCAATCCCAACAAGAAATTACAGAGACAACAGAAGCTGAGCAGGCAAACACTGTTCCGCCAATGACAAGCACGGTGGCGAGTCCTGTTACCGTTAAGCAAAGTCCTCCCGTTGTAGCAAAAGAGGAAAAGGAAGCTGAGCCCATCGTAGATTTAAATTTAACCATGGGTAAACGTTCTCCACGTGCTACAACTGGTGGAAATGGTTCAGGAACTGGCTCAGGAGTCGGTACAGGAAAAGGAACAGGCACTGGAGTTGGAGGTGGAGGTAATGGAAGCGGCTCAGGTGCAGGAAATGGAGAAGGAAAAATTGCACAAGATTGGACATTTGATACCAAATCATTGAATGGCATTGATAATGGTTCTGAAACAGGTGAAATCACTTTTTTTATTCGAATCAACGAGAAAGGAAATGTGACAGAGATTCGCATTGATCGTACAAACGTTAAGTTATCCTTGGCTGAACGCTATAAAAAATTAATCAAGAATGCACGTTTTTATCCAAAGAGTGATGGTATCAGTCGGGGAGCAAGCGGATTCAAAACGATTAAAATTGTGCCTACCAACTAATTATGACGCGTTTCGAAGAAGTCATCAACTTCTTGTATGCCCAATTGCCCGTGTTTCATCGGGAAGGTAAAAAGGCTTATAAACCCGGTTTAGGTAATATTGAGAATCTTGCTGCTCAATTAGGCAATCCGCAGGAAGCTTTTAAGTCTCTGCATATTGCGGGAACCAATGGGAAAGGGAGCAGTTCACATTTTATAGCCTCCATCTTACAGGAACATGGCTATAAAGTGGGGCTTTATACATCACCGCATCTAAAATCATTTACGGAGCGAATTAAAATCAACGGACAGGAAGTTGACAAACAATGGATTGTCGATTTCTTTGATCAAAATCAGCCATTATTGGCGTCGATACGTCCTAGTTTTTTTGAATGGACCGTTATCATGGCGTTTCAGTATTTCAAGGAACAAAAAGTTGATTTTGCCATCATTGAAACAGGCTTGGGTGGTCGCTTGGATTCAACCAACATCATCGACCCGCTTGGATGTTTGATTACAAATATCGGATATGATCATCAGGATATTTTAGGTGATAGCCTTGGGTTAATCGCAGCTGAAAAAGCAGGCATTATCAAAACAGGTAAACCCGTTTGCATAAGCGAAAAGCAGTCGGAGACCACCTCCATATTTCAGAAGAAAGCCAAACAGGAGCTAGCACCCATTCGATTTGCCTCGGATGAGGTAAAGATTCTCCATACTGAATTATCAAGCCAGGGAATTCAGTTGGAGCTAGCAACAAATACCTGGGGAAAATTTCAAGTTCAAAGTCCCTATGGCGGAATTTATCAAGCGAATAACGTTAGAGGCATTATAGCTTGGTGTGAACAATTGAATGATTTGGGAATTATTTCATTTGAATTAGCGAGAATACAGTCAGGCATTGCCGCATGCCGAAAAAATACAGCCTTGCGAGGACGATGGGAAGTGTATCAAGAAAATCCCTGGATTGTAGCAGATACGGGGCATAATGAGTCTGGCATTCGTCAAATATTGGCACAAGTTGCACATGATCAACCCAAGCATTTGACGATTATCTTGGGCATGGTTGCCGACAAAGACATAAATCGGGTATTGGCCTTATTCCCCCAAGATGCGTTTTATATATTCACAGAGGCTAAAAATCCGCGGGCGTTAAAAGCGAAGGCTCTAGAAGAAATGGCTAGTCGGCATGGCCTAACGGGAGGCGTGGCTGAAGATGTAAATCAAGCCATTCATGAGGCACGCAATTCCGCATCTGATTTTATTTTAATCACGGGCAGCACTTATTTAGTCGCTGAAATAGAAGAATCGAGTTTTGAGTAGACAGAAAACATACAAATACGAATGGGCGGAGCGATTAGAAAACGTCATTCAATCACCGAAGCCTTTTTTTTCCGTTTGTCAAGGAAACTGGAATCAGACTTATTTTACTAATTCCAATAAGCTCGTGGTCGAATTAGGCTGCGGTCGGGGGGAATATACCAATGGATTAGGCCATTTATTTCCCAACATGAATTTCATTGGTGTGGACGTAAAGGGTGATCGTTTGGCGGCAGGTGGTCGGGAAGCGGATCGTTTGGGACTTTCCAATGTGGGATTCTTGCGCATTCAGATTCAGTTCATTGAAGATTTTTTTCTTCCGAATGAAATTGACGAAATCTGGATAACCTTTCCGGATCCAAGAATGAAAGATCGGGATGAGAAAAAGCGTTTGACTTTTCCATTCTACCTTGAAAAATACTTGAGATTACTGAAGCCTGATGGAATCATTCATTTAAAAACAGATTCTGAACCCTTCTTCGATTATTCGATGGAACAGTTTCGCGCGTATGGATTACCAATTTTGGCTGAAACAAAAAATCTATATGAATCCGAATGGAACGAGGACCATTTTGGGATCAAGACCCGTTTTGAGAAAATTTGGTTTGATAAAGGATTCTCAATCAATTATGCTCGGGTACAAAACAAAAAAGAGGCCTAAGCCTCTTTTTTGAAAATCAATATGCATTTGAAATTATCCAACGCGTGCGATCAAATCAGCTGCACGAGAAGAATAACCAAATTCGTTGTCATACCAACCAACAACTTTCACTAGGTTACCCATAGCAGTTGTTAATTTAGAATCCAAGATACAAGAGTGTTGGTTTCCGATGATATCGATCGAAACGATTTCGTCCGTTGTGAATTCTAAGATACCCTTCATTGGGCCATCAGCAGCAGCTTTTAAAGCAGCGTTGATTTCAGCAACAGTAGCATCTTTCTTCAATACAGCTGTAAAGTCAGTTACAGATCCGTCTGGAGTAGGAACACGCATGGCGTTTCCGTCCAATTTACCTTTCAAGTGTGGTAATACTAAACCAACAGCTTTCGCAGCACCTGTAGAAGTAGGGATGATTGAATAAGCAGCAGCACGAGAACGACGTAAGTCGGAGTGAGGAGCATCTTGTAAGTTCTGATCAGCTGTGTAAGCGTGAACAGTTGTCATGAATCCTTTTTCAATACCAAACGCGTCATCTAAAACCTTAGCCATTGGAGCTAAACAGTTAGTTGTACAAGAAGCGTTTGAGATAATTGTCATATCATCCGTTAATGTATCATCATTAACACCTAATACAACTGTAGGAATATCACCTTTAGCAGGAGCAGAGATGATTACTTTACGAGCACCAGCAGTTAAGTGTTGGCCAGCACCATCTTGATCGATAAAACGACCCGTTGATTCTAATACTACATCAATTCCTAAAGCACCCCAAGGTAATTGCTTTGGATCACGCTCAGCAAAAGCTTTAATTACGTGACCATTTACAGTAATGCTATCCGCATCAGAAGTAACAGTTCCGTTAAAACGTCCATGAACTGAATCGTACTTTAATAAATGTACTAAAGTAGCGTTATCAGTTAAATCATTGATAGCAACGATTTCTACATTTTCTTTTTCCAATAAACGACGGAAAGTAAGTCGACCGATGCGACCAAAACCATTAATGGCAACTTTAATTTTTTTCATTGAATGAATTAATTTGATTTCCTTATTAAAAA
>JACCDZ010076700.1_pt1 | contig 12231 bp, 10 predicted proteins | sample 7449551 | NCBI WGS metagenome assembly JACCDZ01 (sample SAMN15323452, study PRJNA562643) | freshwater metagenome | isolation source: river surface water | place: USA:Blue River Watershed | collected 2017-08-18
ATACTGACGCCAGTTGCGTTTACGCATCTTTGGAACTCCTTGGTTTGTCTTGGTGGACAACAAAGGAGTTTCTTTATTTTAGGGGATTTTCTTCAAGTCCTCTCTATAGATTTTTTCAACACAACCTGAAATTGATCGAAATGTGGTTTATTATATTTTGAATGTACTGTCTGTATATCTTTACAAGTACTGCCAAACGCTTTTTGTTCTAGGGGTGTTAAAAAGGAAAACAGTATTTTACTTAAATCCCCTACAGCTAAAACCTGATTCCAGGGTTGTACACGATTTGAAGCTGTTTTTTTTGCTGAGACACGTTTTAATGCCGCATTTCTAAGAAGAGCGCTTCTTACAAAGGTTTGAATAGAACAAATGGATTTTTTTATAGAGGAGGCTTGGCGCTCATCAAAAATAGGGGGTGAATATCTACGAGATAACACTTTAACAAAAAATAAAAATAGAGGGGGTAGAATCAGAAGGAAGGCTCCTTTCTCCCAAATAGAAAATGAAGAAGCTTTAGAATATTTGCGTAGCGAGGCACCCATTTCGCTGAGGGGTGTCAATTGAATCTCTCGCCCACTCCAGCTCACATAGTAATCTGCATAGTTTTGCAGGCGTCCTAGGTAGGTCGAAGATTTTTCTTGATTATTGATAGCATCCGCAAAATGCATTTTATTTTCATTTGTAATATGATTCATTAGACAATTCTAACACAAAATATGATTTAAATTGCTAAAAAATAAGTGGAATTTTTGTTTTTTTTGTTGTAAAATCTGGCTTTTAACAGGGGCTGATCTTATGTTGTCTGTAAACACATTTTTTACATGTTTCATATATAATCCTAATTCTGAGTATCTTACTTCCAAAGAACAAAAGATTGCGACCATCGCTAGCCGCGTTTTGTCTTTTCTATCGCTCACCCTACTCCCTAGAGCCTGTAAATTCTTTTGGGGTAAAAAGGCTTCCTCACTGCTTGAATCGCCTGAGGCAATTAAGGTGCTAACGGAAAGAATTCAATCCATCATTAAGTCCAGCCATCCCGGTGTTGTTATTTCACACGAAGAGGAAAAAGCGGCACAACGAATCCCCTGTCATCAAATTATCCATGGTCTTTTTTTGGGAAATTCCCTAGCTTTTTTAGACACAACTTGTTTAAGTTTTGAAGATGCTGATGAATGGGGCAGAGGAGGAGTCATAAAGCAGACTCTTAACCCCTTGAACATTGAAAGGGTTATTACTCTTTGTCCCTTAAGTGGTATGTTGGGAGATTTTAGCATACCTCTTGGTGATTCCTTGCAGAAAGATCCCAGTATTATTGGAGCTTCCTTGAAAAACCATAACATTGACTGGTTAAACCCGGGAAAATCAGCTAGGGATATGGCTGAAGGATGGCTGCCTCTTGTCCATGACTGTACTTTCCCCAATTCAGCAAAGGCATCTCAAGAATCAACAGGGATGACAGATGATGCTCTTATAACGTTCCAGCAGACTAAAATCCCGGTAATCAAAGAAACGGATATTAAAACCTGGTTTGAGCCTGTTTTTCAACGTCTAGATGAGGCTGTTTTTTATCATAAGCGAACGCTTATCCACTGCCAAGCAGGCGTCTCAAGAAGCGCCTCTATTTTAGCTGCCTATCTTATCAATCGATTTGATGTCACCCATAAAGAGGCTTTGAGCTATCTCTCTTCAAAAAGACCCTGTGTAAGATCAAAATTTGTACCTCAACTTAGGGAGTATGAGCAAGCTTTGTTCGCAGCACGAGCTAGATAAACCCATGGGGTTTTTCCTTGGTTCTAACTAAAGCAACTTGTAGAGCCCTTCGCTCACACCCGCTGTCTTTGATCTCTGGGTTAATTGTCACGCTCTCTGGAAGACTGGTTTCCAAATTTTTTTTTTAATTGTGGGGGCTAATTATATAACTTATTTCAAGTATAGTTTTTGAGTTTTCTTTAAGGAGGAGTTAGTGTATACTTTAATAAAAATAATTTTGGGGCTGCATGTGTTTTAATTACAATTTGCCAAATGCTCTTTTCTGGGGCAACTTTTCTATGCATTGCCGCGAGGCTAATCGCGCCTGGCAAGAAGGGCAGATGGGCAAATGGATCGTCCACGTTGTAATTGCAGCTCCAGAGGCGCTCCCGATTATCGGGCAAATTGTTTCTCTATTTGAAGCTCTCATAGTCAATACATTCATCAAAAACAAAAAACAGCCGTCTTTATTGTCACCAGCAACAAAACCTGTAAATCCTCCTCGTGGAAATAAACCAGAAATATCTTCGGGGGCAACAGATCCAGAATCAAGCGTTCTTCCTCATGGGCGTCCTAAACGAATTCTTCAGCTGCTTTCTGATTCTGATATTCCTGCTTGTAGAAAACCTCTTCAGGTGGCGCAGGTTTATCCTTCTGATCCAGGAAAGGAGATTTTTATGGCTACGAATGTGACTTTCTATCCTTTTAATAGCGAAGGAGTAAAAGATGAGGGATGGGGGTGTGCATGGAGAGGTATTCAGACGATTTTGAGCAGTTATGGTATTGAGTCGGGCTTTAAAGAAATTTTTAGTATTGGAGGCCCTCTAAAAAATCTAAGATATCTCTACGGGGAAAAATACCCCGAGAAGGATTTACCTTTAGTGAATGAAAGAGGCTTTTCTTTTTCCCCTTATGAAACAGACACAAGCTGGGCAGAGCCTTTTATTGGAGAAATGGTTTTAGAAGCCTATAAGATAGACTCTGAACTGCTTTCTCTTTACGCTCTTCCCGCTTATCACTATGCTCCGGAGCAGGTTTTTCATCAGGCTCCGCTTAACTTTAGCAGCTTTAAGCAAAAACTGATCTCTCATTTCCAACAAGAAGAGGCGGCTCCCGTAATGATCGATGATGGAATGTATGCTTTTACAATCGTTGGTGTGCAGGTTTTTCTCAACAATCAGATCGGCCTCTTCATAGCCGATCCACATATTGATGGGCAGAGAGGCGAAAGTAGGCAAGGCCTTTATACAATCCGCTTAGATGAAGAGGGAAAGAACGTGGTAAGCGCCTCAGCTCGGCTTTCCTTCGATAAAAAACCCTGGATGATGCTATTTCCCAAGCCCCTAAAAAAGGAAGCGGGATTAGAAGGTGTTCTTCCTAACCAAGTCTTCCAGATATTTGTTAAGCATGTGAATGGTAAATATTACACACTGGATGTAAATTCCAATACGACCATTGGTGAAATTGAAGAAAAATTAGTAAGAGTTTCTAAACACCCTGTTTTAAGAGCAAAAATTGTGTTTGCCGGTCGAGCACACGAAAAAAATACAACACTGGGACAGATGAATGCACAGAAAAAGTCGACTCTTTATGTCAATCTCAGAATCGGGGGGTGAGCATTTTATGAGGGTAAAATTATTTATTTAATGGTCTAATATTAGTGATTTTTTTCTATTATTTTAATAAGCCCAAGAAGAATAATCAATAGCTGGTTTTGTTAATTTGAGGTTGTTTCTTGAGCTATACGTACCATATTGCTAACACGCATTTTGAGCTGGAGCTTGCAGGCGAGCCCATTCCCTCTCTTCATTCTGCTTTCCTCCAGCTCCAGTTTCTTCCTTGTCTTTATGCTTCTCCCTTAGATACTGTCCTTGTTTCACATCTGCCCGGTCCCCCCTTTTCTTGTCAGCAGAAACTTCATCTTTTGGACTCCTTTGCACCTTTGCCCGGCGCTCTTTTAGAAACGTGGGCGCCTTCCCAAATTCTTGCTAATTGGGCAAAAGAAAAAGGTCTTCGCTACTCTATTCCACCTTGGGATGTAGTTAGGCACGTAAATTCTAAGCTTTTTTCTTTTAGCGAAAGTCCAAAGCTGCCGCATGCGGCTGTTTTGCAATCTGAGCAAGAAGTGCGGGCGTGGATGCACTCTTTTGAGGGGCCTAAAGTTTTGAAGACATTTTTTGGAATGGCAGGACAGGGTCATCTTTTTTTACCGGAAAACGAAGGCCGTCTGTCGTTGTTTTTAAAACGCGCGCTTCCCTTGCAGGGTGGCGTGATTGGGGAGCCTTGGGTGAGCCGTGTTTTTGATTTTAGCACGCAGTGGTTTATTCATCCGTCTGCACAAATCGAATATCTTGGTACAACGCGCTGTGTGAATAACGCGCGGGGAAAATATGCGCGGAGTATTGTGGATCATGAAGAGATTCTCTTTCAAGATCAGCGGCATTTTTTAGAAGAGCATCAACAGGTTGCACTGCCCATTTTGAAAAAAATGGCATCGCTTGGTTTTTTTGGAAATGTGGGTGTTGATGCGATGGTTTATGATCAGGACAAGTTGCAGCCAATTGTCGAAATTAATGCGCGCAAAACGATGGGGTGGGTTGCGCTAAAAATGTTTCATGTTAAAAAACGCGCGATTTCGTTAAGCTATGGCCGCGAGATGCACGCACATGAGAATCTCCTTCCATGCACTCTTTTGCGCTCGAATGAAGACGCGATTGAACTGCCTAAAAAGTTGCTTGAGTTGTTGCGAATAATCTCTCCTTAACTGTAAGAATGAAGACAAGGAGATCATTCCATGGATATGCTTAAAATTAAAGGGGGAAACCCTTTGCAAGGCTCTGTACGGGCAGCTGGCGCAAAAAATGCGATCACAAAACTTCTTGTGGCCTCCCTTCTTTCTGACAAACGGTGTGTCTTTTTTAATGTTCCCAATATTTTAGATGTCGAAATCACCGTCGATCTTTGCAGGGAAATTGGAAGCTTAGTCCACTGGGATAAAAACGAAGGGGTCATCGAGATTGTTACAAAAGATCTTAAGACGACTTATGTTCCTCAAAGATTTTCTGGTTCTAATCGGATTCCTATTTTGATGATTGGCGCGCTTCTTGGAAGGACGGATGAAGATATTATTGTCCCAACGGCAGGGGGCTGTAAAATTGGAAAGCGGCCGATTGATTTTCATGTGGCCGCTCTAGAAAAACTCGGCGCCTTTATCGAGTATCGCGAAATGAAAAAAGAGGGGGCGTATTTTGCAAGAGCGCACCAAGGATTGAAAGGAACGATCATTCATCTTCCTTATCCATCTGTTGGAGCAACAGAAAATACGATCTTAGCCTCTTGTCGGGCCAAAGGAACAACGGTGATTAAAAATGCGGCCATCGAGCCTGAGATCATCGACCTCGTTCTTTTCTTGCAGAAGCTAGGCGTCGCTATTGTTGTAGATGTCGATCGCACAATCCGTATTCAACCGGCGACAGAATTTTATGAAGTTGAGCATACGGTGATTACAGATCGGATTGAGGCGGCATCTCTCGGCATGGTTGCCATCAGTACAAAGGGAAGAGTCTTTGTGGAAGGGGCCCAACATGCGCACATGATCACATTTTTAAATAAATTGCGTGAAGTGGGTGCTGGGTTTGAAGTGAAGAGCAATGGAATTGAGTTCTTTTATAAAGGGCCTTTAAAAGGAGGGCTTTTTGTGGAGACGGATGTTCATCCGGGCTTTTTAACCGATTGGCAGCAGCCGTTTGTCGTTCTTTTAACACAGGCAGAAGGTCACTCGATTGTGCATGAAACCGTGTATGAAAATCGATTTGGTTATACGGAAACGCTCAAGCAAATGGGCGCAGATATTCAGCTCTTTACCCATTGCTTGGGCAATTCCCCTTGTAGGTTCGTTTCACAAAACTACTGCCACAGCCTCGTTGTTAAGGGGGCCACACCCCTTGTTGCCAAAGATATTGTCATTCCTGACTTAAGAGCCGGTTTTGCGTATGTGATGGCAGCCCTTATTGCCTCCGATACCAGCCAAGTCATAGGCGCGCAGTTTTTAGATCGTGGGTATGAAAATCTCGTGCAAAAGCTCTCCTCTATGGGAGCAGATATTGTGAGAGAAGGTGGGGCTTCGTCTAAAAAGGCAGCAGCAGCGGCTATTGCAGCGGCTACCGCTTGAAAAGGTGGTTTTAAAGTGCTACTTGTGATAATCTAAGGTTCTACTTTAGATTATCCAAGGTTGCCAATGTTTGATAGGTTGTTAATTCCTCATATTCAAGGGCTTGCAAAAAAATACCCTGTGGTCACCCTTTTGGGTCCGCGCCAGTCGGGAAAGACGACGTTAGTGCGGATGGCCTTTCCTTTAAAGCCTTATGTTAACCTAGAAGATGCGGAAGCAAGGGCTTTGGCGACCTTAGATCCTAAACGATTTCTTGGTGCTTACCCAGAAGGAGCCATCTTAGATGAAATCCAAAGAATTCCTGCTCTGCTCTCTTATATTCAAGTGATTGTGGATGCTTCGGAGAATAAGGGAATGTTTATTCTTACAGGAAGTCACCAAGCGGCCCTTCATTCGGCCATTTCTCAATCGCTGGCGGGTAGAACATCTCTTTTGCGTCTTTTGCCGCTAAGTTTACAAGAAATACGCGGTGCTAAAATCCACGATTCTTTGGAAGAGATTATTTTAAAAGGTGGCTACCCTAAAATTTACAAAGAAAATCTACCTGTTTCCAATGCTTATAGTAGCTATATTCAAACCTATGTGGAGAGGGATGTACGGCAGCTTTTGCAGGTAAAAGATGTCATTCCCTTTGAAAGATTTATCAAGCTGGTGGCCTCTCGAGTGGGGCAGCTCATCAATTACGCAAGTCTAGCGGCAGATGTCGGCGTTTCTGCCGTGACGATTAAAGAGTGGGTTGCCGTCTTAGAGGCGACCTACATCCTTATTCGATTGGAGCCCTATTTTGAAAATTTTGGCAAAAGGCTGATTAAATCTCCTAAGCTCTATTTTGTGGATACGGGGCTTGCTTGCCATCTTCTAGGGATTGATTCAGTAGAGCAGCTCATGAAAGATTCTCTATATGGCCATTTATTTGAAAATTGGGTTGTTGTAGAGCTGATGAAAGCGCGATTAAACCAAGCCTTAGACCCGCATTTTTATTTTTATAGGGATGTGTCTGGAAGGGAAGTTGATCTTTTGTGTCAGAGAGGTAGTCGTTTGATGCCAATTGAAATCAAAAGCAGTAAAACGTTTTCTACCTCTTTTTTAGAGGGGCTAAATTATTTTCATTCTCAAGCGCCCACTAGAGTAGAAGGAGGCGCTGTGATTTATGCGGGGTCTCAAGTGCAACAAGTGGGAGCTTTTCAGCTGCTGAACGTGGAAAAATGTGCGCGCTTTATTTGCTGAGCATCCGTAGTTCTTTAAAATCCTGACTAAACAAAGGTGTATACAAATTTTGAATTTACTTGGGTATATGTATAGGGTTTCATTTTTCTACATCGTTTTTTAAATAATTTTTTTAATGTTATTTTATTTAACAATTCTTTATAATTAGTGGCAAAATTGATGGAGTTTAAGATATGGCGTCTTTTTGTGCAGAAATGGGCCGGGCTGTTAATTTTACACGGCCTGCATGGAGTTCTTATTCTTATGACACGTTCAACGATGTTTCTTCTTTAAAAGTATCCGATTTTGCAATTGAGCTGCGCGTCACACTTCTGTTTTTAGCAATGGCTCCTTTGATGCTTTCTTGTTCTCCCTTCTTTGTTTTTGCGCCATTTGTCTATGTTGTCTACGAAGTCAACAGAACCACTAATGCTATTCATCAACTGGTTATCAATAAACTTCAAAATTCTGAACATGTTATTCCTCACGATGTGGCTTGCTATATTCAGAAAAATCCGCAAATTTTAGAAGAAATCGTCAAACATCCAGCGCTTTATGTCAAGAAGTCGGTTGGGCAAGACGCCTCTTTGCTTTTGAATTTGGTTAAGCAAAAACCTGGAAAAGAGTCTACCGGGCCCTATTTAAATGGATTGAGATTGTTGCTGACAAGCGATATTTCTCAGCAAGATAGAAAGGAGATCTTTTTGGCGGCTGTAGACAACTATCTCGATTTTGCCCTAGAGTTGCTAAGGAAAGACTTTGTGAAGGGCAATTTATTTACTTTAGAAGAGCAGCGCAACCTATGGATAAAGGAAGGCGATACGTTTTTGTTTCTGCTAAAAAAACAAGGGTTTGATATTAATGCACAACACGAGGGTAAGTCAGCGTTTATTTTAGCTCTTGAAAATAGGGATCTTGCGGTGATTTGTCGATTATTGAAATATGGGGCGGCTATTCCGTTAGATAATCAGCAATTATTTGTAACAATTTTTGAAGCTCCTTTGTCCTGGAATTCGTCTTTAGAAAGAGATCGCAGTTGGATCAGTTTTGGGCAGTTAAAGGAACAGGATTCTAGAATTGCAGGAGTTATGGAAGAGGCTCAATTAGGCATAACGATGCCGCAACTGCCTATTGAAGTTAAATCAAGCTTTTTTGATTTGCTTACGCCTGCTGTTTCTGTCCTAGATAATGGACGATTTTTTCAAGCCAATGATATTTATATTTCTATGCGTACAATGCTCGTGGCATTTAGTAGCTTCTCTCTTCTTCCTGTTGTAGCTCTAGCGGGCGCCTCCTCTTGGACTCTTGGGGCTGTTTTTGTCCTCTCTTTGTCAGTCTCTTTTATTTATAATAAATACCAGTGGCATCTTGCAACGAGGCGCCTCAACGATCTTGCCGCGGAAATCTTTCGTCATTCTTTTCCCTCTGAAGCGCTATCTCGCTACATCTTAACGCACCCAGAAGTGATTGGGGGCCTGCAGCCCCGATATCTCTTTGAGAGCCTCAATGAAAAGGGTAGAACTCTTTGGGAAGAGTTGATGTATAGATGTCAGTATCACGATAACTCCGCTCTTTATTTCGATGGTTTTAGGCAACTAGCAGATACGTTATTTTGTTCAAATTTGACAGTAGAGGAAAAACATCAACATTTTTTACAGGTGATGCTTTGTAAAGAGCCTGAGTTTGTAGAATACTTGCTTGAATCTAAAAAAGTGAGCCTATCAAACTTTAATTCTGTACAGGCTCACGCGATTTGGCTAGCCGTTCGTAATGAGAAGACATTTCAATTGCTGATTCAGCACGGGTTGCAAAAAGATTGCCTTAGTTCGTGTAATGAAATGGTCATGCACGGCGTTGTTAGAACCGATTTAGCTTTTTTTTCTAGATCATTTTCAGCGCAAAAATACGTAGAACTGCTTTTGCAGCATCGGTTTTCTGTGCCTGATCAATGGCAAAGAAAGCCCGACTGGTTACAGCCTCTTCTTGATAAGTATAAACCTATAACATGAAAAAATTTTCCCTCAAATCTTTCTATCTTGTATAGTGTGGCGCTGTCCAATCTGGACTCTTTAAAGGAAAAACTATGCCCGTTGTGGTAGTGGTCGGTTTGCAGTGGGGGGATGAGGGAAAGGGAAAAATTGTTGATCTCTTATCCGAAGAGGCTGTTTACGTTGTTAGAGGCCAGGGCGGCAATAACGCCGGCCATACCCTTGTTGTGGCAGGGGAAGAATTTAAGCTCCATCTTATCCCTTCTGGTATCTTATACCCCGAAGTTTTTTGCTTTATTGGGGGAGGGACCGTGATTGATCCTGAAGTCCTCTTAAGAGAAATGGAGGGCTTAGAGGCGCGCGGAGTTTCTCTCAAGGGTCGCCTGCTTATTTCTTCGTATGCGCACGTTATTTTCCCTTATCACAAAAAACTAGATAAAGAGAGTGAAGCCTTAAAAGGAGATCTCTCTATTGGGACCACAGGGCGTGGGATTGGTCCTTGCTACACAGACAAAGTGCAAAGAGAGGGGCTTCGCCTATGCGAGCTTGTAGAGACCCAAATCTTATTAAGAAAGCTAGAGAGTCGTACAGAGCTTTTGCCAAAAGAGAGGGAGGAAATTTTTCATCATTACCGCGATTATGGAAGAAGACTTGAAGCTTTTGTGGGGCCTTTAGAGCAAAAATTACATCTAGCCATTGAGCAAGATTTGCCCGTTCTTCTGGAGGGCGCGCAAGGCACATTTTTAGATAATACGTTTGGCACTTATCCGTATGTGACGTCGTCATCGACACTTGCTGCTGGAATTTGCAGTGGCGCAGGGGTGGGTCCCTCTAAAGTAGATCATGTGGTGGGTGTTGTCAAAGCGTATACAACACGTGTGGGGAAGGGGCCTTTCCCGACAGAACTTACAGAAGAGGAAGCGGCTGCCTTTTTAGATCCGAAAGAGGCGAGAGAATATGGAACAACAACAGGACGCAGGCGTCGCATAGGGTGGCTTGACATTCCTCTTTTAAAGCGCTCTATTGGTTTAAATGGCGTCGATTCTTTAGCCATCACCAAGTTAGACGTTTTGGATTCTTTAAAAGAGATCAAAATGTGTGTGGGGTATCGTCTGAATGGGGTGCCCCTAGATGACTTTCCTGCTCTTTTAGAAGAGGCGGAAAACTTAGAGCCTATTTATGAATCTGTGCCGGGCTGGGAAAGGTCTACCAAAGAGTGCACGTCGATTGATGAACTCCCTTCTCAGGCGCGCCATTATCTAGAAAAAATACAAACTCTCTGCAGAGTGCCCTTTAGTTTTATTTCTGTAGGGCCAGATAGAGAAAAAACAATCATGGTAAAAGATGTCTACGAAAGTGCCGCCTCTCGATGAATTAAAGGTGGCCCCGCTTCTTAAAGAGAAACTTCCTCAGCATGTGGCCATCATCATGGATGGAAATAGGCGGTGGGCGCTAAGGCAAGGACTTTCTCCTATGGTAGGCCATTGGAGAGGAGCTGAGGTTTTAACAAATATTGTCGATCAAGCGGCAGCTTTAGGGATCAAAGTGCTCACTGTCTATGCTTTTTCTACGGAGAATTGGCAGCGGCCCTCAGAAGAGGTTGCAGGTCTGATGCAGCTCTTTAAACTTTATCTCATGGGGCAAAAAAAACAGATGATTGAGAAGGGGGTGCGCCTTGGCACTATTGGGAATTTACAGGGGCTTCCTCCAGATGTGCGCGCGGTGTTAGAAAAAACCAAAGAAGAGACAGCCTCAGGAGAGCGCATCACTCTTGTTTTAGCAATTAATTATGGAGGAAGAGACGATATTTGCAGAGCTGTGAGGCTCATTGCAAAAGAGTGTGCTTCTGGAAAATATCCTCCTGAAGAGATTTCAGAGAAGATGATTGCCGCTCATCTAGATACAGCGGCTTGGGGAGATCCCGATTTTTTGATTCGTACGAGTGGAGAGCAGAGAGTGAGTAATTTTCTTTTATGGCAAATTTCGTACGCAGAGGTTTATATCACAGAAGTGCTCTGGCCTGATTTTAGTGATCAGGCTTTTTTGAAGGCACTTGAAGAATTTCAAAAACGACAAAGGCGAAGTGGAGGATAGAGTGAAGTTAAAAAAAAATAATTTAGGAGATTTAAGTCAAAGATTGCCTGTCTCCATTGGCGTAGTTGTGGCTGTCTTTTCATTAATTTTCTTTTCTTATTTACCGGTTGTCAATCTTCTTTTAGTTCTGACACTGGCAGCGCTTGCCGGTGTGGGGATTTGGGAGTATGGTCAACTGGTGCGCGCCAAAGGTTTAAACCCTGCAGTCACTCTCATGGTTGTTGTGGGGGTTTGCGAGGTTCTGGCTTTTTATACATCCCTTGCCTATCCGCAGTGGTCTAAGCTCTCTCTTCTCATTATGGTGTTAGGGTTTGTCTCATTTTTTATTGCCCACTTTTGGTCGATCACCAATGCCCTTTTGCATGTAGCCGTCGAACTTTTTGGGGTCTGCTATTTGGCAATCCCTTTTAGCTTTATGCTGGCTATTCTTTACCCCTTTTCTCAAGAGTCGATGCCTCAAGATGGGAGGTGGTGGCTATTTTATTTAATTGCCGTCACAAAGATTACAGATGTAGGGGGCTATTTTGTGGGTAAGCTTTTTGGCAGGCATGCGCTGGCCAGCCAATTGAGCCCTAAAAAAACGATAGAAGGAGCTGTGGGAGGTTTTGTTTTTGCGATTTTATGCAGCGTTTTTCTAGCTTATCTGGGTCAGAATTTTTCCCTAACAGCGTTTTATCTAAAACCGGTTAATGCGATTTGGATGGGGATGGTTATCGGTCTACTCGCGCAAGTGGGAGATCTTGCGGAATCCCTTCTTAAAAGAGATGCCTTTGTCAAAGACAGCAATAGGTTGCCGGGTCTTGGGGGTGTGCTTGATATGCTTGACTCTCTGTTATTTACGACGCCTGTTGTCTATTTCTTTATTCGTTCATAGAGGCCTTAGCTATGAAAAAAAATATTATCACAATTGACGGTCCTGCAGGAACGGGTAAGACAACAATTGCCAAAGAGGTGGCCAGCAGGTTGTCTTTCCCTTATTTTGATTCGGGCGCCATGTACCGCTCTGTTACACATCTTCTTTTA
>JACCDZ010835687.1_pt1 | contig 12231 bp, 12 predicted proteins | sample 7449551 | NCBI WGS metagenome assembly JACCDZ01 (sample SAMN15323452, study PRJNA562643) | freshwater metagenome | isolation source: river surface water | place: USA:Blue River Watershed | collected 2017-08-18
AGTTTGCATCTGTGTCCTGCATCGAATCATAAGGTCTGCCGCCGATACGAAGACACGCCGCCAAAGTCCGGATAAATCGAATGGCGATTTCAGAGTGCCCGATGTTGACAGAATCGGCGGACAGAAAGCCCTTCTCATATACCGCAGCGTTATTCAGGATGATCTCAATCGCCTTGGCGTTTGCGTCGGCTTCGCGCAGGGCGTTGGCGTCCTTATACATGGCGGTAGCAACGTCGCGCATCGACGGATTGGGAATCGTCTTCGGATCAATGCAGTAGATACCCGAGGTGGAGTTAGCTGCTCCGTTATCAAACTTGAACTTACCACCCTTGTACCAACCTGCGTACACGTCAATACATGTCAGCTCGTTGATCTCAAACCCGGAGTTTCGTTTCCACTCGGCCTCGGCGCGCTTGAACAATTCCTCTAGCTTGGGTACATCTCCGTACAACGACAGCACGCTATAGAGCCGCGCAATGTCAGAGTTGGTCTTGTTGCCATGTGTGCCGGAGGATTCGCCAAACAGGCTATCAATACGGTCACGCGAACGATGCAGATTATGCGTAACTTGAATAGCCGCTTCGCTCAGACCCTTGTTGGCTTCCAGCGTTTGCGTTGCAAGCCGACCACCTTCAAACGCCAGCGTGAAACCAATGGACTGCGACGTGAACAGCGGCAAATGCTGCATGCTCGCCAGTGCGGTCTGCACAACCTTGAACTGACGGAACAACTCCTTCGCGTTGGATTGTGCTGGGATTGACAAACCTGCACCAACTGGAGTTTCGTGCTCCGGCAAGGAGTTCACGTAACGCTCGACATTAATCACCGACGACTCAGGCGGAACGCAAAGCTTTGACGCGATCTTTGCACGCCGATGCAACAGCGTATCCACCATGCTGAGTACGCCAGGACTTGCAGTCTTTGGCGGAATGTACATCGCCTTAGCCTGCGCCGTCACTGTGATGTTGTGTTCATTGGTCGCGGGCGGTCGTTCTGGAACACCGGCTTCGTTGCGCCGCTCAATCACAGCCGGGAGCTGCGAAGCTTGCAGGCTGTACGGTTCTTTCGGTGCCGGGTAACCACCGACAGTAAAGCCGCCGCAGATCACCGACGCAAAGTAGCTGCGCAGCGATTCCAGGTTCGGCTCGGTGATCTTGCCGCTGGCGTCGCGGGCGGGAAGCGACTGAGCAACGTAGCGGATGTACTCTTGCGAGATCACAACGCGAGGATGTACAAGGTACGTGCGGTTAGCGTTGACCACCAACTTGACCAGGTTACGATCAGGCTTCGTGTTCAACGACATTTGCAGGTAATTCTCGACAACGTGCTCTGCCGGAGTGATGTACTGCACATCGTAGCGAACGCAATCGTCGTTAGCTTTTTTGAACGCTGCCATCAGAGCAGTGTTCACGAATCCTGGTTTGATACCAACGAAGTCCGGCTTGCCGTCTTTCATGCGTGGCTTTTCCGGAGCAAAGAAAACCTTCGCCGTCGTTGCACCGAAACGGTGCGCCATCGTTTCGTCAAGTTCGTGCATGAACCCGAAATCTCCAACCAGTTCCAGCAACTGATCCTGCGTCAGACGAAGCGGCTCGCGCGTGACCTTAGACAACGTACCCGACTTGTTTGACACCGCCGTGCGAATATTTGTCGCCCAGCCAAGCCAGGCTTCCGGAGATGTTGCGTTCAGCGGAAAGCGAACGATGTTAGCCTCTGGCATGTCCATGTGATACAGCGTGTAGTCGCTCACACCTGCGTCACCATTCGGCGTCAGATTCAGACTCATGCCGTCCACGAAGTACGACGGCAGGTTCCGATGAAACATCTGACGAACGAGTGAACCCAACCGGTTCGCCGCGCCGCGTGCAGTACCTTCCGTGACTTTGATCCCAGCTTCCTTGGACATGAAGTTCACGATCTTGTCGCGGCTATACGCCAGTGTTACGTGAGCCGGGTTGGTGAGCGAAGCAAAGTCGCCGCCGAACAGTTCCACCATGCCAGCAATGACAGCACGCTGACCCTCGAACAAGCCAGAGAAGATGACCTTGGACGGCTCAGGTGTCATGGTTCCCAGCGCGCTGGAAAAGAATTGGTTCAACATCGCCTGTGCCTGGCGAGCAAAAAAGAAAACATGCGCGACGTTGCTGTAGCAAGCGTCAAGCGACTTGAAGCTTACCTGTTCGTTTTCGCGTGACTTGAAAGTAGCTCCAGACAAGTAGGTATTCTTGCCGGAAGAAAAGCCTGCCGACAGCGCGCCTTCTCCGCCGCGAAAGAATTGCTCGCTGGTTTCAAACTGGCGCTGTGTTACGGAGGGCTTCTTTTGCAGAACTGCGGCGGAAGCTTCGAGAACCTGCTCCTTCGAGTATTGTTCGTACTGCGCAGAGAGAACCTCTGCTGGTCTGCCGGAAAAAGATTTGAACATCTCGGACTTACGTGCTGCTGTTGCTTCCATTCTCAGCTCCCTGGTTGTTCTAAATCGTCAAGCGAAAACTGGCGCGGTTCCAGCCACCAGTCTTGCATATACGTGCTGTCCTCGCAGGCACGCAAAATAGCCTGCGAGTACATGAATAAAACGTGTTGCGGCTTACCCGTAGCAAAGTTCGCGTCAAACATCTTGTACAGCAAGATACTTGGGTTACGCAACTCCACAGCCTTCTTTGCCACCCATTGACTTGGTGTGGTTTCCCACCCAGAGACGGTTTGCAGTTTGTAGTAGTTCAGGATTTGCTGCACGGATTCGTCATCATCAATATCTACAACCACGATGTCCATACTGGCGGCTGTGGCGGCAAGCGTACTTGCAACGGCACTGATTCTATCATTCATGCTGAGGCTCCGAAAATGTTCAACAACAGCGGTATCACCTTTGACGTAAACTGCCGTTTAGTGCGGTCAACCCCACGACAGTCCGGATCATATACTGGACACGCCGTCCCGAAGTTCACTTGGTAGACGTGCGAATCTGGAAACCGATAACCTCGGTAATCTAGGTCAGGCAGTCGTTCGTAATTGAGGCGAAACGGGTCTTCGTTGAAGCTACCTGCAAACGGTGCCACGATTCCAACGCGGCATTCCACTTGACCGCTGATCGACCAAATAGAGTTTTCACCTGTCAACTCCCAGGAGTTGAACCTGGCGTTCTGTGCTCCGAACTGACTCCCTGGCACCACGTCGTATAGAAACGACACAACGTCTTCCATCAGCACGCTTTGCCGAATAGTCTCAAGCGCGGCGTTCACAGTCATGCGCTCAAGGGTGATTTCGTACTTGTCAAAGAACGTCGTGAACAGAACGATCGCTTCGTCGTAAGCAGATTTGCAGCGCACCTTCTTCCACGGAGCACTGCGCACAACGTTCTTGAAAACACGGTTGTGTGACTCGGGTAGGTTCAGGTTACCGAACAGTTCTTTCACGATCGGCAGCGCGCTGTAGTTATCCGACTTGAAAAGAACACCTGGCGGCATGCTCTGCAGTTTCATCGCTTCGTGTGCCCCGATGAGACTGTTCAACAAGACGGGTTCGTATTCCTTCAGGTACCCAAACCTGGCGCGGTGCGGCTGCGGGTTTTCTGCAAACTTCGATGCAGTAACCGCCATTGGGTCTGAGAAACCAGCGTGCTTTGCAGCGAGGTACACGTCTCGCACGCGACGCTCTGGAACTCCGCTGCGCGCAGCAATAGCTTTAAAAGTCATAGTATTACCTCCTTTCATCTGCGGACAAATTCCCGACCGTGCTCTTTTTCGTGACATTCTTCGCACAAAGCACATTGCGCAGAAGCTCCGTTGGAATGATGCCTGTGGTGCTGCTGCCAGCGCGCACCGTCTGGAAACTTTTCACTACGCAGTTTGCGATTGCATTGAAAGCACCGGTAACCTTGGCTGCGAGCAATAGAGTTGCGTTGCTTTTGCCACGCAGCGTCGTCGTACATCGTGGCACGAGACTTCATCTTCTGAGAAAACTTGGTGGTGGCTACGCGCACCTTCGTGCTTTTACGAATAATCAACTCAGCTCATCCTTCAGGCGGCGTGCCGCGTTAGTGAGAACAGCGCCAATGTCCTTGGAGAAAGATTTTGACAGCATGTGCAGCTCATCTTCAATGTCAGCCTTGATCTTGGAGTTGCGCGTAGAAAACGCGGATACCAAGCGGCGTATCTCGGAGAGAGACGGCTTTTGTGCAGACACAGCATCCAGGATTTCCGCAGTAGACGCCTCCATCGAATCCAGCTTGGACATGACGATGCGAACTTCAGAAAGATGGGACACGTAGGCTTTCATCAAGTCCGACTGAATGGTTCCAAGTTCGTTAGCGACAACACCGAAGGCATCCGAGTGCAATTGAATGTAGCGCTGAATCTCCGCGATGAGTTGGAACTGCTGCTGCTGCAAGTTAGTGTACGGATACACGGTTCGTTTATTGCCGGTTCGCAGATCACGCCCCAGGATGCGAAGACCAGCCGCAATGTCTTTGTACGCTGACGCCAAGTCTTGCGCGATCTGTTCGTCTGGCAGCGAGTCTAGAATGCTTGCAATCTCTTCCGGTGTCATTTCGCTGGGTTTTGTTGTCATTTTTGTACCTCCAAAAGAAGAAAAACCCCACTGAAATACTCAGTGGGGTTTTGTTTATTCCATCATCGGAATTGAGATGTTGCGTTCCCGGCAAATCTCCAGCCAGCGATCGAACATCTCGCTGTTCAGTTGACCCAGGGTGTTGTAGTACGACATCTGGTCTTCTGGTGCAGCCGAAGCAATAGCGGCTTGTGCTGGCATTCGCAGCGCGTCAACGAAACGAGAAGCGCTGATTTGCTCAACCAGCATGAAAGCTGGCATGCGCAGCGGAACCAGTTGCTGCTTGCTCATGGAGGCTACCGCTACCTGAGTGTTGCCGATGTTCGGTTGGGTAATACCATTGTCCGCGTAGGCGTCAATGACAAAACCCAACTGCAGTTGCATGTCTGCAGGATCAATGTACGAAGTCATCACGCCGCGACCCAGCGATGCCACCGAAGCGGTAGCCTGCATCACGGTGCGAGAAGCCGTAGCACGCAGCGGGCGTTTACGCCCTTCCAGCAAAGCGGCGATTGCTTCGACACTCTCCAGATCAGACCGGCGAGTCAAGCGAATCTTTCCGCCAGCGATGGCTTCAGCATCGTACATCTTCTGGTCGTCCAGGCTCATGTACATGTTCTTGGCAATAGCCTGTAAGTTACCCGGAACGCGAGACACTTCCTGCACGTCGTCACGCGCAACAAGAACAGCAGTTGCTGCGAACGAATACGGGTCAAGCGTGAAGCGCTTGAAGCTGGAACGCACGATGGACAGCTTGTTGTCCACTGCTGCCGCGATAGCAGTGAGGGCGTCGTCAGCCGTTGCAGTCGGGATGTTTTGCTGGACGTGGAAGGTACATTGAGTTACGCCGGGAAGATCAGGACTGACCCGGTATTCGGTGAGCTGTGCGCTCGATGCAGGTACGTTCATGAGAGTTTTCCTTGTTTGATTACCACCAACCCAAATAATTCGCAGTCGGTAGGTCTTGACGATTGATCTGGGTAGTAGGTTGACGTGCAACGTTGATCCACGCCTGCTGACGATGCGTAATAGTTGTGTTGCTTCCGTCGCCACCGGTTATGCCGTAGCGCGTTAGCAGGTGCTTTTGCTGAGGAAGCTTTTCGTCGATGTACGATTTCACTTCCTCTAACATCTGCTGCAACGCTTCGGTACGATTGACCGTAAACGAAACGGCGGACGCCGACAGGTCGTAAGCGTGGTCACCCTCAGCCTTCAGTTGCGCCAGAAGAGCCATGTAGAGCGAGCAACGAATGTGCATATCTTGCAACACGCCTTGCATGTTCAATCCGTTGAAACTCCAGATAGCTGGACCGTAAGTGTTCAGCATCCCAAGACCCGCGTCCAGGTACTTCAGCAAATCACATTGTGAGAACGCAAGCGCTTCGATTCGATTTTCTAACCGAGCCTTATCCAGGTAGCGCAGCATGTAGTCAACCGTCGAAAGCATAGTCGGGGTTATTGACCATATCTCAAAAGACATGCGCTGAGTTCTACCTCCAAGCTTATACTCTGCAATGGCACCGTAGGCATTCATCATCGGCGGGATAGCACCTGGCATATTAACAACCAGTTTTGTTGACACGTCAAAAACTGACGTGTCAATGTGTGTCACCGGCTGGAACACAAAAAGCTCTTCGTTGTAACGCATGAGCCGAATCTTGATGTCAGCCGCAGGAGAACCCGCACCATCAATCAGTACCGGCAGGTACATCTCGAAAGACGTATCGGTGTGCAGCAGCACGGGGTCTTCCATCGTGACCGCTTGGTTTGGTTGCACCCACACGTCCTGCTTTTCAACGTAGGATGTTCCGTCTACCGATTTAACTAACCACTTGATGCGAAACAGTTTGCGCTCTTGCAATTCAATGTCAGGCACGGTCAGCGTTACCGTAAACTGACCATCGCCGTTATCCGCAGCCGTGGTTTCTATCAGTGGCTGACCGAGGTGGTCATAAAGGCGAACCTTCGGGTAGCCTTGCAGCGGACGTAGAATGTTTCCAGAGCCGTCGCGTGTATCAATCTCGGAATCAAACGCAACTCCAATGTTCACTACTTCAGGCATAATACCTCCGGTACACTTCTGGAATCAAGCACGTCAAATCATGCTGCTGGTAGTTCTGTGTCTTCGTCAGATCAAGCACTTCAAGCGCGTGACTCTCACTGCCAAAGGTACTCTCTACGTAGCGCACGCTGCTATTCACGTTCAGACTATCGTAAGAGATGTCACCTCGGATGCACCCCAGCAGGTTCGCCAAGGAACTGTGCTGTGCAAGCCAGGGTTTCGTGTTCTCCTGGCGAAAGGCACACCGGTCGGTGTAGTTGTACTTTGACAGCACATCCCACAAGTCCATGTCAAGTGGAACAAGTTCCCGAAAGTCCTTGTTAAGCGATGTGCTAGTTACCGCGCCACGAAGCGCCAAAGACAAGCTGACAAAGAGTTGCTCCAGGTACGTAACACTGAGCTTTGCGGCAAGCGCTGAGCGCAAACCAGAATAATACCTGTACAGCACAACAGGAGAGTACGGAACCTTATACTGGAAAAGAGCATGCCGGTTGTCCGAGAAAACCGCCGTATAAACAACATCTCGATAGTCTGCAAGATAATCGGTTGCGAACAACGCACCCACTGCAATATCAAACTGCTGCATCTCATGTGCGTGTTTCCAGCGCGCTGGAAAACGTAGATCACCAACCGAATGAGCATGTTGCCGATCATGGTACGCCAGTAAAAGTGCCGTGTTTTTGTTGTGGCTAGTCTGCTCCAGACGGAACATGTCAATAGCAGAAAAGCACTTGCTTTCCAGCACATTATCCCGATTAAGGTACACGCTGTGCGAAGAATCTCGCGGAAAAGCTACCGGATTGAAACCAATAAGTTCTACTTCCATAGCAAAAACCCCCTTGTGCAAAATACACAAGGGGGTTTAGCTTAACGCTTGATCGCCGGCTTCTTCGAGGTTGTCTTCTTGGTTGCAGCAGGCTTTTTCGTAGTAGTTTTCCGGGTTGTGGCCGGTTTTTTGGCAGGAGCAGCCTTCTTCGCGGCGCGCAGTTCCGCCAGCGCTTTATTGTGCTTCGCACGACCCTTGTCGAGAACGGCGGCCTGGGTGATGGCCGGCTTTTTGCCCTTCCTGGTGAGCAACGTCTTGCGACCAGACTTGGTTTTCCCAGTCTTCCATACGTTCTTCATTGCGGTGCGAATCTTCTTGATAGTCGCAGCGGAGCGCGGTTTGCCTACGTGGGACTTGCTGGCGTTCTTGGTGCGCTTGCGGCCTTTGACCGAAGCCTTTACGTAGTAGCCAGTTTTGGACTTCATCACCCACCCAGCTTTTTTCAGGCTTGGTCCCCGTGTTGCTTTCGGGGAAGCCTTGGTAGCGCCACTACCAGCCTTCTTCTTTGTCGTCTTTTTTGCAGTTGCCATGATTGACATCTCCTTGTCAGAGTAACGCTGCTTGAAATATAGCAGACACTAACAAATTGGGTTACGACGAAACTACCCCAAAGAAAACAGTTGCACCATAGACAGAGTTGCAGTCTGGTTTGGCTGAACAAGAGTCGCTGACGCACTCCACGCAAGAACTTTTTCGTCTGCAAAAGCGTACTGTTCGCTATCCGAAATCTTCCATACGTCGTGAGTTGTCAACTGCATAACTACGTCACCGTCCTGCGGTTTTCCCACCTCAGAATCAAACTGGATCGTCTGCTGGTCGATAACGCGAAACACACCGAAGTCATGCGGCTTGGATTTCTGCGGAAAGTCAGCGCGCAGTTGCTCCTTTGTTAGGGACACGATGAAGGTAACGTGCGTGAACTGTGCGATACCAGATACGCGAATAATCACGGTCTGTCCTGCATGCGCACGAAACGAAGTGCTGTCCAGCGCAACGCCGTTTATCGTAACGGTGGCGCTATCACGTTTAGCTCCCGCGTAAACTGCGTAGTGTGCCGAGTAGAACATTCCCGGAACGAAATATTCAAACTCAACAAAGGCTTCGTCAAGCTCACGTTTGAAAACGTAAGGTGATGCGTTCTGATCGATAGAGTACCCGTAGACGTTACTGACTGCTGCGTGCTCCAGCACCTTACGGTCGTGACGCAACAACGAGTAGCCGTTCACAACTCCGGTTCGGTTGCAAATCGGGCAGTCTACACTATGACCAAACAATCTGTCAACCCCTGTCGTGCCAGTTGCGTCACGCTTTTCCGGCAACAGCGAAGGTAGATCGTCCCCTGTGGGAAAGATCACTTCCAGATCAGCGTTGCCGTTACGCTGTCGTGTTGGTGGCTCCGCGTTTTCTCGCTCTACGTGTTCCCACGAAATCGGAGAACTGAAATCCAACTCCACCGTGTTATCGGGCATGTCAAAGTCTAGGTACGTGGTGGCTGGGTTATCTGAACTGGTGGCGGAGTGGTTACCAGTAACGTCTGGCTGGACGACTGAGCGCCCAGCAATCGGACGTGGAGTGTCAGCAGTCTGCTTATGCTTTCGGCAGGTGCATGTTGCGCTGCCGTGGTAGTCCTTGCGAAAGTACCATACCGGTGTGCCATGAACCTTGATGGCGTTGGATGTCTTTTCAGCCTCGGCCTGCTGAATCTCAAACAGACGTGCTTGTGCCGAGGCGTGGCTAAAGTTGGTGGCGCGTCGCGCGCTACGCTTTTGCAGGCGTTCGATCATATTTACACCTGGTTAAAAATCTAGTTATATTTCGGAGGGTAATTCTTACCGTGACAAAATTCCTACTGTCAGGTGATCCTGGCGTAAAAAATTTCGGAGTCGTAATCTGGAATATCGCAACCGGTGAGTGCCTTCTCGCAACGAAGTTGCGGCACACGGTTCACGATTTGAAAGACGACGTTCAAGAACAGATAAACAATTTCCTGAACGAGATTGACGACCTGCTAGAGAAAGCAGGTTTTGAGGAAGGGGATGAAGTTGTGCTGGCTCTGGAAAGATTCATCTCCCGAGGCATGCGCTCGTCTTCTACGCCAGAGCTGATACCGCTGATGATTGGTGCTCTCGCAACCAAAGCTGATTCAACTCAGTTGTATATTGCAGCGACGTGGAAAGGCTACGTGAACCGTGCGCTAAAGGTTCGTGGTGCTACGCTTGATATTTCAGCGAAGACAAAAGCCGCCTACGCTGCTCGCGGTATTACGCGAAGCCTCTATAAGATGTGGGGTAGAAGTCTCGGTGGCGGCGCTCACATTTTGGATGCTGCGCTGATCGGTCGGCACGCTCTATGCGAGCTGGCTGATTTTCAGCGGCTTGAAACAACATCTGATTTCAAACAACTATATAAGGATGTGCTAGATGCTCTTTATCTGCCCCGTAAAAAAGGAAGGTAAGTACGTTTACGAAGGTAGCTGCGCAATCACGTCCTGCATGTTTCATGCCAAGCTTGCAAACGGCGGTTGTGTAGCACAGCACAGCACCAACCCATCGCTGGAAGAAATCGCGTATTACCGTGGTATCACCCAAAGAGAAGCAACCACGCTGCGCACCCACGGCAGAGCCGGTGTGGTTCGTGTGATGGTTCTATACCGCTACTCGAACTTCTGTCTGACCAAAGACGAGATCGTTCCACAGGACACAACCGAATACGAGATAGCGCTTGCGATACTTTCAAGCGTTATCAAGAAACAGCCGTTCTGCATCAAGGCGGCGAACATCGCACCGAACCTGGCGACACTTGCGAAAATGTTTCAGGAGGAAAACCTCGAAGCTTTTGCGCAGACAATCACCGTCAAGAAAAAGTTAACTCTGCGCTGGTTGCTTGACTGCACACCAGCCGAGATTGAAGCCGTACAACAAGCCAACCTCACCACAAGGAACACAAAATGACCACCTCCTCCCTGCGCATTCGCGTCATCTCCCTGGAAGAAGCCGACCGCGACGAGAACAGCCGTTCGCTGTACGTGCTGAACAACGCCAAGCTGGACGGCAAGCTGCGCCGTCAGCTTATCTCGCTGGACAGCGACACCATCATTCAACTGATGGATAGTCAGTTTCCCCAGGACATCAGCGCCGACGCTTCACGCAAGGACATTCTGTCCAACCCGATCTTTCGCCGTGGTGTGCAAGCTGGTTACATCCGCCTGGCTAACCCGGAAGACGTGGAAGCAATGCGCTCCAATCCTGAGTACCTGAAAGAAGTGCAACTGATGACTCAGCGCCGCCTGTCGTGCTCTACTCACGTTACTGCCGACACATCTTCCGATCACGTCATCCAGCTTGGTGCTGGCATCGTAGAACGCAAGAACGAACCCGTCGTTGTTATCAGCCCGCAAATCGCCAACTTCGTTTCTGCCTGGAAGACTGCATCACAAAGCGACAGCATCCCGCAGAACTACGAAGCCGATCAGATCAACCTCATGCGCAACCTTGAAGTTCCGATTGCCGTGGCTGAGCACATGCTGAACTCGTGCCCGGAATGCTTCCGCGAAATCCGCGCGGCTCTGGCTAAAGCCATCGGTAAGTAAAAAAAGACACCCCTACTGGATAACGGTAGGGGTGTCTTTTTTACTTCTTGGGTTTCAATGTGGTTGCGGTTACTTTGTACGCTTCAACGTTGCCTGAAATCTGCACCACCATGTTAGTGGCAAAACCCAGGAACGCGCTGCGTGTCTCTTTAAGGTGGAAGCTGTCTGCGATAGATTCAGCCATCGCCAGCATACAGGCTTTCTGCAAAAGAGCCGCGCGGACGTTTGGGTTCGCCTGAACCAGTTGTGAATCCTTTGCCGCTGACTCCAACTTGTCACCCGCCACTACCAACGCCTCAAACGTTCGCAGGATTGACTTCATGTCATCGAAGTACAGTTCAGCTTCGTCGTGAATCTCCTGCTGGACCGAAGCGATCGTATGGTCAGACGCTGCAGCAATCTCGTTTCCGTGATCCAGCATGTAAATCTCACGAAGAAACTTATGCACGACCTCGCGGCGGTCTTCCCGGTTTTCGATGTTCAGATACGTGTACAAAAACTCCACCGCCCGAGATTCTTCGTCAGCCACAGCACACAGCTGCTGTAGGTCAAACGTCACCCACTTCTCTGTCGCACCTACCCCGTACTCCAGTAACATGTACAGCGCGCACAGCACGCTTTGGTCAATCGTACTTTCTGCGTCAAAGTTCAGGTCAGCTACGTACACGCACTGCAGTGCGTCAATTAGCTCAGGAGTTGCAGCAGCCAGGATTCGCTGGATGCGAACTGGACGCTTGCCGTAACCACTCTCCAGAAAGCTGTACACTTTGGACATATCTTCCTGACACATCTGCGTCAGGTGCTCGATGACAAGCTTTGCTTTCTCGATTGTCCGTGGAATCTTCTCGATAGGCTCAAGCAAATCCACAAGACCGCGCAGCAGGTGTAACTGGTTATAGCTGATTGTTTCATCTGCGAGAAGCGCCTTCAGCTCGGCGGTCTTCTTTCGCAGCAGTTCGATGTTCTGTTCCATTAGTCGTCATCCATTTCAGATTTCGTGATAACCTGCGAACCGTCGGCATCTTCTACGTCGCTTAAGTTCTCAACCGCACCAGCGTCAAAGAAGGTCATCATCTCCCAGTTAGCCTGTACTTCAAACGAGCACAACCCGCTGTCGCGCCCTTTGATCTGGTGGATAGGAAACTGCCCGGTGCGCTTCTGATCCTCAGTCGGCATCCACACCCACAC
>JACCDZ010957269.1_pt1 | contig 12226 bp, 9 predicted proteins | sample 7449551 | NCBI WGS metagenome assembly JACCDZ01 (sample SAMN15323452, study PRJNA562643) | freshwater metagenome | isolation source: river surface water | place: USA:Blue River Watershed | collected 2017-08-18
CAGTCTAAATCGAACTCCTTCTTCAAGAACTTCAATCTTGAAATCCGTCGACGGCTGAGAATAAAACGTGACCCTGTCCCACCCTCCTCCACCAATAACGGTATCAGCGCCACCGCCTGTGTAAAAAATTTCATCCTTGCTCGAACCTCTGAAATAGTCCGAGAAACCGCTCCCCTGGTAACCCGTTATTCCCGAAAAGTAGTCTGTACCGCCCCAGCCATTCTTTACAAAGCCCTTCACAGCATCTACTGTTATTCCGCCCGGACTTTTAAAGTACTGAAGTAAATTGTATTTATCTATTCCATAAACGTAATTCGTCCCGAGAGAGGGGGCAGCAGCGACTGAATCGCCAAGATACATCGTATTCGATGCCCCCTCAGAATAAATCGTTGAAAGCGGGGTAAGTCCAAGCTTATCCGAATAGACCGTTTGATTTGACTCCTTTATCGTGTACTCCATGTTCTCCCCTTAGCAGAAATCGTTTTTGGTCTAGGCATAAGGAGCCCCTTTAGCTCCATGAGAGTCTGATAGGAGACTCTGAGGCTTGATTGACATTACGACGATCAGTTTAAGCACTCTGTAAAAAGTCTGCTACAGCCGCGATCAGTAGAATTTCTTCTGGCCTACCACGGCTATCTCCCGTGCTTAGCGGATCGAGCTATTTGACCTAGTCATCCCTGAATTCAGATAACAGAGCCAATTATTTACCTATTTCTCTAGGGGCTATCCAATCACAAATCCCCCTCCCAGGGAACTTGTCCAGAGATTCTGGATCTATCTGCAAGTTTTCAGCAAGGAGTGCCCTATGCAATGTCCCGTATGTAAAGACCCACAGCTCGTGATCTCCGAGCGCCAAGGAATTGAAATCGACTATTGCCCTTCGTGCCGGGGGGTCTGGCTTGACCGTGGCGAACTCGACAAACTTATTGAGCGCGCCGCCGTCAGCGCTGCGCCCGCACAGGCGCCGCAGCAGCCCTATCGACAGGATTCAAGACCCTATGCAGATTCTCGTCCAGGCCACTACAAGAAACACAAGTCCTGGCTGAGTGATATCTTCGATTGAACCCTGCGTCGGGAGCGGCCAGGGTTCTAATGAGGAGATCGGGCTTTCACAAGAAGCTTTGATAAGTATTCGATTAAGACGCTGACGCGGTGAGGAACGTAACGATTGCTCGGTAACACCGCATAGATTCCCAGCGGGGCGTCTTCGTAGTCTTTCAAAATGACCTTGACCTGCTTTTGCGCAATATATGGGCCCACGATGAATTCGGGTTGTCGTGCGATCCCCATTCCTCGCGCTGCCGCCTCGGTTAGGGCATGGCCATTATTGGCAACGATTCTTCCTCGAACGGACACCTGGTGTGTGCGACTCCCCTCGCGATAAGGCCAGTTGGTCACAGGACTATCACTAGCGTAGATCAGGCACTCATGATGTCGCAGATCAGAGGGATGCCGAGGTTCCCCGTATCGCTTGAGATAGGTCGGTGCCGCCACTGTCAGCAGACGAACCTCACCGAGCTTTCGAACAATATCCCCGGGCTGGAGCTCGGAGGTAATTCGAATTGAAAGATCCAGCCCCTCTTCAATCAGGTTAGCCCGCTGGTCAGAGTAATCCAACATCAGCTCGATAAAGGGATGGGCATCTGCAAACTCAAGAAGTTTCGGTGTCAGCACCTGTAAACCGAAGGTTAAGGGTAGACCGAGTCGGATTCGACCGCGAGGTTCCGCTTTCTCTTCTGCGAGCGTCGACTCTGCAGCATCCACCATATTCAGAATCACACGACACTTTTCAAGGTACGCAGAGCCGGCAGCCGTGAGGGTGAGGCTTCGCGTGCTACGCGTGATGAGCTTGGACCCCAGATGCTTTTCGAGGGCTGCGATCTGGCGAGTCACCACGGAACGGGCCACCTGTAGCTGGTTTGCGACCGCAATGAAGCTTCCCGCTTCTGCGACCCGAACGAACATTTGCATGGCGTCTAATTTATTCATTGTTGCTAATTATGCAACAAAGATGTCGTCAGTCGCTAGTTTTTTAGCGCGACCTGTGGCTCTAGAGTTCATCCCCATGAACACGACCTACACCCGCACCGCAAAGCACCTGCACTGGCTGATGGCAATCCTGATCATCGGATTGCTGGTACTGGGCATCGTCATGACCGAACTGCCCTTATCGCCTGAGAAGCTAGCGCTTTACTCCTGGCACAAATGGGCTGGTGTCACTGTATTTGTATTGGTCTGGGCTCGGCTTGCCTGGCGCATCACACACCGACCTCCTCCGCTATCGGAGCGCCTATCAAACCAAATGCAGTGGATTGCGCATGCTGGGCACGTAGCCTTGTATGGACTCATGATCATTATCCCCATCACCGGTTGGCTCATGAGCTCTGCAAAAGGATTTCAGACCGTCTGGTTCGGGATCCTTCCGATTCCGGATTTGCTCGGCCGAGACAAAGAACTGGGCGATCTTCTCCAGCAGACCCACAAGCTTCTCAACCTTCTGCTGATGTTGCTACTCGCGGGGCATATTGCTGCGGCGTTATGGCATCACTTCGTCCTTCGAGATAACACGCTGCGCCGCATGCGCTAACCCACAGGAAAATCCCATGAAGAACATCATCAAGACAATTGCCTTAAGCCTTGCCATGATCGGTAGCGCCCATGCCGCAACCTTTCAGTCAGTCGTTCCTGAGAAAAGCAGCATCACATTCAGCTACAAACAGATGGGTGTGACCATGGATGGTCGGTTTAAGAAATTTAATGCGAAGGTGCAGCTCAACACCGCCCGTCTACCTCAGGCAAAGGGATCCATTGAAATTGACCTGACCAGCATTGATACAGGCTCTAGCGAAGCCGACCAAGAGGTGCTCGGAAAGGCTTGGTTCAACACTGCAAGCCATCCGAAAGGCGTTTTTCAACTCAAAAGCATTATCGCCACAGGCCCTGATCAATACCGGGCGACTGGGCAACTCACCCTGAAGGGCCAGACGCGGGAGATTGTGCTTCCCGTTCGCCTAACCCCACAAGGCCTCTTAACAGGGAGCTTTGATCTCAAGCGCGCCGAATACGGCATCGGTGAGGGCATTTGGTCAAAGTTTGATGTAGTCGCCAACGACATTACCGTGAAATTTAATCTCAACCTGAAGTAACTTTTTTAACAAGGAGTTTTCATGAAGTCCATCAGACACACCATCGCCACTGCTGCACTCTTCGCCACCATGGCGGGAAGTGCATTCGCAGCCCCCGTGACTTATAACGTGGATAGCAGCCATACCTACCCCCGCTTTTCCTATTCGCACTTTGGGCTCTCTACCCAACTGAGTAGTTTCTCCAAGACGACCGGAAAGGTCGTTTTCGATGCCGCAGCAAAAACGGGGAGCGTCGATATCACCATTGACATGAAGTCCGTCAACACAGGATTTGCTGACTTTAACGAGCACATCCAAGGAGAAGATTTTCTGGATACCGCTAAGTTTCCGACAGCAACCTTTAAGTCAACCAAGGTCGTATTCGAGGGAGATAAGCCCAAGAGCATCGAGGGACTCCTGACGATTAAGGGTGTCACCAAACCGGTGACACTCTCGGTGACTTCTTTCCTGGCCATGGCCCACCCGATGGTGAAAAAGCCTGCACTGGGGGCCAATGCGCACACCACGATTAAGCGCACCGAGTTCAACGCTGGGAAATACGCACCCTATGTTGGCGACGATGTCCGCATTGATATCGCGATTGAGGCGATCGCGAACTAAACGCCCCTTGGGCAGAGACCGATGGTGCTACGATCTCGACAACGTTTGTTCGAGATCGACTCCATGACCACCTCCGCCCAACCCCGAAACGCCGCCTGGCTATCGGACCCCCGAATCCCTCAGGCCCAGGCGCTTCTTGCCGACAGTCAGGTGCTCTCTGCAGAGACGCTATTTCGGGCAGTTTTAAAAGACCACCCCGAGTGCGTGCCCGCGCTGTTTGCGCTCGCGGATCTCGCGCTCGAAAGGGACAACATTGACCTAGCCGAGCTTCAGCTGAAAAAGCTCGAAAAGATCATTCCTGGTGACCCAGATCTCCTCATGGGTCTGATCGAGCTTCGACTATTTCGGGGTGAGCTGGCGATTGCCGAACAAGAGCTTGAAAGCTTCGTCGCCGCATTTCCCGATGCGGCGATCGCCTGGCTAAGACTGGCTAATGTCCGTGAGCAGCTCGGCAAACATGAGGCTGCGATGCAAGCGCGAGCTCAAGGGATCACCCGCGCCCAGGCCCATGGGCGCTGGAAGAGCCTTGCCTCGATCGAGCCCCAGTTCCGAGATGAAATCATTGGTCACATGGAACGCTTTCGCGAACAACAACGCGATCTCTTCCAGTCGCTTCTTAGGTCACTGCAAGATCGGTTTGGCACAGAGTCCATGACGCGCTTTGAGAGCGCAATTGCTGGCTACCTGGACAAGGTGCCCCTTGCGCCAAGCGACCCGCGACAAAAACCAAGCTTCCTGTTCTTTCCTGGCCTGAGCGATAAGCCCATCGCAGACACTCGCCACTTTCACTGGTCGCAGACCCTAAGCACGCACCTGGCTGGACTACAAGCAGAGGCCTCTGCCCTGATGAAGGATCAGACCGCCTGGACCAGCTACTTTGGGTCTCCGAAGGGCGAGTCCGTCAAAGGAGTGCTGCAGTCAGATAGCCCAGACTCCGGATGGGATGCCGCTTTCTTTTACCGTCATGGCCATCGTTTAGATGGGCTTCACAGCCGCTGCCCAAAGATCAGCGCCTTCCTTGAGTCGCTTCCACTATGTCAGATCCCAGGACAGACGCCAGAAGTCTGTTTATCGCTTCTCCACCCAAAGACCACCCTATTGCCCCATCACGGTGTGACGAATACGCGTCTTGTGGTGCAGCTTCCACTGATTGCGGATGTGGGGTCGACCCTATCGTTTACGGGTGAGTCTGATATTCGATGGGAGGCTGGTGTACCGGTCATATACGACGATACCTTCGAGCATACAGATTCGAATCCATCAGACAACCCACGAGTCAGTCTCATGGTCGATATCTGGCACCCCGATCTCACTGAGCCCGAGAAAGTCGCGATCACTGAGTTCGTCATCGCCAGCCAAGGCGTTCTTAAACACTAAAACGGCAGCCATTGCTGGCTGCCGCGGTTCTCTTTAGAAGCTGCCCTGAACGACCGGGCACGAATCATTATTTCAAGTGTCGATCAAGGAACGCCACCATACGAGTCCAGAAGTCGATGTTGTTCTTCTCAAGCAAGAATCCGTGCCCCTCGTTGGGATACTGGATCCATTCCACGTTCTGATTCCCAGCCGATTTCAGTGCATCACGCATCTTGGTGCCGTGGGGCAGCGGCACGCGAAGGTCATCTTCGCCGTAGGCCATGAACACAGGGCGCTTAATCTCTTTCGCTCGCTGCAAAGGCGATGTCTGCTTGAGCTGCTCAGCATCCTTCGTTCTGTCACCGACAAGTCGGGGCATACCGTAGCGAGACCAGGTACTACCGCTAAAGTCACTCCAACCGATGTCATACATCAGCTCAATATCGGTGACCCCGACAAAGTTAACGCCCGCACGATAGAGCTCCGGCTCACGCACGAGGCCCATCATGGCTGCATAACCGCCGTAGCTTCCGCCCGCAATCGCGATACGCTTGGGATCTGCAAGGCCCTTTTCGATGGCCCAGCGGGTCGCATCCGTCATATCGTCTTGCATCTTTAAGCCCCACTGCTTCCAGCCGGCTCTAAAGAGGGCTTGGCCGTAGCCGGTGCTGCCCCGGAACTCAGGCTCAACGACAAGATAGCCGCGGGATGCCAGAAACTGGGCATCACGATCAAAGCCCCAGACACCGCCTCGAACGTACGGGCCACCATGAATCATGACCACTGTGGGAAACGGCCCCTTGCCCTTAGGCTTAGTCACATGGACAGGGATCTCGAGACCATCACGAACCTTAATACGGACAAAATCCCGCTCCGCCATCTTGGCGGAATCCAGCCAGGGGCGGGTCGAACCGATCAGCTGAAGCTTTTTCTGAGTCTTGTCATACAGGAAATAGACAGGGGTCTGCTTATCGGAGGCCGCTGCAACGACAAAGTAACGACCCCCTTCACAGTTCGTGCAGTTAATCAGGTTAATCGTATTAGGCAGCTGCTTATCAATATCAGCCTGAACCTGCTTGAGTCCTTCGTCAAACCAGAGCGTGCCAGGGGCATCTGTCGCAAACCGCGCCCCGATCATCTTCTTCGTCTTGCCATCAAAAATAAGGCCGCCTTCAAAGTCAAAGCCCTTCAAGCTCAAAACCGGCTGCGGCTCTGGTTTGCGGGTCTGCATATCGAATCGATAGACCGCCAGCGTCTGCTCAGGGTTCTGCTGCGCGGCCGTAACATAGAGACGACCCTCGAGATCAAAAGCAATCGGCTCAATACGCTCGGGCCCAAGGTCATAGGCATCGTACTTCGCAATCGGCTCCCAATCTTCTGAAGTTCCCTTACGAAGGTGGACCGTCGCGCCTGTTTTCTCATCACCGGAGATCACAGCGCGAGGTTCTCCTTGGCGGTCCAAGACCCAGCCCAGCGCCCCCGGAGGCGCGAATTTCACCAGCGTTCTGGTCGACATGGTCTTGGTATTGAGACGCAGCATGGACGTCGTGGGGACTCGACTGGTGTCCATGAAATTGCCCCGCATCACAAAGACATCATCACTGCCGTCTCCCACAGGTCCGACAAACCGATGGCGATTCGGGAGTGGTCGTACCGCAGGGATACCCACCGGGCGATAGTTTCCGTTACGCTCGATTAGCCAAATGAACTCGGAGCCATCCGCATTGACCGCATACAGGCCACTACCCTGCTGCTCACCAAGACCCGCCTGAAGATCGATGGCATCAAAAACTAGACGTTGGTCATTGACCCATTGAAAACTACGAATATCTGCATCGTCAAACTTCGCGATACCGACAAATTTGCCCGGGTTGCTCACACTGGAAACGGCCAGACCCATACGACCGTTATCTGCAGCAACCAACATCGCAATCTTGTCACCCGAAGGCGATAAAGCAGGGGATGCAATCAGCGGCCGCCGAAAGAAGTCCACAACGGGGATCGACGACGAGGCTGTCTGACCGACCGCGGGGGATATCGCCACGAGCGACAACACAACATAAACCAGCAACGCGAGCGGATTGCGCATTTGGACACTCAACATAGAATTCATCCTAGGTCACGAAAAGGAACACCCGCGGATGGTATCGCGTCCCAAGCGACAAGGCACCCTGGTAACACCTGAGAACCATTCAGCAAATGGGGCTAATGCCTGGTCGGCCTACTGGGCCTCTGGCGCGCTCCACAGCTGTGCGGGATCCTTCGCCGAAAACTACGACGGTGTGATTGGTCAGACCTGGGCAGAGTTCTTTCGCGCCCTTCCAAATGGGGCCCGGGTGCTGGACATCGCCAGTGGAAACGGGCCCTTAGCCCAGCTGATGCTGACGACCACCCCTGACGCCCAGATGCACTGTACTTGCATCGACTTGGCCTCGGTGAGCCCCGCTTGGATCTCGGCACTATCGCCTCACCAGCGAACCCGCGTGACCTTCCGACCCAGGACCGCTATGGAGCAGCTAGATGCGCCCGACGGGCCGTTTGATGCCGTTATGAGTCAGTTTGGCGTGGAGTATGGCGACTGGCAAACCATGATCCAGCGTCTTCCCGTGCTTTTGCATCCGAGCGCTCGCCTTCAGTTCATTTGCCACGCCAAAGACTCCGCCATCGTCACCGCAGGTGACGCAGAGAGGGGGCATCTCGAATGGCTCCTGAAGCCCGCCGGCCTGCTCGACACCGCAAAGGCGATGGTGCCCCTTATGGCGCTCGCCGGGACGGATGCTGGACGCTCATTACTTGCGAATAACCCGGCAGCAAACGAAACCCGCAGCAGGTATGACACCCTTTTGTCCGAAGCGAACTACCGAGTAGCCCACCTTCCCGTCGGCGATGTCCTCTCAGAAGTTGACCAACACTGCGCAAAAGCCTTTCAGACGGCAGTATTGGGAGATCCCTCGCAGGCGATGAACCAGATCAATCAACTTGAGGCAGAGCTTTACGCGTCTTGCGAGCGGCTCACTCAGTTATCGGCTGCGGCGCTCTCAGAAGAACAAGTCGCTGAAATTATCCGTTCGCTGACAAGCCACGGAATTCATCTTTCCTATCAAAGGCTTCGCGATCAGAATCGGCTGCTCGGTTGGCGAATTAAAAACTAATCGCTTAACAAGCCCCCCTCTGACAGTGCAGCCAACGGCATCAAACCCGAGACGCCACCCAAAAAATAAGGGCCCCGAAGGGCCCTTATTCACTAACGCTAGGTCAACCCTAGATTAGAACTTCTGCTCGAAACGGACGTAAGGCTGACGTCCATATCCGTCGTAGAGGTAGAAGTTGAAGTTACGACCACCGTAGGCAACCAGCTGAGGCATCTTGCCCTCGAGGTTCACCACACCAGCAATCAGCTTGCCGCCCTTGAGCGGAGTGTTCCAGGACACCTGAACGTCGTGCGTCACGTACTCTTTCGCTTTACGCGCTGCAGAAGTACCGTTCTCGCCGATGTAGTTGATGTTCCAGCTAGCACTCAAGTTACCCATGTTCCAGCCGTTGGCCAGCGTTGCACGCTTCTCGGGAAGACCAAGAGCGCCAACGAGGTCAAAGCCGTCGTCCTTGTAGCTCAACAGGTGTGAGTAACGCAGCTCGTGACGGAAATTACCGTTGCCGGCAGACTTCCAACGTGCTTCTGCACTCAGGTCGATACCATCGGTCGAGACTGTTCCCTCGTTTGCGTAACCCTGCTGCACTCGGGTGATGATGCCGTTGACCCCACGCTGAACATACAGACCAGCAGGAATTGGACGGGGATCATCGCCGTTGCTACGGTCGATCAGGTCTTGCGCACCGATCAGGGTGATCTTGTTATCGATCGAGATGTTGAAGTAGTCAGCCTTCAGGCTCAGCCACTGGGTTGCATCCCAGACTGCACCAAAGGAGAACTGCTCAGACTGCTCTGACTTTAGAGAAGGATTGGAACCAGTGTAGGTATCGACCTGGACCAGCTTACCCAAATTACAGTTGTCGGCTGCAGGACCAGTACCCGAGCCACCAAAACCGATACAGGTACGGGGATCGAACACGGACTCAGCTGAGAAGGACTCTTTCTGGGTCAGGATGGGCAGGCTAGGTGCACCGAAGCCCTGACCAGCAGAGGCACGCAGCGTCAGGTTCTTCATCGGCTGGAAGCGGAAGGCAATCTTCGGCGCCAGATCATCACCGTAATCGGAGTACTTCTCGTAACGTGCCGCAAGGCTCATCTCGAACTGCTTCGAGATTGGAACCAACAACTCAGCGGTCATCGAAGAGACGTCACGACCACCGGCAGCAGAGTTACCTGCCGAACCTTCGATCACGCCAGCTTCGGACAGTGAGTCATAGATGTCTGCGTAGGTCTCTTTACGCTGATCAGTACCAACCACCAGGGTGGCGTTACCACCCGGAGCCTTGAACACGTTGCTGAACGTTGCTGTTGCGTAGGCTTCTTTCAGTGCGAACAAGGAATCACGGCCAATCGTCGCCTTGATAGCGCTCAACACTTCAGCGGGGTTGGCATTAGGAGCGTAGAGGTTGTAAGTACCTGCGTTTACATACTGCTCAAGGATCGGGCGAACGATGTAGTTCCGGCCAAGTTCAACGTACTTGGACTCGGTAGAGCGAACACCAACGTCCAGATCGATGTTTGCAGAGACTTTACCCTGAGCACCAATCAGGAAGTCATAGAGATTGTTCTCTGTGTTGGTGTCACGGTTACCGGCAGCGGAGGTGCGGTGACGAACCGCAATAGCCGCGTTCGTCGGGTTGTTAGGCGTATTGGCCTTTACCGTCAGACCAGCAGGTGTCGGTGCATAACGACCGAAACTCTCGACGCGTGAGACGGAGCTGTTGATGTAAGCAGTCCAATCCTTGGCGATCTTGATCTCACCGCGTGCAAAGATCGATGAGTTTTCGATCTGGGCTTCATCTGCAGCAACCGCATTGAAGTTATAGGAGCAGGAACCGCTCGCTGTCAGGTAGAAGTTCGGGTCGGTACAACCAATCTTCGGGTCACCTTTCAGGTTGCCCAGCGCGACATAACCACGCTTGGGGTCGAAATAGTTGTTACCGAAAGAAGATACACCGAGCGTCTGGCCCCAAGGGCGCTGACGGGTGTAGACCATGCCACGCTCAGTGCGGGAGACACCGGCCACCATACGGCCCTTGTCGCCATTAACACCAAAAAGAACAGACGATTCAGCACGAGCGCCACCAGCCTGCTCAGGGTCCGTATAGCCTGCCATCACAGCAAGGCCTTCGAAGTCTTTGCGGGTGATGATGTTCACCACACCACCGATTGCGTCGGAACCGTAAATTGCGGAAGCGCCGTCGGTCAGGATCTCAACACGCTCAATCGCTGCCATCGGAACAATGTTCAAGTCGGCGGAGTCACCAACGTTAGGTGCCTTGGGAAGACGACGACCGTCGATCAGGACCAGGGTACGGTTGGAACCCAGACCACGCAGGTCGATACCAGCAAAAGACTGAGCCGAGCTACCAGACTGAGGACGGAAGTTACCAGCAGACGAGAACGTGCTCGTACGCATGAACTCGGCGATCGTGGTGGAACCACTGGCCTCAAGTTCTTGACGCGTGATCACGGTCACGGGCAGTGAACCCTCCGCATCAGCACGCTTAATTCTTGAGCCTGTCACTTCCACAGTCTGGCCTTGGGCCATGACGGGAGCGGAAGTCACCGCGATCACTGCCCCGAGGGCAATCATCACACCCGAAGCTACCTGGGTCTTTTTAAACATGAACATCTCCCAAACGGTTAAAAAAGGCCGCCACCTGGCGGTACCGAAAACCAGCAGCGGGCGTGAGCCCACTCCTGCTTAAGGATGCAATCTATAGAACGGGCTAGACGGCAGGGACAAGGGAAAACCCTAGTATTTGGGAACTCACGCGTCCAAACCGGAATGACTCCGTCCGCACGCAGAAGATCGAAATCCTAAGATATTGATTTATCTAGATTTTTAAGAACTTCGTAGTGACAAAGATTCCCGTTCTGGCATTCCCTATCCCCAGCAAAACTTGTCCCAGACTGTCAGAAATTTGCAACATTGAGGTGGGTCTTGCCTCCCATATAGGGACGAAGCACCGCAGGAACCTCAACATTGCCGGAAGCGTCCTGATAGTTCTCCAGGATCGCCACCAGCGCACGACCCACAGCAACCCCCGAACCATTGAGCGTATGGACCAGCTCAGGGCGTGGCTTGCCGCCCTCGCCCGGCTTGCGAACCCTGGCCTGCATGCGCCGCGCCTGAAACGCCTCGCAGTTACTCACCGACGAGATCTCACGATAAGTCCCCTGAGACGGTAGCCAGACCTCGAGGTCATAGGTCTTGGCGGCACCAAATCCCATATCGCCCGTACACAATGCCATCACCCGATAGGGAAGCCCGAGTGCCTGCAGGATTGCTTCTGCATGACCCACCATCTCTTCTAACGCTGCATCACTTTCGGTGGGGTCCACAATCTGAACCATTTCGACTTTATCGAACTGATGCTGACGAATCATGCCCCGGGTATCGCGACCGTAGCTACCCGCCTCAGATCGAAAACAAGGAGTGTGTGCGGTGAGCTTCATCGGAAGCTGACTGGGCTCAAGGATGGTGTCACGAACAATATTGGTTAACGACACCTCAGACGTCGGAATGAGATAAAGCGATTCTTGATCGCCCTCCGCGCCCCCTTTCTTCACCGCGAACAGGTCGTCTGCAAACTTCGGCAACTGCCCCGTGCCGCGCATACTGTCTGCATTCACGATATACGGGGTGTAACACTCCTCGTAGCCATGTTTTTGGGTGTGGGTGTCCAACATGAACTGCGCAAGGGCACGATGCAGTTGTGCAATCCCGCCGCGCATCACCGCGAATCGACTCCCCGTGATCTTGCTGGCAACATCAAACTCAAGTCCTAGTGGTACACCTATGTCAACGTGATCTTTGACCTCAAATGAAAACGCCTTCGGAGATCCCCAGCGGCGAACTTCGACATTGGCGTCAGCATCTTTCCCCTCTGGAACGGATGACTGTGGAATATTCGGAATTGTCATGAGCCAGTCATTAAGCTGGCGCTGAATCTCCTCGAGACGTGCG
>JACCDZ011802128.1_pt1 | contig 12225 bp, 9 predicted proteins | sample 7449551 | NCBI WGS metagenome assembly JACCDZ01 (sample SAMN15323452, study PRJNA562643) | freshwater metagenome | isolation source: river surface water | place: USA:Blue River Watershed | collected 2017-08-18
AGTCACGGAACCTGCCGAATTCGTAGCCACGCAGGTGTAGCTTCCCGCGTCGGCAAGAGACGCCGACGGAACCACGAAAACGGATGCCGTGGCGCCAGATACATCCACGCCATTTTTGCGCCATTGATAGGTTGGCGCAGGGAATCCGTCAGCGGTGACCGAAAGGCTCAGTTCGGCGCCCACCACGATGAATTGATTGCCTGTTTGATATGAAATCGACGGGGTGGATGCGGCGCTTTCAATAAATGTCGGGGTTAAATATAAGGCGCTAATATTTTGCTGGCCCAACTGGCCATTCCCATTTGTTCCGCATCCCCAAACGGTCGCGTCGGTTTTTATGAATAAACTATGATTGGTCCCTTGGGGAGAGGGATATCCGCCAGCGGAAAGGGTGGATATCTCGTCTAACAACTTCGTCACTTGCGGTTGGGTGGAGCCACTGGTCACGATGCCCAATTGGCCCGAATAATTTGATCCGCACCCCCAAGCTGATCCGTCGTTTTTAAGGAAAAGGCTATGGCTCGTCCCTGCTGAAACATCGGCCACATCCGTCAAAACCTGGGTGGCGGTTTGCGAGTTGTCGTGGCCAAGCTGGCCGTATGAGTTGGTGCCGAATGTCCAAGCGGTTGAATCTGCCTTTATGTAAATCACATGACCTTCTCCGGCTGACATAGAACGAACATCTGAGGCGACCTGCGACGTGATAAAAACCACATTTCCATTATACATCGAGAGATTCATTGTATCCCAGAGTGACTTGTCGTTTCTCAGGAAGAGACTCCTGTTTCCACCTGCGGAGACTCTCACGATATCGAGCAAGGGCACCTGAATTGGTGACGCGCTATATGAATTATAATAGTTATAGTAGGAGCCGTTACCCAGTTGACCTTGGTTATTACTCCCGCAAGTCCAAGCTGTCCCATCGTTTTTAAGGAAGACACTGTGGTAGTAGCCCGCCGAAACAGCTTTCACGTTTGTCATCACTTGGACGGGGGTATTGCTGGTGCCCGTGGCCCCATTGCCGAGTTGGCCAACCCAATTGGCACCAAATGACCATGCGGTGCCGTCGTTCTTCAGAATAAGGCTATGCTGCCCACCCGCGGATATGGCTTGTGCGTTCTCAAATATTTTAACCGGCGTGGATCGGTCGATATTCGAACCGTCGCCTAGTTGCCCGTAGAAGTTATTTCCAAACGCCCAGACGGTGCCGTCAGCCTTGAGCAAAAGACTATGTTGACTGCCGGCGGCCACTTGCGGAGTCACCGCGTAGGCGGGACGGACGATGAACTGCAGGAGGACGAGCGAAACCATCCGGCACCAAAGCCGGATTTCTAAACCGAAGAGACGGGGAGTTGAGCGCATGAGGGCGGGGGTAGGGGAAGGGTTCGTCCCGAAGTTTTTTAAGGACGATTTAGGCGTTTTTGACGGCAACGAGGCGCGTCGGCGGAAGTCTAAAGGCGCATAGATCGTGACGTAAAAAGTCAATGAAAATACGCCAAGATCATGGCGTATGTCTTTGATACCGTTAATCGCCGACCGCCTGCGGGCGTTGCGATTACGGCATGGGCTGACTCAGGAGGAGGCCGCCGATCTGATGGATCTCAGCTTGCGGTTTTATCAAGTGTTAGAGTCGGGGCGGAAAAAGCAGATCTGGCTGGAGACCGTCGAGCGAGCCGCCGCGGCCTATGGGTTGGATGCCTGCCAGTTGATCGGTCCGCAGTTGCCGGACGCGTCGTATCTGCGGCGCGCGCTGGCCGAGAGCAGCACGCACTACAAGCGCCGCAGGCGGGGTCCTTACGGCGGGGCCGCGTCCGAATAGACACGAAAAAACCCGCCGCGGGAAATGCGGCGGGCTTGAAAGGGGAACGCTCGGATTTGCCCGACGCGTTTACTGGATGAACAAGTCGGTCGGGGTGCGGGCGAAGAACTCTTCCATGTAGGCGGTGGTCGCCTTGCCTTCCATGAAGGTCGGGTCGCTCATGATCGCCTTTTGGAGCGGGATGGTGGTCTTGATGCCGCGGATGAGGTATTCGCTGAGGGCGCGGTAGCTGCGCTCAAGGGCGATCTTACGGGTCGAGCCGTAGCAGATCAGCTTGCCGATCATGGAATCGTAGTAGGGCGGGATCTGGTAGCCCGAGTAGGCGTGCGAGTCGACGCGGACTCCGTGGCCGCCGGGGGCGTAGTAGAGGCCGATGGTGCCGGGGCTGGGCGCGAAGTTGCGCGCGGGGTCCTCGGCGTTGATACGGCACTCGATGGCGTGCTTGGTGAAGGTGATGTCGCCCTGGTCCATCGCGAGCTTCTCGCCGTTGGCGACGAGGATCTGCTGCTTGATCAGGTCGATGCCGGTAACTTCTTCGGTGACGGGATGTTCCACCTGGATGCGGGTGTTCATCTCGATGAAGTAGTAGTTGCCCTTCGCATCGACGAGGAACTCGATCGTGCCGGCGTTCTCGTATTCGGCGGCCTCGGCGGCACGAATGGCGGCCTTGCCCATTTCCTTGCGGAGGCCGGGAGTGAGGAAGGGGGAGGGGGACTCCTCGATCAGCTTCTGGTGGCGGCGCTGCACGGAGCAGTCTCGCTCGCCGAGGTGGAGGGTCTTGCCGTGCGAGTCGGCGAGGATCTGGAACTCGATGTGGCGGGGTTTCTCGATGTATTTTTCGAGATAAACCGAGCCGTTGCCGAAGGCCTTTTCGGCCTCGTTCTTGGCGACGTTGTATTCCTTGGCGAGGGAGACGTCGTTGTGCGCGATGCGCATGCCGCGACCGCCGCCGCCGGCGACGGCCTTGATGATGACGGGATAGCCGATCTTGCGGGCGATCTTGATCGCCTCGGACTCGGTGGTGACGGGGCCGTCCGAGCCGGGGACGGTGGGGACCTTGGCCTTCTTGACGGTGTCCTTGGCGACGGCCTTGTCGCCCATCATCTCGATGGACTTCGACTTGGGGCCGATGAACTTGATGTTACAGGCCTCGCACTGGGCGGCGAACTTGGCGTTTTCGGAGAGGAAGCCGTAGCCGGGGTGGATGGCGTCGACGTCGGCGATCTCGGCGGCGGCGATGATGCGGTCGGCGCGGAGGTAGGAGTCGGCGCCCTTGGGGCCGCCGATGCAAATGGCCTCATCGGCGAGCTGGACGTGGAGCGACTGGGCGTCGGCCTCGGAGTAGACGGCGAGGGTTTTGATGCCGAGCTCGCGACAGGCGCGGACGATGCGGAGGGCGATTTCGCCGCGGTTGGCGATGAGGACCTTTTGGATCACGGGAGGAAAGAGGGTCGGAAATGATGAACCGCTAAAGCCCGCTAAAGATCGCTAAATCAAACCGCTGGAAACGGATTGGCCGAGGATCGGCTTTAGCGTAATTTAGCGAACTTTAGCGGTTTAGGCCGGGCAGGGCTTAGCCTTGTTTAACTTTGAATAGCTTCTGGCCGTATTCGACGGGCTGGCCGTTCTCGACGAGGACCTCGACGACGGTGCCTTTCACCTCGGACTGGATCTCGTTCATGATCTTCATGGCCTCGATGATGCAGACCACGCTGGTCTCGGTGATCTTGGTGCCGACTTCGGCGAAGGCCTTCGACTCCGGGGAGGCGGCCTTGTAGAAGGTGCCGACCATCGGGCTCTTCACGTAGACCACGCCGGCTTCGTCGCCGGCCGGGGCGGCCGCGGGAGCCGAGGCGGGGGCGGAGGGCGCCGCGGAGGCGGCGGCCGGGGCCGGCGCGGAAGCGACGGCGGGAATGGCGGCAACAGGCGCGGCCACCACGACGGGAGCGGCGCCGGCGCTGGAAGCGCGGGCGATCTTGATCTTGAAGCCTTCCTCCTCGACCGCGAATTCGGTCAGGTCGGAACGCTGCATCAGATCGATGAGTTGCTTGATTTGTTTGAGGTCCAAGGGAGGGCCTGGGTTGTGGTGAATAAGCGACGAACGGGGGTTTAGACCGTGTCGGGTTGAGCTGCGTTCAATGATTGGGCCGGATGGGAAGGCAAACCCCAATTTTTGCCCCGATTTCACGAAAAATCGGGCAAAATCCCGAAAAAATGCCCCGAAATCGCGTAAAAAAACGCGATTTTCGCCTTAACCACTTTCTGCTGTTTGGCCGTCTTCGCGATTTTCGTTCCTCCTCGTTTCGCCCGAAAAAGGCGGCGGAGACCCGCAAAAAGGCCGGTCGGAGCCGGGTTTTGGCCTTCCCTGCGCCAGTCCCGCCAAACCGGCGTGGGGCGTGGCTTGGGAGTCGCGGCGGCGGGGGTCGATGGAGTGGCCGATGGCCGCAGATGGACAGCTCCTAGAGCCGGATCGTTTGCCCGGTCGCGTCGGATTCGACGCAGGCGTCGAGCACGCGTTGGATTTCATGGCCGCGGGCGAAGTCGGGTTGCTCCGGTTCGCCGCTGCGGATGGCGCGGATAAAGCGGGCGAGGTTGTTTGGCGTGGGCGCGGCCTTCTGGTCCTGCCAGCCGGCGGTGGCGACGTCGGGGCCGAGGCAGGCGCGGTAGGTGTCGGTGCCGAGATCGGAGTCGAAGGCGAAGGCGCCTTGGGTGCCGTGAAGTTTCAAGGCGACCCGGTTGGCGTGGCCGGTGGCCCAGCGCGTGGCGTGGATGACGCCCAGGGCGCCGTTGGCGAATTCGACTTGGAGGAGGGCGCTGTCGTTGGCGTCGAGAACGTAGTCGCCGATGCGGTTTTTGGGGGCCTTGGGAAAGGCTTTGAGGCGGGCGTGAACCCTTTTGATCGGGCCGGCGGGGTAGGTGGCGAAGTCGACGATGTGGACGCCGACGTCGCCGAGCACGCCTTTGGATCCGTGTTTGGTCGAAAGACGCCAGAGCCAGGCCGGGGTGGTGGACCATTCTCCCCAGATCGGGGAACTGAGCCAGGTCTGGAGGTAACTGGCCTCGACGTGGCGGAGTTCGCCGATCTCGCCGGCATGGACCCGGGTGGCGATCGCCTGGATGGCCGGCCAGTCGCGGTAGGAGAAGTTGACCATCGCCACCTTGCCGGCGCGGCGGGCGGCGAGGAGCATGCGGCGGGTCTCGGCGTGGTCGAGGCCGAGCGGTTTTTCGCAAAGGATGTGTTTGCCGGCCTTGAGCGCCTTGATAGAGAGGGGGGCGTGAAAGGCGTCGGGGGTGACGTTGGAGACGGCGTCGACCGGGCAGGCCCTCAGGAGGGTGTCGAAGTCGGTGAAGATACCGGATGCCGGGATGCCGTGCTTGGCGGCGAACTCCGCGACGCGGGTGGCGTTGACGTCGCAACCGGCGACCAGCTCGACGCCGGGGATCTGCTTGTAGAGCTCGGCGTGGCGGTTGGCCATGCCGCCGGTGCCGAGAATGGCGACGCGGACGGGGCGGGGCTTCTTGGCGCGGGCGGATTTCGGCGAAGGGGCGGGCATGAACGAGGGGGATCGAAAGGAAGCGGGAAGTCCGGGGGGGCTTGGTGAGGCGCGGCGGGGGCGGGGCGGGGTCGCAGCCTAACCCTTATTTATGGCCTTCGGTGGAACGTTCGGCGGCCTCGGGGTCGGGTGGGAGCGGTTCGAGCGGCTTCATGTTGGGGGCCTGGTCCGGGATGCGCAGTCCGGAGTAGGCCCAGCGGACGCCGTTGGCTATCACCTGCTGCACCCGGGCGTCATGGTAGGTGGGGTAGGTCTCGTGTCCGGGGCGGAAGTAGAAGATTTTCCCGTTGCCGCGGCGCCAGGTCGCGCCGGAGCGGAAAACCTCTCCGCCGGTGAACCAGCTGATGAAGATCAACTCGTCCGGCGTCGGTATGCCAAAGGGTTCGCCATACATCTCCTCAGCGGGGAGCTCGATATAAGGCGGCAGGCCTTGGGCGATGGGGTGGGAGGGACAGACGACCCAGAGGCGCTCCTTGTCGGTGGCCTCGCGCCACGTGAGCGAGCAGGTGTCGCCCATGAGGGCCTTGAATAGCTTCGAGTAGTGGCCGCTGTGGAGGACGATGAGGCCCATGCCCTCGAGCACGCGGCGGCGGACTTTGGCCACGACGGCGTCGGAAACCTCACCGTGCGCCATGTGGCCCCACCAAGTGAGGACATCGGTCTGATCGAGCACCGCGTCGCTCAGGCCGTGCTCCGGTTCGTCCAACGTGGCGGTGCGGATCGCGAAATCGGTCCCGCCGAGCTTGGCGAGGGCGTCGGCGATCGTCTGGTGCATGCCCTGCGGATAGATGCGGGCGACCTTGGGGTTGTGTTTTTCGTGACGATATTCGCTCCAGACGGTGACGCGGATGACGGGTTTAACGGGTATCATGGCGGCGGGCGGGGTGGGACTGGCGCGCGGCAGGCGCGCCGCGGGGCGCTTACGGAGCTAACAGACTATCGCCCCGCGACGAGCGTGGAAACCCGGCGTCGGTGATGACGCGAGGGTAGGGGAAAGGCGCGCCTCAGGCGCCGACCTCGGCGATCGTCTCGAGCCGCAGCACGACGCGCCCGGCGGAGCGCGTGGCGGGGAGATCGAGCACGAAGCGGGCTTCCCAGTCGTTGGCCTCGGCCGGATCGATGAGAACCTGCGCGATGCGCCATTCGGCGGCGGCGGGTTCGGCTTCGTCGAAGTGGGTGTGCCCGGCGGCGCGGCCGGCGGGGTCGAGACGGAAGCGGTCGCGCGCGTCGGCGTGGGCGGCGAAGAGTTTTTCGAGGCGCTTGGCTTCGGCGGCGACCGATTCGTCGGGCGAGGCGTCGGGGAGGACGCGCAGCGCGGCGGCATCCCAATCGCGGGCGGCGGCGTCTTGAAGGAAAAGGTGGATCGCGATGCGCGCGGCGCGGCGGAGGGCGGCGGGGTCGCGGGTGAGTTCGCGCGGGCCGGAGCCGAATTTTTTCGCGCCGGCGTCGGTGCCGGCCGTCTCGGCGGCGGGCGTGGCGGTGAGGTCGCCGGCCTGGAGGCGCTCCCACTCGTCGATCAGGCTGCTGTCGATGCCGCGGACCAGTTCCTCGAGGTGCGCCTCGAGTTCGAGGACGGGCTCGGTTTTGGCCGATTGCGGAACGGTCTGCGCGAGCACCTTCCAGACCTGCATGAGGTGGCGGAGGAGCAGGCCCTCGGCGCGTTCGAGACCGTAGTCGCGAATGTAGTCGGCGAAGCTCAGGAAGCGCTCGTGCATCTCGCGGGCGATGCTCTTGGGGCGGACGTTCTCGTTGCCGACCCACGGGTGCGCGGCGGCGAAGGCGTTGAAGGTGTCGTAGAGGAACTCGCGGAGCGGCTTCGGGTGCTCGATGTTTTCGACCTTCTCCATGCGTTCCTCGTAGGGGACGCCCTCGGCCTTGAGGCGGTTGATCTCGTCGCCCTTGGCGCGGCTGACCTGGGCGCGGAGGATCTGTTCGGGGTCCTCGACGATGGATTCGCAGAGCGTGAGCACGTCGAGCGCGTAGTCGGGCGACTCGCGGTCGAGCTTTTGCAGGGTGTCGATCAGGTAGATCGAGAGCGCCTGGTGGAGGGAGAAATCGTCCTGGAGCGCGACGTTGACCTGGAGGCGACGGCCGGAGGCTTGTCGGGGAACGATGGATACGATGCCGCGTTCAAGGAGGGCGCGGAAGAGCTGCCAGGCGCGGCGGCGGTGGGTTTTCTTCTTCGCGTCGGTCTCGTGGCTGTCGTTGATCAGGCGGCGCATCTCGCGGCAGCCGTCGGCGTCGCGCGCGAGGACCTGGAGCAACATGCCGTGGCCGACCTGGAAACGCGACACGAGCGGCTCGGGCGACGCGGTCTGGAGGCGTTCGAGGGTTTTCTTGTCCCAGCCGATCGCGCCCTCGGGGGCGGTTTGTTTGACGAGCTTCTTTTTCTTCGAGGGATCGGCGGCGGCTTTTTGCTCGGCACGGAGGTTCTCGATCACCCATTCGGGGGCCTGGACGACGACGTGGCCGACGTCGTCGTAGCCCTTGCGGCCGGCGCGGCCGGCGATCTGCCGGAAGTCGCGGACGGAGAGGGTGGAGGCCTTGGTGCCGCCGTATTTCCAGAGCTGGGTGAAGACGACGGTGCGGAGCGGGACGTTGATGCCGACGCCGAGCGTGTCGGTGCCGCAGATGACCTTGAGCAGGCCCTTTTGCGCGAGCTGCTCGACGAGGATGCGGTAGCGCGGGAGGATGCCGGCGTGGTGGACGCCGATGCCGTGGCGGAGCCAGCGCTTGAGCTCCTTGCCGTAGGGGCTGGTGAAGCGCGCGCCTTCGAGGGCGGCGGCGAGCGTGGCTTTTTCCTCCTTGGTGCAGATGGCGAGGCTGGTGAGGTTTTGCGCGGTCTCGGCGGCGGCGCGCTGCGTGAAGTGGACGAGGTAGGCGGGGACGCGGCGCTCGAGAAGGAGTTGCTCGACGCGCTCGGCGAGCGGGGTCTCGGACCACTCGAAATTAAGCGGCACGGGGCGTCGGTCGCTGCGGACGACGGCGACGGGCACGCCGGTGCGGCGTTCGACCTCGCGCTCGATGGCCTTCGTGTCGCCGAGCGTGGCGGACATGAGGAGGAAGCGGCTGCGCGCGAGGGCGACGAGCGGGACCTGCCACGCGACGCCGCGCTCCTGGTCGGAGTAGTAGTGGAACTCGTCCATGATGATCACGGACAGGCCGGCCTCGTCGCCGCGGGCGAGGGCCTGGTTGGCGAGGATCTCGGCGGTGCAGCAGAGGATGGGGGCGTCGGCGTTGACGGTGGCGTCGCCGGTCATCATGCCGACGCGCTCGGGGCCGAAGTCGCGGCAGAGGGAGAGAAATTTCTCGTTCACCAGCGCCTTGATCGGGCAGGTGTAGATGGAGCGCTTGCCGCGGGAGAGGGCGAAAAAGTGGGCGGCGGCGGCGACGAGGGATTTGCCGGAGCCGGTTGGCGTATTCAGGATTACATTACGACCGGCGAGGAGCTCGAGCACGGCCTCCTCCTGCTCGGCGTAGAGCTCGAGGCCCTTGGCCGCCATGGCGTCGAGGAAGCGCGAGAGCAGGGCGTCGTCGTTCGCGGCCTCGGCGAAGGAAAGCGGGGCGAGGGGCGGGGCGGGCGGAGGCGTGGGGGCGGCGGTGGACAAGGCGTCTAAAAATTCTCCGATGCGCGCCGCAGGCAAGGCCCGCGTCGAGCGACGTGCTGTTTTCAGCGCGCGCCGCCCCAGGCGGGGAAGAGGGCCGTCACCGAGCTGCGATAGCCGCCGGTGCCGCGTTCGAGGGCGAACTTGGTGAGGAAGAGGGCCACCGGCAGCGAGAGGCCCGCGCAAGCCAGGCACAAGGAGACCTGCTGACGAAGCGCGAAGCCAAAGACGAGAGGGATGGTCTGAAGTGCCACCATCAGGATGATCAGCAGCAGGTAGTTGCCGCGCCCGAAACCGCGCCAGACCGAGAGCGGAACGATCAGCGCAAGCGAGCAGATGATGACCACGTTTCTCACGCTGACGAGTTGAGCGGCTTCCGCTCCGGACACGGCTCCGACGACCCCTGCGTTGATCGCGGCCAGCGCGAGACAGGGAATGAGAAATGCGGATAGGAGCGTGAGGGCGAGCCGGGCGGAGGAGATCGGCAGCGAGCGTAGAAAACGTAGCTGCGTCAGCACCGGAAGGATCGCGAACATGAGAACAAACCAGAAGGGCATCACGCCCGTCTCCACGCTCGACCGCAGCGCGGCGCGCCAGTCCTTCGTGCCGCCGAGCAGCATCATGAGCGGCGAGACAAGAATCATCAGAAGCCCGAACGCGATCGCTCGAAGCGAGGTGCGAACGAGCAGATAGCTCACGCCGCCATAGCCGCGGAAGGAGTCGGGATATGCGGGCGCGGCGGCGGCTTTTTCCGCGGCGGGAGCGGTCACCCGCAAGGTTGCGCGCCTCAACACCAGTTGCTCGGCGCGAATCCAGCCGAAGGCGGTGAGAAAGAATCCGACGGTCAGAAACACGACCTGCGCGCCGACGTGCTTCTCGATCCAGCGGGTGAAGACGATGCAACCGCCGGCGAGCAATCCCCACGCGACGCCCATGAGAACGTTTTTGGTCTGCTGTCGCCAATCGAGGGCCGCGCCCGTGCCGAGGTGGAAGAGCAGCGTGAACGCGGAGCCGAGCCAGAGCCAGACGGAGAGGACTTGGACGCCGAAATCCGCCCAGGGAAACGCAGCTTCGGGATGCGCGAGCAACCGGATGATCACACCGAAAAGGAGCAACACGGAGACGAGTGTCGCGGGCGCCCCTACGCCGGCCCACCACCAGGCGCGGCCAAGTGCTCGCGAACCAATCGGAAGGATGGAGGTGACGCGCAGCACGCCGCGCTGGAGCTCGAGGGAGAGCGGCAGCGCGGCCATGAAAAAGGACAACTGATACACGAAGCCGGCGAGGCCGAGCTCTCCACCGCGGGGCTTCGACAGCGACTGGCCCACGGTCAAGGTCAGGATCAGGGCGCCGCAGAGCGCGAAGATCCAGGCCTTGCGGCGCAGATAGTCGAAAAGCACGCGGTTCATGCGACGGCCTCCGCGGGTGCGGACGAGGGGTCTTTCACCAGCGCGACGAACAAGTCCTCGAGCGTGAGGCGGGTGAGCGTGAGCTCGCGCGCGCCGCGGCTTTGCAGCCATTCGGCGGCGCGGCTCTGTTGATCAAGCAGCGCGTGGTGGCGCGCGCCGGCGCGGCGGAGAAACACGAGGCCGGCGGGAGGGGTCGCGGGCGGAGGCGCGTCGAGGAAGAACTCCGCGAGGCGGTAGCGGTCGACGATCTCGTCGGTGCGGCCTTCGAGGAGGAGTTTGCCGCCTTTGAGCAGGCCGACGTGGTCGGCGAAGCGCTCGATGTCGGCGAGGCCGTGCGAGGAAATCAGCACGCTGCGTTCGCCGCCCTCGACGGCGCGGAGGAGTTCTCCGAAGGCCTGTTGCTTAGAGACCGGATCGAGGCCGGTGGTGGGCTCGTCGAGCACCAGGAGCTCGGGGCGGCGGGCGAGGGCGAGGAGGAGAGCGAGCTTGGTCCGCGAGCCGAAGGAGAGCGTGGCGATCTTGTCGTTCGCCCCGAGGCCGAAGACGCGCATGAGCTCGGCGCAGTAGGCGTCGTCCCAGTCGGGGTAGAAACCGCGCACGAAGCGGACGGCTTTGCCGACCTTGCCCCAGGCGGCGAAATTGAGCTCGGGGCTGACGTAGGCCGCGCGGCGCTTCAGCTCCACGTCGTCGTCGCGGTGGTCGAGGCCGAGCGCGCGGATCGTGCCGGCGTCGTTGCGGCCGAGGCCGAAGAGGAGGTCGATCGCGGTGGTCTTGCCCGCGCCGTTGGGGCCGATGAGGCCGTAGATCGCGCCGCGGGGCACGGTGAGGTCGAGCGGTCCGAGCGTGAAGCCGGAGTAGCGTTTCACGACGCCGCGGAGTTCGATGGCGGGGGCGGTGGGGGTCATTTTTTCTCCTTTAGAATTTCCTGCGCGAGGGCGGCGATTTCCGAGGGCTTGAGGCCGGCCTCGGCGGCCTCGCGAAACGCCTCGCGCAACAAGTCGCGGGCGGCGGCGATCTTGGCCTCGCGGCTGCGGTCGCGGCCGTTTTCGGCGACGAAGGTGCCGAGGCCCTGGCGGCGGAAGATGATGCCCTCGCGCTCCAGCTCCTCGTAGGCGCGTTTCACGGTGATGACGCTGACCAGCAGGTCTTCCGCAAGCTGGCGGAAGGAGGGGAGCGGCGCGCCGGGGGCGAGGCGGCCCTCGCCGATCTCGCGCTTCAGGCGGTCGACGATCTGCTGATAAAGCGCGCCGTCGGCGGCGGGGGAGATCGGGCCGAGCAGGAGCGATATTTTCCGTTCGGGAGGCATCGGCGTCGGGCTGTGTTTTACTGTGTATGTTGAATAATTACAGTTTGGCGAGAAAAAACGCCGGCCCGGGCGGAGCCGACTGTTTTCGCTCGGGATGCGGTAAGCGCTAGTAGCCGGCGGTCGTCGCGGCGGCGGGGGCGGAGCCGGTGAACTCGGCGAGGATGGCGGCGGCGTTGCTCGTGCCGAGGCGGGTGGCGCCGGCCTCGATGAGGGCGCGGGCGTCGGCGAGGGTCTTGATGCCGCCGGAGGCTTTGAGCCGGATCGCGCCGCGGCGGGCGGCGGCCCAGGCGGCGATGTGCTCGACCTTGGCTCCGGCGGCCCCGAAGCCGGTGGAGGTCTTGATGAACTCCACGCCCGCGTCTTCGCAGAGGCGGAGCGAGGCGAGGCGTTGCTCGGCGTCGAGGTAGCAGGTCTCGACGATGACTTTCACGAGCTGGCCGTGGTCATGGGCGCGGCGGGAGAGCGTCCGGAGTTCGGCGTCGACGAGGCCCAGATCGCCGTCGCGGAGGGCGGCGTAGTTCATGACGATGTC
>JACCDZ011478149.1_pt1 | contig 12223 bp, 10 predicted proteins | sample 7449551 | NCBI WGS metagenome assembly JACCDZ01 (sample SAMN15323452, study PRJNA562643) | freshwater metagenome | isolation source: river surface water | place: USA:Blue River Watershed | collected 2017-08-18
AGGAGTGAATCGTTCCTTTGAAACTTCCTTTTCCGCTCAATTGATTGGGTAAGCTAAGGTTCGAAGGCAAACTTCCTTTGGGTGCGAATTCCTTAATATCTTGTGCCGATGATTCAAAGTTTTGAATGGCGATGTCGAATCGGGCTTGGTCGACATTGGGTAAACCAACGATAGAACCACTCGCTTGTAATTTGGTTTTACCAATGCCGCTCACTTCGAGATTGGGAATTTCGATGCGATTAAGTTTACCCGAAACGGTACTGTTAATTAGCAAAATTCCTTTTGGATTACTCGCAAACGGATTGGTAGTGGCCAATTGTGGTGCTAAAACTAGCAGGTCTTTGAAACCCAACTGACTCTTTTTTAGATTCGCTTTTACGGATATCTCACCCGGATTTTTGCTTAGAGCCGCTATAGAAGGATAGCCCAAAAGCACTTGGTTGCGCAAAAGAGTTTGAGGTGTTTTGAGGTACAGCTTTTTTAAATAGCTGTTTTTTGGGCCAAAGAAAAATTCGGTGGAGAGAGAGTCTATGACCAAACCACTTTGCTCTTTTCCGGCAAAAGAGGCTACGCTGACCGCAATCGATTCGGGTTTGTAATGAAAATTATTCGCTTTGAGATGGGCTTTTTTGAGTTGGATATGGTTGTAATCCAATCCTTTGTTCAGGTGGTTAAAGTTGTTGTTGTCGAACTGAAAAAACAGTTGTGCCACATCGGTTTGATTGATTTTTACTTCCCATTGGTTCGGTTTTTCGGCAGGGTTGGCGACCTTGGGAGCTGCAATCTTATTTACTTTGCCCAAAGCTACGGCACCTCTTAGGTTTTCGAAATTCAGGGTGTTGATGACCACGAGTTCATTGGCCAAATCAATCAAATCTATTTTGGTGTACCAGCGTTTGAAGGAAGCGTGAGCTTTGGTTTTTTGAACGGATTCTATGTAATCTAATTGTACTTTTTGAATATCAATTTCGCCAAGGTTGATTTTCCAAACGGGAGAGGGAGCTGTAGCTCTTTTGTTGGACACTACCGTTTTGGGAGTTGCTTTTAGGGCTTGCGATACGTCTGCAGTGAGTCCAGTGACTTTGATTTTGGGCAGGTCGATTTCTTGCTTTTCTAAATCGAAGGTTTGGAATTCGGTGTCGAAGTGTTTGAGTTTTAGTGTGGCCTTTATGGGCTCTTTGACATCATTGTATACGAAGCGTATTTGGTTCAGATTGATTTTACGCAGCACGATAGCCATAGGTTTCGAAGGTTCTTCTTCGGGTTTTTCTGGAGAAGCAAACGCTTGCGTGATGTAATCAAAATTGAAAGTGCCTTGACGGTTGCGGTCAATTTTGGCAGTAATACCCTCTAGTGTAATGCTGTTTAACGTTAGTTGGTTGCTAATCAAATCGACTAGGCTAAAATCGACTACAAGGTGTTGTCCTGCCAGTAAAGTGTCTTTCTTTTGGTCGGATAAATACAAGCCGTGCACTTTTATGGGTTGAAAAAGTCCAAACGAAAGCGAGTCGATTTGCACTTTGGTTTTGATTTTTTCTTGTAGGTAATCGACCGCTTGGTCTTTGGCGAAACGTTGTACAAAAGGCAAATGCAGCGCTATTCCCAAAACCAATAGCAAGAGCACAGCCCCCAAGACTATTTTGCGTACCACCGAAATACTTTTCTTGATATTAGGTTTCAAACGTTCGATTTTAGCATAAAAGTAGCTTTTTTAAAACAAAGTAGCAAGTGGTGGGTTGGGGAGGAGGGATAATCAATTTTTTAAAATATGATAAGTTACTTTTAATTCTGAAAAAGTTATTACGAATTCATATTTATTTTATTATCATCTTTTTTTAAATTAAAGAATAAGATTGACTTGGAGGGAATAATAACTCTAAGGCGTTTGGTTTGATTTTGAATATTGGCCCTTTTTCAATTACTTTTCCTGTTGAGTTTCTTTTTATCAAGTGGTCTAAAGTAATAATTCCTTGTTCTAACAAAATATCAAATTGAGTTACAATAGGCTTTCTTGTATGTTCAACTTTTTTGAATTGAAAATGCTCCTTATTGTCAATTATAATTGAGTCAGCTGCAATCCAAAATGTTTCATTATGTTTTTCAAGTAAACGATTATGCAAAGTTTCTAGATTCCAGGCAATGAAATCTCCAATATTGGCTTTGTCTGAATTTTCTAAAAGTTGGTTTATTTTAGAATCCAGTTTTAAAGTTAATCCTTGTGAGTTTCTAACTAATGCTGATACAGTACAGTAAAGTTTAAAATCTTCTCCTCTGTTGTAACCAAAATTATCTAATATTTCAGCAGAACTTTTGAATTTACTTAAGCTCCAATCAGGAACTTGTGCAAATAAATTCTTTCTATTCCCTTTTTTATCACGATACGATTTTAATTCAATTCCTTTGTAATCTGGTTTTTTGGAAGAATTAATGTCAATTCCTAAAAGTGTTTCAAGTGTTCTTCCAATTGCGGTGTCTGCTTTAAGCATTGCGGCAACAGGTCCTTGTGAAGCAATTTTGTTTAGTAATATTAATAATTCGTCAGCAACTTCATTTGAAATATGATTAATTTCCTCAATCAATTCTTTTAATGGATTATTAATAGTTGAGTTTAATAATTTTTCTAAATCAATTTGAGTAATATTTAAGACATATAATGTTCCTTCAAACTCAATTATTCCAAGAATATCATTAGCTTTCGAATAATTACCCAAACCTTTAAACCAAATTCGTGGGTCTCCATTTTTTGTATTTGGGCGATATAGAGATGCAAGAGAATTTATGTTTTTATCAGTGTCAATTAATTTAGATGGAATTAGAACTTTACTTTCTTGACCTTGATTTTGCAATCCAAAATCGTGAATTTTTTTAGATTTTAAGAAATTCCGAACTGAACCAGTTGCATCCATAATAGATTTTACTAATCCTGTTTCAGTTGGTTCAATTAAACATAGTTCAACTGAATTTTCTGTTAAAATCTTTATTCTATCGATTTCTATTGATGTTAACTGTCTCATAAACGATTTATTTGATATTCTTCAATATTTCCATAGCTACCGCTCTTGCCATTAATGGTGGAACTGCGTTACCAACTAAAGTATATTGTGGAACTTCGAATTTACGTTTATTTCCTCCAGTAGAACGTTTACCTTGAAAAACAAAAGAATCATCAAATGATTGTAGTCTTGCCATTTCTCGAACAGTCAATGCTCTTGGATTTGAATAATGAATATAATCGTCTGCAATTGTCATAATTGTTGAGCTTTGTCCTTCAGGTTTTAAAATCGTATAACTTCTTTTATCAGACTCTAATCCAATTGCTTTAAGATTTTCCTTTGCGGATTCGTAATTTCCGGACTTCAAAATAACATCTAGCCTTTTAATTACTTCGTCATTTTGTTTGCTGGTTTTGTGATTTTGTAATGGCGCCACTAAATGAGACAAAGTGTTTTCGAGTTCTTCGAAACTTCTAACGTAAAATGGATTCTTTGCATTCGCAAAACGTCCATTTAAACGCCCTTTTTTAGACCATTCGGAATAACTTAATCCATCATTTTCATTTGGTTTTCCATCAATATTTCTTTTCTGAATCAATGATTTCATCTTTTCAGTAGAACCATTGTATTGTGCTTTTAAATTAATTTTTTCATAATCAAATCTTTCATCATCATTTCCAACAAAGTCTAAATCATAGATAGCTTCAAATACATTAACCTTTTCGTTATGTTTTACCGTTGCAGGAACATCATTAATCAATTTTTGGTCTTTTCTACATCCAATAAATAAAACTCTTTCTCTATTTTGCGGTACACCATAATCGGATGCCAATGCTACAAAAGGTTGCTCAATGTTATACAGTCTTATTTGAGATAAAATTGATTCAAATTCATTTGTTTTATTGGCCTTTGTAACAAATAAATTTAATCCTTTCACACATTCATCGAAAGAATAATCAAATATTTCAAGTGCAGTAATAATTTGTTTTACTTCATCTGAAAATTTTTCATTTGGTTTTAAATTGTTAAATGAAGTATGTATTTTTTCGATAATCGTTTCTGGTTCGATTGAAGTTAGGAATGAATCAAAATCATCTGTAAAAAAATCATTATCTACATTTGAAAATGCTTTTTCATTAATTACTTTTTTTCTAATATACTCAAGCTCTTTAACACGTTTCAAAAGATTAAAGCCGTGGCGAATTGTACTGATATTTTTGTCAGTTTTACTTGTTTTGTAATCAACAATTTTTGGTGTTAATATTCTAAATTTATTTTCTAAGCTATTAATATAACTATTTTTTAAATTATCTAAGTCTTTATCAGTAGCCTTTTCAAATTGCAAACGTAAATTGTAACATTCTAGAATAAATGACTGTTCTGTTTCTATTTTTTTAAGTTGTGAAACAAAAAATATAAGTTGATTAAATTCTTTTAAATCTACAATTGACCTGATTTCTTGCAAAATCATATTTTTAATTTTGCCTTGTTCTTTTGTCAAAATTCCTTTGACATTTTCCATAACAAAATATTTTGGACGTAATTGTCTAATAACTTTTAAATAATGAGCGAATAAGTCATCTTTTTTGTCAAACTTTTTCCTTTTACCTGCCAAACTAAAACTTTGACAAGGAGGTCCTCCACAAACAATATCAATTTCTTTATCACCAATTTTCTTTAAAAAATTATCTAAAAAATCTGGCTCAGTAATATCTTGACGAAGAAATTCCGCATCTAAACCAAGTTGATAATTATATCTTGCCAAATGTGTAAGTTCACAATTTTCATTAATATCACTTGCTAATCTAAAGTCATAATATTTATTTCCATATTCTGCTTGTAGAAATCCTTCACTAAAACCTCCCGCTCCGGCAAATAAATCAACAAATGTCACTTTAGACTTTGTTTCATATTCTGTTGACGGTTCTGAAACAATGTTAATATCAGCATTTTCTTTTCTACTATTAACCAATGATGCTATTTTTTCTTTTATTTTTTTGTCTGTAAAATTTGTATGAGGTTCATTTTCAAAATATTTCTCAACTTCGTGTTTTAAAAATTTTAAAAATTTGTTTATTGATTTGTAAGAGTATTCAGTGTCTAAAACTAATTGATTGGAACTATCCCAATCTTTCTTCATTATTTTTACTCCAGTTGCAACTTTGATTTGCAAATCCTTTTGACGCAAAACAAGATGAATTGGAAACCTTTTGCTTTTATCAGCTTTATCTAAATAAAATTTAACATTTATCATTTTACGGACATTTTTACGGATACGGACAAATTTACGGACAAAAAATAGATATATGCAAGAAAATAAATAGATATTGTTTAAATTAAATAAACTAGTTATTATTTTATAAAATATTTAAAAATATATTTTTGTATTATCTAAAAAAAATAAACTAGTGTATATAAATCTCCAAGACTACTGGTCTTTCATAGAAACCTATTATCCAAATTATTACTCTTGTGATGCTGTTTTATTAAGTGATATTCTTTTGAGAAAGCTTGAGGGTGAGGTAATTGATGCTAGCGATGAAGCGTTGATTGAAGGTTGGGACATTAAAAAGAAGATACTCGAATTGGATAGTATCATTATAGAAAAGACAATGAAAAATTATTTTGCTATCCATTATCCTGAATAGAATAGGTTATAATTTATAAAACAAAATGCTTCTCCCCTCCCAGAGAAGCGTTGTTTTTTTATGTTCTTCGAAACCTTATTCGTACTTGATAGCCCCGGGAGTAGTGGCATCCTTTGTGGTCTCGTTTTTTTGAACGAGACAACAAAGATAGAACGAATCACGGGAGGGGACGTACTTGCGGTCCTTAGGCGGGCTGCTCCCAAAAAGGATAATCGGTATAGCCACGGCTGCTGCCTCCTCCAAAAAGCGTGTGGGTGTCGCTGATGGGATTGAGTGGGGCGTCTAGGAGTAGGCGTTGGGGATAATCGGGATTGGTCAAGAAATTGCGGCCAAAACCAATTAAGTCCACGAGTTGCGCAGCTAGTAATTGCTCTCCTTCTTCGGGAATTTTGTTGCCGGTGGCGATGATGGTGTTTTTGAAATCGTTTCGGAGTTGGATTCTAAAGTCCATTGGAATTTGCGGTGCGTCGTCCCAATCGGCTTCCGACAAATGGATATAGGCGATGTCAAGCTTGTTGAGTTGGGCGGCGGCTAGGGCAATGGTTTCGAGGATTTCGGGGTCGTTCATATCCTTGAAACTGATGAAAGGCGACAAGCGAACGCCTGTTTTTTCTTTTCCAATGGCTTGGGCAACGGCTGTGGTGGTTTCCATCAAGAATCGGATGCGGTTTTGTTGGCTTCCGCCGTAAGCATCGGTGCGTTGGTTGCTGTTGCTTCTGAGAAACTGGTCGATGAGGTAGCCATTGGCGGCGTGAATTTCTATACCATCAAAACCCGCTGCTATGGCATTTTTGGCGCCTTGTACGAATTCGGCAATCGCTTGGTCGATATCGGCTTGGGTCATTGCTTTGGGTTCGTCTACGGGCACAAAAGTAGCATCGCCATTGGGTGCGCCATCAAAAATGTACACGTTGGTTTTTTGAGCAGTAATCGCCGAAGGGGCGAGGGGTTGCAATCCGTTGACTTGTGCGCTACCCACACGACCTACGTGCCACAATTGGAGGAAAATGGTGCTTCCGGCTTGGTGCACGGCTTGGGTAGTCAATTTCCAGCCTTCGATTTGTTCAGGCGAGTAAATGCCGGGAGTTTTGGCATAGCCCATACCTTGCAACGAAACCTGTGTGGCTTCGGTGATGATAATGCCAGCCGAGGCGCGTTGGGCATAGTATTCGGCCATCAATGCATTGGGAACGTCTCCAGGTTGTGAGGCTCTAGAACGGGTCATGGGCGCCATTAGGAAACGATTTTTGAGTTCGTTAGGTCCGAATTGGTATTTTGAAAACAGCTGAGGTAAGTTCATATTGTTGTTGTCTTAGTTTTTGAAAAATGTTTTGTTGACAAACTGGTACACGACAGTAAACAGTAGCAACCATAAAACCACCATCAAAGCATAGCCCCAATTGCCCAACGACCAACCAAAGACAAATAACCAGGTCTCGTGTTGGTATATAGGATTAAAAGCTTGCCAATAATTTGTCGGTCCACCGCTAGAAACTAGCAGTACCACTAAGGATACCAAGTAAATTAGTAAAATAGTGAATGCAGTGGTTAGGAGTATTTTTTTGAATGCCATGAGGGGGTTGGTTTATGGTTTGTTGTTTATGGTTTGTGGGGAATTGTTTAAAGGTTTAAAAGTTTAATCGGTTATTTGTTTAAAAGTTTAAAGGTTCAAGGTTTAATCTGTGTTCTATTTTCTTCCTTCTAACTTCTAATTTCTACCTTCAACCTATTTCCACGTTACGACTTCTTCTATATTTCTTCTGGTTTTTGGGCGAGGGTCGATTACGCGGTAGCCAAAAGCGATCATGTAAGCTAAGCCGTATTGTGTGGTGTCGATGCCAAAATGTTCGGCTAGGATGGCTTCGGATACTTTTTGGTTGAAGCCTTCGATAGGGCAGGAGTCAATGCCAATCATAGCGGCGGCTGTCATCATATTTCCCAACGCAATATAGTTTTGTTTGGTGGCCCAGTCGAATAAGTGGCGTTCGCTGTTGAGGTCAAAATCTGATTTTTGAAAGTCCTCAAAGAATTTGCTCTTTCCTTTGATGGTTTCTTCTGGAAGTTGTTGCACTTCTTTCATAAAATTTGCAATGTACTCGCTATCCCATTTGGTCAAAGGTGCTTTCATAGTTAGTCCCAATACAAAATGACTTGCTGTTTCTAATTTTTTAGGAGCTCCCCAAGCATTTTGTTTGAGTAGCTCTCTCAAGTTTTTGTCTTGTACCACTATAAAATGCCAAGGTTCGAATCCAAAGGAACTAGGCGATAAGCGAGCGGTTTCTAAAATAAAATCAAAATCGTCTTTGGGAATGATTTTGTTGGTATCGAATTCTTTGCAAGCGTGACGGAATTGAAAAGCGGACAGTATTTCTTGTTTATTCATATGTTTCTGATTTTAAGAACTACAAAGATAAAATATTTTTTGCAATTATTTTTTAGGAGTCAAATAGTTTTCGGTTTTGTTAATCCAATCCATACGTATGGGAGTGAAAATATCCAAATCTAGCGTATTTTCTAAAGCCCAAAATTCGTGCGGAACATTAGGTGGAATGATTAAAACATCGCCTTTTTTTACAATATATTCTTTGTCGTTTATTTTGACCTTTACTTTTCCTTCGAGGATATGAGTGATTTGTTCATTGGGATGCTGGTGTTGCTGAATATGAGCTCCTTTTTCAAGTTTTAAATAAGCAATCATTCCGCCACTTCCATAAGCATATTTGCGTTCTACCTTGTCCATCATTTTCTCATACTTCAAAGTATCCATCGAAAAATGATTGACTTCATTGCCTTTTTGTGCCTTTGCTCCCCAAACTATTAGAAAGAGAGCGATTCCGATTATTGTTGTTTTATTCATAATTACTTTATTAGTTATTGTACTTTGCTTCGTCATTGTCAATGGGCGTATTAGGGTCATTTTCTACCATTTTGGCAATGGCATCTTTACGCATAAAGACTACACCTGGTTTTGATTTGGTATAAGTGATGAATTCGTCTATTACTTTTACAATGGCTGGACTTCCGCCAATTCTGTCGTGTAAACTCACAGACATCATGCGTCTTTTGGTAGCGCCTTCGGCATAGAGTTGGTCAAATTCTAGTTTCAATTGTGCTAAGAATTGGTCAGGACTCCATTTTTTGCCTTCAATATTTACGATGTCGTTGTTGCGCAGGGTGTATGGCATCACGACAAAGTTTTTACCATTGACTTTGGTAATAAAGGGTTCGTCTCTACTTAAATCGTCAATGTGGTATAAAAAGCCTAATTCTTGTAATACTTTGAGTGTATTAGGACTTCTACGCAACCAATTGGCATTGTAACCCACTGCTTTTTGTCCTGTGATTGCAGCTACAGTATCAACTCCTTTTTTGACAAAATCCAATTCATCGGCATAATTTTTATTCCATTGATTGTCCCAAGCAATACCATGTGCGGCAATTTCGTGGCCTTGATTCGCAATTGCTTTAGCTACTTCTGGGTATCGTATTGCGGCTGCACCAACCACATGCGAGGTTACTTTGATATCGTGCTTTTTCCATAAATCGAGCATTCTGTAAATACCTTCATTTGCACCATAACGGTACCAACTATCGGCTGCCAAATCTGGGTTTCCTTTGGGAAGCGGATTGCCTGAAAATGGACTTTCGGCGCCTTCGGGTTGGCCGCCTGTTTCAAATTGCATGGACACCGAAATCACTAATTGTGCGCCATTAGGCCAATAGGATTTTGTAGGCTTTTCTTCTGTTGCTTTTTGGCAATTCGAAAAAAAGAATAAGCTAATAAAGGCGCAAAGTATTGATGCTGAAGTTTTTTTCATAATTCATAATTTTATTGGGTACAAAATTAATCTGCCTACAGGTGCTTTGTTTTGTAAAAAACAAGGGTATATTTGTAAAAATCAATGGTATTATGAAACGGTTTACGAATTTTCATTCCCTAAACGTCTTTTCTCTTCATTTGGATGTTTGGGAATACGAATGGCATACGCATAATTTTTATGAAGTTATTTTTATTGAGCAAGGAACGGGTATGCATTTGCTCAATGGGTTACGTTTTGAGTACAACACTGGCGATATTTTTTTGCTAACGCCCGAAGATGCTCACGCTTTTGAAATTCAGTCGACTACTATTTTTACCTTTGTAAAGTTTACCGAGCAATTGTTTTTTGAACTAATCGATAATCCGCATGCTAAAGAAGCTGTGAATAGCATCAAGAATGCTATACTGAATACCAATAATCGGTTAGGGTCTGTGGTTGCCTCTTCAACAGATAGTAAGTACTTGTTTGATTTGTTGAAAGTACTTCAATATGAATTTCGCAACGATGCTCCGTATCAGTATGCTATAGCATTGTCAGTTTTTAAGTCGATGATGCTCTATTTGGCAAGACATCGTAATGAATCGGCTTTACTGCTTTCCAATGCCAATGACCGTCTCCAAGCCGTGTTGTCCTATATTAGACTGCACGCTCTCGATGCTGAAAAGATGAAAATCAACGCTCTGGCTGCTACTTTTCATTTGTCACCAAATTATATTAGTGCCTATATCAAAAAGCACACAGGGCTCTCGTTACAACACTACGTGATTCAAATTAAACTCAAGCAAGCCGAGCAATTGTTGCTGCAAAATAATTTTACTGTGGGCGAAATTGCAAGCCGTTTGGGATTCAATGATGCGAGTCATTTTAACAAATTATTCAAAAAATACAAAGGTGTGGCACCTACTGCCTTTCGTGAGTCGGACAAGCAATAGCGTTTTTTTAGTCTTTCTTATTCGAACTGTTTTCTAATTGCCTTGATTTCTATATATTTAACAAAAAAAGCTCCTATGAAAAAACAGCTCCTAATCCTCGTGTTTTTTGCTTTTAGCATTTGGTTTACTTTCGTTGCTTGCAATTCTAAGAAAGAAGCTGAATTTGCTGCACCTAAAAGCGCAACTGGAACCTTATTGTATACTGCACTGCCTGTAGATTCTATAGCTATCGACGCTTTTTATGAAAAATATCCCAAGCTAAAAGGCTATCAAAAACAAGTAATGGAATTGTATGCTAACCAACAATTTACTTCGATTTGGTATGAGAAAAAAGGTATAGTCGAATTTGGAAACACCTTGTATTCTAAATATGGAAATAGAGAACTAGAAGGCGTCAAAGCCAAATTTCCTTACGAAAACGAATTGAATACCATTTTTGATGGTCATTCAGAAACCAATTTGTCTAATGAAACTAACGATTTGTTGTTAAGCAATTTGTATTTGTTTTATGCCGATAAAGTCTATAGTGGCGTAGACCAAAAAGTAACTGAGAAAATAGGTTGGCTTTTGCCACGAAAAGAAATCGGATATGCTCAATTGCTTGATTCGATTTTGTTGCATCCCAAGAAAGCTTTAAAAGAAGAAAAGCTTTTGTTCAGTCAATACGGTAAACTGCGTAATTTTTTGCAAAAATACCGTGACATTGAGAAAAAAGGCGGCTGGGGTACGATTACCGTTGCCCCCGATTTCAAGTCGTTCAAACCTGGCGATAGCGCACAAGCCATCCAGCAAATTCGCAGCCATTTGTTCCTTACGCAAGACCTTGCTTCCGATTCTAAAAGTGCGATTTACGACGAAGAACTTCAAAATGGTGTAGCCAATTATTTGGTCAGAAACGGATTCAAAAAAGATGTGGTTTTGTTGCCCAAACACATCCAAGCGATGAATGTACCCATTGAAGAACGTATTGAGCAAATTATGGTCAATATGGAGCGTTGTCGCTGGATTTCGCCCGACTTAGAAAAGGCCAACGAATTCATCGTAGTCAATATTCCGTCGTACTATATGTACCTGAGTCGCGGAGGCAAAAAAATATTTGATTCGCCAGTTGTGGTCGGAAAAGCTATGAATAAAACCGTGATTTTTAGCGGCAAAATGAGTTATATCGTCTTCAGTCCCTATTGGAATGTCCCTACCAGCATCATCAACAAAGAGGTGAAACCCGGAATGGCCAAAAATCCCAATTATTTAGCCAGCCACAATATGGAATGGAATGGTGGTCGCGTGCGTCAAAAACCCGGGAACAGTAATTCTTTGGGATTGGTTAAGTTTATTTTTCCCAATTCCAACAATATTTATTTGCACGACACGCCTTCCAAAGGCTTGTTTGCCAACGAAGAGCGCGCTTACAGTCACGGTTGCATCCGCGTGGGGAAACCTCGTGAATTGGCCATCAAAATTTTAGAAAACGACAAAGCGTGGACACCCGAAAAAATCGATACCGCTATGCACAAAGGCAAAGAAAATAGCTATGTTTTAAAGAACAAAATCCCAGTTTACATTGGCTATTTCACCGCTGTAGTCAAAGACGATGGGCAAATCTACTTCTACAAAGACGTCTACGAAAGAGACCAGCGATTGGCTAATTTACTATTCAAAGAAGAGTAGCATTTGGAGCGGGAGAGATGGGGCTTTTTTAGGAAACATCGTCCCGTCATCCATTATATCTTTGCCTTTTTAAAGGAAAAAGGCAAAGGATGCCATTCCTGCCGGGGCTATAAGGTTATAGGGGTGTTTTTTTGGGGAAATTTGGCTTTTCTTGTTTTTAA
>JACCDZ011393537.1_pt1 | contig 12222 bp, 10 predicted proteins | sample 7449551 | NCBI WGS metagenome assembly JACCDZ01 (sample SAMN15323452, study PRJNA562643) | freshwater metagenome | isolation source: river surface water | place: USA:Blue River Watershed | collected 2017-08-18
CAAGGCCTATTACGACGCAAGGGCAGACGAAGCAGCACAAGCCAAGTTTGCCAGCATGTGCGGTCGCGGATTGAGCGAACACAAATCAGTCATGCCGCCGATACGACAGAAGGTAAATCAGCTACTCCGTCTGATTCAGCCATCACTTCAATTTGAAACCGCCCACTGAGGCGGTTTTTCTTTCCGGCCTCCGGGCCATCCCTTGCCCCGACCCGGCCTATGTCTCTTCTTTGCGGGAGCGCATGGGCTGGGCACGGGCTTTTATCTCCCGCAAATGAAAGTGTTTTATGGAAAAGACAGCCACCAAATCAGCCGTTGACATCATGAGCTTTGATGCCGTTTCAGAATCTGAGGCGGGCTATGAGTTTGAACTGAAAAGCAAAGACGAAATCACGGGTACTGGCGTATTTGTTACCGTACTTGGCAAGCACGCAGATTCTGTGAACAAGTGGGTGACAAAGATTGTCAACACTCAGATTCGTGAAAACCAAATCGCGGCACGCAAGGGAAAGCAGGTTGACCCTAAATCCCTCGAAGAGATCAAAGAGCAAAACATTGAAGGCGCTGTTTTGCGCGTGACGGGATGGCGCAATGTGTCGCAGCCGTTCAGCAAGGAACTGCTGACAACCGTTCTGAAACGTAACCCGCATTTCATTGATCAGATCATCCAAGAATCTGACAACCTTGGAAATTTTACGCAAGCGCAGTAAACGACTTGATCGAGTTTGCCCGGCATGAATTTAGGCTAGGCAAGCGAGACAAAGACGGCAAATCACTGCGCGATACTCTACAGACTGTAGAGAAAATGACCGGGAGAATGCCGGAAGAGGGCATTAATCCGGTCGAGTTTCCTGATGTGCTTTTTGATGTGTGGCACTGGTTCTGCGATTTGAACGCTTCCCGACAATCTGGCATGTCACCAAGCCCGATAAGCTACCTAGACATTGATGCATATTGCCGTGTTATGGGGTTGAGAATGGCAGCGTGGGAAGTCTCAGCCATCAAGGCAATTGACAGAATCGCATTGTCAGAAGACCCAATGGAGGCGTAATATCTGCCTTTTTACAGAGGTGGATATGCGGAGATTTGTATTTTTTGCGCTGTTGGCAGTTGCAGCGACTGTCCAGGCGGTGGAGATTGGGCAACCGTTTACCGTGCCAAGTGACCCAAATGGTAGATACACAGTTATATCTCTGGATGGAACCTTGAAAAGCAGGTTTATCGTTACCAAGCGTGACGGGAAGTCTGGCGTTAGCTTCGCAAAACGCGAGTACAACTGCGACACGCAGGATTTTAGATATGTCGGCAAGGGTGAAACCTTGGAGTCGGCAACCGCAAAGCCGAAAGCAATCGGTAAATTTAGCGGCGTTACTGAAGGATCAACATCAGCATCTATCGGAGGCGTTGCATGCGCTGGCATGTTCCGAAAGCTTACAAGCGCTAAGTAGCGCACAGCAGAACCAGACACAGCCGCCTTTTGGCGGCTTTTTCATTTCAGGCTCACGCTAACCCGTGGGCCTTTTTTATTGGCGCTTCATGACCATTGACATTTCCACGATAGGCATCGCTGTTGATACGGGTGGGCTAGAGCGCGGACAAAAGGCGCTTAAAGATACCGAGAATGCAGCAAACCGCACGGCAGATGCTGCTGACAAAACGTCCACTCATTTCAAGAGCCTATCGAGCGCCATTGACTTAGCCAAAAATGCAATGGCTGCATACCTGAGCCTGCAAACGGTCAGGGTGTTTGTGCAGACTGCCGACGCCATCGCATTGATGGACGCACGCCTAAAGCTTGCGACCCAATCGACAACTGAGTTTGTCCAAGCGCAAAAGGATGTTTTTGCAATTGCTCAAAGAAATAGCATCGGACTCCAAGAAACGGCGACTCTCTACACAAAGCTAGCTGACCCAATCCGATCTATGGGTGGAACAGCAAAAGAGACTGCTGGGATTGTTGATGCGTTTGCCAAGACACTCAAAATCAGCGGCGCCAGCACCCAGGAAGCGGCATCGGCCACGCTTCAGTTCGCGCAGGCCATGGGCAGCGGGAAGCTCCAGGGCGATGAATTCCGGGCAATGGCAGAGACATCGCCACGCTTCATGAAAGCAATGGCTGAGGGCATGGGGATTCCAATCGGAAAGCTCAAGGAACTTGGCACCGAGGGCAAGTTGACGGCTGATGTTGTTGGAAATTCGCTGCTGAAATCCCTTGGGAAACTTTCAGATGAGGCCAAAACGCTACCGGACACGGTTGGAAACGCCTTCACGCGCCTAAAAAACGATGCATTGATCGCTGTTGACGCGATCAACAAAAGCTCCGGGATGACTCTTGGTCTGGCTGATGTCATTGAAACCGCTCGCAAATTGATTCCGGTTGTCCGAGATGAAATTGCGGAGGCATTTCAGGCTGTTGGAGTTTGGATCACAGACAACAAGACGGCGCTTGGGGAAACATGGGAAACCGTCAAAGCGCTGGTGGGAGATGTGTGGGAAGTCGCCAAAGAGGGGGCATCGGTATTGGGTGCAATCATTCAATGGGATTTGCAGTCTGGCATTGTCAAGACCACGCTCGAATCCATGCGTCTGCTGATCGCTGGCTTTCAGGATGGTGTTGAATTTATCGGGGCAGCGTTTGCCACCGTTGGATCAATCATCCTGAAGACCGTTCTAACACCACTGCAGTGGTATCTGGACGGCATTGCAAAGGTGCAGGGCTTTTTGGGCAACAGCGATAGCGCCAAAGCGTATTCCGATGCGGCCAATAGCATCCGTGAGTTTGCTAGCGCCGGGTCTAAATATGGAGATGATGTTGTTGCAAAGTTCGCCCGTGGTGAATCAGCAGTTGGACGCCTGAATGCTGAAATGGCAAATGGCAAGGTTGCAACTGATGCCGTTGGAAAGTCTGTTGAATCTGTAAACGGGAATTTCAAAAAGCTAAAAGATGCCGCAACAGATGCAAAAGCGGTCAAAGCCGTAGCCGACGAATACGCCAAGCTGAGCGCAGAAATCGCCAAGCAGCTAGCCCTGTCGCAAGCCGAACTAGACGGAAACGGCAAGCTCGAAGCCTCTGAAAAGTACCGCATCACCACGCTCGAAAAGCTTATCGAACAATACCAAGCGGGCAAGATCACGCTTAAGGAATACATCGACCTTGAATCCAAGATGAACGATGTTCAGGGCGTGATGGAAAAGGCAGAGGCACAGGCCAAAGCCGCCAAGGCCGCACAAGCCGCCTACGCTGAATCGCTCCAATATCAAGATGATGTGAACAAGGCCTTGCGTGAAGAGGAAGACGCACGTAACCGTATCCGCTTGGCCGTGGGCGCTAACACTGTTGCCGCTGAAGAGGCGCAGCAACTCGCGCAACTGGAAATGCAGACCGTCTTTGCATCTGCTGAAGACCGTAAGCGCATCCTTGATTACTACCGCATTGAACTTGACCTTCGCAAAAAGATCGCAGCCATCAATTCAGCAGGCGGCATCGACCAAGCAGAGCGTGATCGCCTGATCGCCATTGAGGCAGAAAACGCCGCCAGACTAAAGGGTGTAGCCGACATGGGCGCGGCCATGCAATCCACCACAAGCATTTGGCAAAGCATCGACCAAACCGCGCATACCGTATGGACAAACGTGCTTCAAGGCGGGCAGGATGTTTGGAGCAAGCTGAAGAACACAGCCAAGAGCGTTTTCTTTGACTGGCTGTACCAGATGACGCTGAAGAAATGGATTTTCAGCATTGGTGCCACGGTCAGTGGTTCAGGTGCCATGGCGCAAACCGCAGGCGCAACCAGCGGCTTATCTAGCCTCACCAGCCTAGGCAGCTTCGGTAGCTCCATATCATCTGCCAGCACCGCCATCAGTCAATTCAGCACCAGCGCACTCGCCAGCGGTCAAAGCCTGCTTGGCTTAACAGGCACCGCAGCCCAAGCACAAGCCGCCGTCAATAGCGGGCTTGCCATGCAAACAGGCGCATCCACCATGGCAAGTACCATTGGCGCGGCCATGCCCTACATCGCCGCAGCGGCAGGCGTCTACATGCTCGCCAAAGGCCTTGGGGGCGGCGAAAAACGCAGCGGTGCCACATACACCACAGGCTCAAAAGGCGAGGCCGTGTTTAACCAAGGCCCAAGCGGTGGCGAGATCGCTGCTCAAGAGTCGCGCACACTGTTTGCCAGCACACAAAGCACCATCAATGGCCTGTTGGCCGGGTTCGGCAGTGCAGCGCGGGTGACAGGCTTTACCGCAGGCCTGGAATCCTCCAGCAACGGCAAAGGCTTCCAGTTCGCAGGTGGCTACGTTGGCGATAAAGCCTTTGGCGAAAACTTGGGCCGCACCGGTGGGCAGTTCAGTATGCAAAGCCAAGACCAAGGCCAAGCACTTGCCAACTTTGCCACCGATTTGCAGCGCTCCGTTTTGCAAGCCCTCAGCGCAGCCGACCTGGGCGGCAAAGTGGGCGCGTGGATTAACGGCCTGGGCGACATCGAAGCCCTGTCGCAAACACAAGTCACCAGCTTGCTCGCGCAAGTCACCGCCTATCAACAGTGGGACGCCGCCGCCAAATCATTGCCTGACTCGTTGGCCTACCTCAAAAACATGACGGTCGAGGCATCCGCCAAATGTGTCGAATCCGCAGGCGGCATCGCTGGGGCAACCCAGTTGCTCGGCACCTACTTTGATTTGTTCGCAACAGATGCCGAAAAGCAGCAGCAACAAACCAAAAATCTAAGCGATGCATTTTCTTCAGTTGGCGTCACCATGCCAGCGCTGTCTGAGGGTACGCGCGACTGGTATAAATCCATCGTGGCAAGCCTTGGCGCGCAAGATTTGAGCGTTGAATCCAATGCCAAGGCCTACGCAGGCGTGCTATCGCTTGCCAGTGCTGTTGACAGCCTTGCACCAGCCGCAGAGGCCAGCGCAGAAGCCATTGCCGTTGTAGCTGCCACATGGGCGCAAAACTGGCAACAGTCGATGCGCGATGCCGTCAAGTCCAGCACGGGCGGTATATCGTCCATCTTGCGCGACGGCATGCTGGGCAAAATCAGCAAAGACGATCTAGGTGGGCAAGTGGCTGACGCCATTGGCGACGGCATCACCAACGCCATGGCAAGCACCCTGGCAGACCAGATCGCCAACACGTTCGCCACCAGCATCATCACGCCCATCATCGACGCCATTGCACAGGGCGCAGCCATCAGCAGCGCAGTAAGCCAAGCGTCTGTTGACAGCGCCATTGCAGCGGCTAAGACCAGCATGCAGGCCGTGTCTACGCTCATGAGTGACCCTGATTTCCAAGCGCTCATGGCGGGCATCAAAACTGGTTTTGGTGGGGGATCATCGGGTGGCGCGTACAAGCCAACATACGGCAATGCAGATGGCACCGCCTGGGGAGGCAGCACCACCACAGGCCGCGCAGCAGACGATACCTCGGGCTGGGATCAAGCCGCAAAAGACGCCTTTTACCGCGCCAAGCATCAGACCCTTTTGGGCCTGGACAAAGACAACCAAGCCTACGCCGCAGCCAACGGCATGGGCACGCCCAAGGCTATTGCGTTTCACTTGTCGGCATACGATGCAGCCACCCAAGCGCAAGCCCTGCAAGATGAGATTGACAAGCTGGGCACTGCCATCGTGGACGAATCCAAGCGCCGGGCAGATGAGCGTTTTATCGTCGATGATGTCAACCTTGCCCTGTATGACCGTGTGCAGTCGCTCAAAGATGAGGCAGCAGCAACTGACTTGCTGAAGCAGTCCACAGACGCCCAAAAGTCTTGGCAAGACAAACTAGACGCGCTCAATAACAAATCCAATTCTGAGGCCCTGCAACAAGCCAAAGACATTGCAGATGTGACGGCGCACGAAACCGCTGCACAAGCCCAGTTGGCCTACGTGACCGACGCCGCAGCCCGTGCCGCGCTACAGCAAAGCATCGCCACCGATGAGGCGACCAAAGCCATCATCAATCAGGTCTACGCACAGACCCAAGCCGCAGCCATTGCAGCCGAGCGGGCAGGCTGGCAAGACAAACTAGACGTGCTGAGTGGCAAGACCACAGACCGCGCATTACAGATGCAGCGTGACCTGTCCAGCACCACAGATGCGGCCACGAAGGCGCTCATTTTGCAGGTCTACGCCATGCAAGACCAAGCCACCGCCGCAGCCGCTGCTACTAAAGCATTGGCAGACCAAAAAGCCGCAGCAAGCCGGGGCACTGACACCGCCATGTCAGCAGTTCAACGCGCCGTCGATGCACATCGCAAGCTTGTGCAAACGCAACTGCAAGTAGCCAACGAATCCGTCTCCACGCTCACCAGCATTTTTAACACCCTCAAGAGCAATGTTAATGACCTGTATGGCCAAGTAGACAGCACGGCAAGCGCTAGCGCTACGGCGGGTCAAGCGTTTATTGCCAACGCCCTGGCTAATGCCAAATCCACGGGATACATGCCTGATGCTGAGGCACTCACTGACGCTATCGGCGCAGCGAGAAAGGGCATTGACGCCACGCAGTACGCCACGCAAGCAGAGGCAGACTATGCGCGTGTTGTGCTTGCTGGGCAGTTAGATCAACTCAAGGGCATGAGCGGTAAGCAGCTCACCGCCGCGCAGCAAGCCGCAAAAGACGCCCAAGACCAGATCACCGCGCTGGACAACGTCCTTGAACAAGCACAGGCACAGGTCGATGCGCTGCGGGGCGTAGACAACAGCGTGCTAAGCGTTAAGGACGCCATCGACAAACTATCTGCCGCCATCCTTGGCGAAAAATCTGCCAACGCTGGCGCAGTCGGTACAGGCGCATCAGACCCGCTGGCCGCTGCCAGCTTGGGGGGCTTTGCCGATCTAGGCGCTGCTCAAAAAGCCTTGCTGGCTAACGCCGTGGGAGACTTTGCATCCACCAATTTCAAGAGCGCGGGTGACGCTGAAAAAGCCGCATTGGCAGCCGGCAGTGCCAGCACCAGCATTTTTGTGACCACCGCCTCAGCGCTGGCTGCGCTCAATGCCACGGCAGACAGCGCCCTGACCGCAGCAGGCAATGTCAGCAAATACCTGACGCTGGCCAGCGCCAGCACCCTCAGCATGACAGACCGCACGGCCTACAACGCGGGCTCTATCACAGCAGATGATTTGCTGCACAAGTACGGTATTCCGGGTTACGCAGTGGGCACGCCATGGGTGCCAGAGGACGGCTTGGCCTACTTGCACAAAGGCGAGGCAGTCATACCAGCGCAATACAACAGCCCTTCTATCGGCGGGCAAGGCGGCAACACTGCCCGCCTCGAATCACTGGTCCAAGCGCTCACGACTGAGGTGCAGCGCCTGCAAGGCGTAGTAGCCAACGGCAATGACAACACCAAAAAACTTGCAGACCAGTTCGACGCTGTTTCTGCTGGTGGCAATGCACTGCTGACGGAGACTGCACAATGACAAATTCGGTTCGCGTCCTAGTCCCCACTGCCATCACGCCCGCCATGCTTGGCGCGGCAACAACCCTGCCCGAGCCTGCTACATCACTCGGGGAGGTGGCATGGGTTTCTGGTGGCACTTACGCGCTGGGAGCCCTGCACACCTACAGCGGTAGCGTCTACAAATGCGCCTTAGCACACACGGGCATCAGCACAGTGCCCAGCGCAGACCCCACCCGATGGCAGCGCTCAGGGCCGTCTTTGCGCATGGCCCCGTTTGACGACTACACCAGCACGATTGCCAAAGGCACGGGCACGCTTACCTATGTCATCAATGCGCCGTTTGTGGACGGCATCAATGTCTACGGCGTCAAGGGTTCGGCCTACAGCTTTACGGTCAAAGACGCACCCGGCGGCGCAGTAATCGCAAGTGACTCAGGTGACCTCTACGCGCAAGCCGCTGGATTGTGGGAGCTTGCCTTTGCACCGCTGCTGCTGACAGAGACCATTTACCTCGATGCCGTGCCCATCGCTCCAACAGCAGAAATCACCATCACCGTCACAAATGGCGCAAGTGGTGTGGTTGAAATCGGAGACATCAAGGTAGGCGGCTGGCGTCTTATAGCTGGCGATGGCGCAGACTTTGGCGGTGCGCAATACGGCGCAAGTTCTGAGCGCAAAACATACACATCCCGCAGCTACAACCCAGACGGCTCGTACTCAACGGTAAAACGCAACAGTAGCCGCGATGTGCGCTGCTCAGTCGTCATCCCCGCCGAATCGGCCATGTATGCCGACGCTGTGTTAGGCGAGATTGTGGACATTGCGGTGCCTATCCAAATCACTGACGCACCAAATTACGGATACCTCAACACACTGGGCTTTGTGTCTAGCTCAATGTCCGCAAGCAACACCGGCACCACCACTATCGACTTGACGATCAAGGGCAACATATGAGCATCACCGCACCGCCAACACTGGCATCAATCCCGGCTTTCCCCGCGCTGTCAGAGCGTGCCGCAGGCACCTACAACGCCAGCGCCTACAACTGCCTAAACACCTGGGCAGGCACAGCAGGGCCGCAGCTTGCCGCCCTTGCTGCTAATGTCTACGGTAATGCACAAAGCGTGGCGGGCGAAGCCGAAACCGCTACATCGGCTGCGGCTGCGGCCGTTGCTGCGGCAAACTATAAGGGCGCATGGTCTAGCCTGACGGGTGCGCTAAGCATCCCGGCCAGCGTCACTCATGGTGGCAATGTGTATATTTTGGTGTCCAGCACGGCAAACGTGACAAGCATCACACCCGGCGCGTCTGCTCAGTGGCAAAAGCTCAATACATCGGCGTCAATCAACCGATCTGCACGCACCAGCAACACGGCATTGGCGGCCACAGATGAGGGCAGCATCATCGACATTACCAGCGGCACATTTACACAGACATTTGCGGCCTGCGCCACGCTGGGTAGCGGCTGGTTTTGCTACTTGCGCAACAGTGGCACGGGTGACATTACGCTTGACCCCAATGCCAGCGAGACGATTGACGGCCTCGCCAGCTTTGTCATGTACCCGGGAGAGGTGCGTTTGATCCAGTGCGACGGCTCGGCGCTGCGGAGCATTGTGCTGTCTGCGTACTCGCGCACATTTACAAGCAGCAGCACGCTTACAAAGCCGCCGGGATACAGGCGGCACGGCGGGTACGGTTGGGGCGCGGGCGGCTCGGGCGGTAAAAACGCTACCGATGTGCTTGGCGGCGCAGGTGGTGGCTGCATCAGCTTTGACTTTGCCGATGCAGACCTTGGGGCTACTGAGTCAGTGGTGATTGGATCGGGCGGGGCACCATCAACGACATCATCCGGAAACGCAGGCGGCAATACCACTTTTAAGGGCCTTACGGCCTACGGTGGCACAGGCGGCAGCACAGCTTCGACAGGTGGAGCTTCGCTTATCTCCGCGCTCACTCATATCGACTGCCAAGCCTTCGGCGGCTCGACTGGCGTTGACACCAAAGTCACGACATACGGCGGCGGCAGTGGTACAGCTTTTACGGCGCGCGGCCGCACGATCTACGGGGGGGGTGGAGGCGGTGCCATCAGCTCTAGCCTTGCTCTTGCCACATTTGGTACCACAGTCTACGGCGGCGCAGGCGGCGCAGCAGGGCAAGCAGTGAACGGCACTCACGGCACGGCCCCTGGTGGGGGCGGTGGCAGCACTTGCACGGGCACGCAGTCTGGCGCGGGCGCACGTGGCGAATTACGAATCTGGGGAGTTATTTAATGTCACGCTACGCAATCATTGACGCCGGGCGCGTCACAAATCACATCGAATCCGACGCCGCATTTGCCGCAAGCTTGGGTGCAGTCCCGGCGCTGAATTCCGCACTCGGTGACACGTGGGACGGTAAGACGTTTTCCACCCCAGCGCTGGATCGGTCTGAGATTGACGCAATCAACGAGGAGAGGACGGCAAAACTGTGGCAGGCTGCGCATGACTTTGAGTACGCCGCTGTCAGCGGGTCCGCCATCGGTCTTTTGGCAATCGGGGTGCTGCAAGGCAAGCCAAAATGCGGAGCCGTGCAAATGTGGCTTAAGTCCATTTGGACGCTGTACTACACCCGTAAAGCTAGCGGGTCAACAGACCTTGACTTTACGCCCGTTGGTGCATGCCCGCACAGCGTGCCCGAGCTAATGGCGGAGCTTGGCCTGTGAAAGCCCGCTGGCACATCCTGTTCGCCGCGATCTTTGTGCTGGCCTTTGTGCCAGTGCTGGCGCGCTACCTGTGGGCGGCATTCACCGCGCCCGACCGTGCCGACGCCATCGCCCGCGCCTTTGACCGCACGGGTAATGCCACTGCAAACGGCAGCGAGCATGAAACGATCAGCAGCCGCGCAAACAAAGCGATTGCGGACAACAAAACATGGGGGTGCGTGCTGTGTAAGTGGCTTGACCGCATCGACCCAAACCACTGCGAAAAAGCGAGGGGGATTTGATGCCAGAGCCAACAACTACAAGCGCGGCAGCAGCCGCCATCACATCCAGTAGCAGCCAAACAGGCCCCGGCCTTGCCGCGCTATTTGTCGCATTCCTAGGCCCACTGGCAGGGCCGTATGCGTTGATCGTTTTCGCCGCGCTGGCAGGCTCGCTGTGGCCGCTGTCCGGTGCGGACGCCATGACACGCACGGCGGGCGCATGGCTCATGCTGCGCTGCACGCTCACGGCGGTAGTGCTCACGGCAGCGGTGTCGAACTACATTCAAACGCGCTATGAAGTGCAGGCAGGCGAGGCCTTCGCCCCGGTCGCTTTCTTGATTGGTGCGCTGGGTAACGGCTGGCGTCCATTGTTTGCAGCCGTTACGGCAGCTTTCAGCCGCATCATTGGTGGGGGCAAGGCAAATGAATAACACCCCGGTCATGATTCATGAGGCGCTGTGCGCGGTGCTTTTCTGGTCAGTGTTTTGCCGATCCGTCAAATCCGACAAGCGTGTCAGATTGTCCGTGCGCTTTGCTTTCATGTGCCTTGGTCTAGCCGCCTGCCTGGGCATGGCTGCGCCCGTCGTGTGGGCGTATCAACCCCACCCCGTGGCGCTGGCAATGCTCGCTGCATTTGCCATCGTGCAAGTGGTCACCGCTGCACTTTGGGTGGATGGGCCACCCGCGCCGTTTATCAAATTCCGGTTCCGCAATAGGCGCAGGCGTGCCAGCGATGACCTACCCATGGTGCAAACCAGGGATGGGGAAACATGCTAGCCATCCTCTCAGCAGTCTTGGGCTTCGCAGGCCCATTTATTCCTGAGCTGCTAAAGCTGTTCAGGCAAAAGCAAGACAACGCGCACGAGCTGGCCATCCTGCAAATGCAGGCGCAGCTAGCCGAGAAACAGCACCTCTACAAAATGGAGGAGATCAGCAGCCAAGCCGACATAGCAGAGGCGCAAACCCTGCGACAACCGCAGCAAAGTTTTGGCGTGCAGTTGCTTGATGCTGCGGTGGGCTGGCCTAAATTGGCGATCTTGCCGGTGTTCTATGCCTTCGCCCTGCTGGATTGGGTCAACGGCATCATTCGCCCTGGCGTTACGGCGTCCATGGTGGGCTTTTATCTGGCGTTTAAATGGAGCCAGTTGGCGCTAGCCAAAATGCGTATGGGTGACTATGCGCAGGCGGTGCAGGCGATTTGGACCGAAAACGATTTCGCCGTCCTCATGCTGTGCCTGGGTTACTACTTTGGGCAGCGTGCAATGAAAACCGTGTTTGGTGGCAGTGCCAACACCAGCAGGTCAGGCGGGTAAATGGGCCTAGCCCTGCGCCTCAGCACCAGCCTAGGCAGTTGGTTCGCAGCGGCCAATGCGCCTATGGCGCAGCCACCCCAGCCCGCGCCCGTGGTGCGCGTTGCCAGCGGTGCCAGGCGCGTCAACGATGCGGGCTGTGCGCTGATCGAATCCTTTGAAGGTCGCGCCAAGCGGGGTAAAGATGGGCTGATTTACCCGTATCACGATCATGTGGGATATCCCACCCAAGGCGTGGGGCGGCTGCTGAGTCGTGAAGCCTGGGCAGACCTGAGCCAGTGGGCACCCATTGACGATGCCACTTGTGACGCATGGCTGCACGCAGACTTGGACAAATTTGCAAAAGGGATTACCCGACTGTTTCCGGTGCCGCTGAACGATAACGAGTTTGCTGCGCTGGTCAGTCTGGGATTTAACGTGGGCCTTGGCAATTTGCAGGCCAGCACGCTACGCCGCATGCTGCTGAGGGGTGATGACCGCGAAGAGGTAGCGCAACAGTTTTGGCGCTGGAACAAGGCGGGCGGGCGCGTCAGCAAAGGGCTTAC
>JACCDZ010523457.1_pt1 | contig 12220 bp, 8 predicted proteins | sample 7449551 | NCBI WGS metagenome assembly JACCDZ01 (sample SAMN15323452, study PRJNA562643) | freshwater metagenome | isolation source: river surface water | place: USA:Blue River Watershed | collected 2017-08-18
ATTATTAATGATGCTTCTGGATTTAGTGCTATATTTAGTAAAGTTGGATATGTATCACATACATATTATGAACATATACTGGAAAGAATTAAAGAACGGAAATATTCAATAAATACATTAGCTAATTTTTTAGATCCAGGTAATTCATTAAAATCATATATTGAAACAACAAATAATCGAAATCATCATTATAAAAATATAAATAATGTATTGGATATTATAAATGTATATAATTATTTTTTAGAAGAAATTTTTTATAATAAGAGTATACATTTATTTCCAAAAATAGATTTTAGTGAAAAAGATATTATGTTTAAAATCTTTATAAAAGATAAAAAAATAAGTGAAAATAAAACAGATATAAACGGTATACATTTGTATAAAGGATTTAATTCAATCGATAATATTATAAGTAATTTAAGAATATTAGAAATATTAAATAAAAAAGAAACATATAAAAAATATATAAATCATAAATATTTTTTTTTACGATTAAAATCAATGGGTGATCGAATACAAGCATATGAAGTTTATTATACAAATAAAAAATTATTAACACCTATTATAGTTTTAAAAAATAAAAAATTAAAAAAGTATAATAGTAATAAAAAGTTATTATTATCAACAAATGATAAAATGTTAACTTATTTTAGTATGAATGGGTTTGATAAAATGAATATTTTATCTATTTATAAAAATTATATTATTCTCAAAAATGATTTTTATAAATAAATTATTCTTGATTATCAATGGGTAATGGTTCGAAGATTCCTGTTTTTTTAGAATAAGATACATTCATATCTTTATCAAACATAATATTAATATTTGCGTTTTTACAATTATATCTTTCAATCAATTCACCTTCTTCATTCCAAATTTCTAATTTTCCATTAATTTTACCAGCAAAAGGTCCACATTGACATTCGAGAAATAATAAACTTGTATTATAAAAAAGTTGATATAAACCTTTAATAGCACCATTCACATATTGACATCTCACTTTTAAAATTTCATTTGGATAATATTCTTCAAACAAACCATTATAAACACCATTTTCATAAAATATGCGTTTTTTTAAAAATCCTAATTCATCATACTCTTCATATATACCATTATATTTATAATTTTGAGTATAAAATTTTTTTTGAAGAATGCCTTCAGGTGACCATAATTGAACTAATCCATTTGGTATATTATCTACATAATCAATTTCTTCACGTTTTATATTATTTTCATAATAATAAGTAAAACGACCATTTTTAGGAATCACATTACGACAAATAGGACATGTGATTTCTTTACTTGTTTTACAACAATTTATTTTCCAATCTTCAAAACATTTTTTACAAGTATGATGGTTTTTTGATATTACACATGGAAAGATCATATCTTCTTTTTGATACTCTTCACAACAAATACAACAATCATATAAATTATTTAAATTCTTCTCATATATATGTTCATGAATTTTTTTATCATTATTATTATCATTATTATTATTATTGTTATTATCATTATTATTTTTTTGTATATTTACGAATCCACCATTAATAAAAATAAGACTCATATTTATTTTTATTGTAATACTATTTATAAATAAATATTTTTAATCATTTTTGACGAAATAATAAATTTATTTTTGTTTGATATAAAGAATAAAAGATAAAAATAAAAAAAGAGTTTATTTTTTAAAAATACAAAAATGAGAGAGTTGCGTATGGTAGTTTTAGGAAATGTAGATGCTGGTAAAAGTTCACTTACTGGTGTTTTAACTAAAAATATATTGGATGATGGTCGTGGATATGCTCGATCACTTGTTTCACAATTTGATCATGAACGAGATAGTGGTAAAACATCTTCAGTTACTCAAAATTTTTCAAAAGATAATAATGGTAAAGTTACAGTATATATTGATTTAGCAGGTCATGAAAAGTATTTAAAAACAACTCTTCATGGAATGACAGGATATTATCCGGATTATGGAATGGTTGTAGTAGGAGCAAATATGGGAATTACAGATATTACAAAAGAACATATGAATGTAGCAATTGCTTTAAATGTTCCTTTTATGGTGGTAATTACAAAAATAGATATAGCACCAACACATATATTTGAAAAGACAAAATCGCATATTGAAGAAATTATTAAAAATAAATTAAAACAGAAAAGTGCTATTTATATGAATGAAGAAAATGTAACCTCTTTACAACATATTCGTAAATATGTTCCTATTTTTTGTGTATCAAATAAAAGTGGAGAAAATATTGATATATTGCGCAAGTATATTGATTATACACATGATTTTTTTGAGAAACATAATAAATTGACGTGTTTTCATACAATGGATGAATTAAAGAGTACAAATATATTTTCGATAGATCGAAGTTATCAAGTAAATGGTGTAGGAACAGTTTTGTCAGGTAAAGTGTGTAATGGTAGATTTAAAAAGAATGATAATGTATATATTGGTCCATTTCATGGAATGTGGTATCCGGTAATCATAAGATCGTTTCATGATAATTTTCAACAAAATGTAGATCATATGGAAAACGATGAAAGTGGTTGTATTGCGATTAAATGTAATGTGAAAAATGTAGATTTAAAAAAATTAGTTTATCGAAAAGGTGTATATTTAATGAGTGGTAATGGTGAGGAGTGTAAAAAGTTTACAAGTTATGAGTTTGAAGCAGATGTAGTAATTATGCATACTCATTCAACCACGATTGCTAAGAATTATCAACCAATAATCAATTGTAATAAAATTGTTCAAAGTGCGAAAATAGTGGATATATATGAAAAGACGCACATAAGAGCGGGTGATAAATGTCGAATTAAATTTAGGTTTATGCATCGTCCGGAGTTTATTCAAGAAAATGATAAATTTATATTCCGAGAAGGTCAAACACGCGGAATTGGTATTATTCGTAAAGTATTAAATGACAATTTATAAAAAAATAAAAAAATGTATAAAGTGCTAAAGGATCATTTATAAAAAATGTATAAAGTGCTAAAGGATCATTTATAAAAAAATTTATAAAGTGTAAGAAAAAAGAAGTATATAAAAATATTATAGTAAAGTAGTATAATATTTTTAATCATAAAAAATATATTATGAGTAGTAAAATAAGTAATCTTTTATCAAATACTTCATCTACATATAGTACATACACGGAATATTCAATATTAAGTGATATAAGAAACAAAAATTTTAAAATAATAATTGGGAAAGATAAAGAAATAAAACCAGATGATTTGGTAAATTATCGAGTTACCATACATGGAAATCAAGTTGATTTCAAATTTCCTGCTTATGAAAAATTTTATTTTAATACTCCGTTTGATACAAAAGATAAAGAGTATCGATTACAAAATATTAAAATGTATGATCCAAAAAATTCATCTGTTAATATACATAAATGTGTAGTAGTTACAAATAGTGATGATATAAGATACGATTTTAGAAATTTTATTTTAAATATAAATTATTCAACAAATAATAAAGATATTATTCCAAATATTGAACTTAAACCTGTACCTAAACCACCATCTATGAAAAAGAAAGGTAATAAAAAAGATGATAAAAAAGATGATAAAAAAGATGATAATAAAAAAGATGATAAAACAAATAATATTCAAAATGAGAAAATTGAACTTGTTTTAGATAGTGCTGCTGAAACGAATATAGAAACATCTGAAGATTTATCAAAAACAAATATTGGATATTTAATATGGTATTTAAAATTAAAATCAAATAATCGAAATTTAAATGAAGAAGACATAGAAGATTTCAAATCAAAACTTGAATTATATGATCAAAATTATTTATATGAATCTATTTTTGTAGATCCAAGTAATTATTCAAGCAATGCGATTGCTATACTTTTATTATGCGCTCCCTTTTTTTATTCATATCCACGATTTTATAATATGTCTTCATCTTTAATGATTGTTGGTATTATTGGGTTTTTAATGTGTATGAATATATTACAAACAAAATATAGTGTTATATTAAAAAATAAACAAATATCAAATATTTATGTAGGTTCTGTAGTATTATTTTATGTTATCTTTTTTATTTTATTCAATAAATTGAATCATTTAGTATTATTTTTCTTAAGTGGAGCAATTGTTTTTATGCTTATGAATTATATATTACGTATTATCATTAGTAATCCTGAGAAGAAATTTGGATTTAAACGATTAGAATATAATGGTGAAAATAGTACATTTACAATTTTTAACCAAAAAATTGAAAAAGTATGTGATGAATTACGTAAAAGATATAAATTAAATATGACGTCAAAACAATTATATAGTTATATTACTTCATATCAAATTGTTGAAAAAACAAATAAATTTGTAACTACAGAATTTATATGTAATATTATTCAACCTATAGTTGGTGTTATTATATTATATTTAATGGGTGGAATATTAAACAAAGCGAAAAACTATACAATATTAAAGAGTGAAAAACAATTATTACAAGAAAACTTATTAAAATCACAAAATTCAAAATTAAATTTCCAACAAGATGAATATACATTTTTTACATCTCCCATTATTGGTTTTACAGAATTAAGTAATAAAGTAATTAGTAATCAATATAATTATTTCTTACCTAAAGAATTAAATTTACATTATGTAATGGAACAAATTATTGATGAAGTGAATGATAAGATTATAAAAACAAAGAGCGCTCATGTATATGATAAAACAATCTTAAATGAAAAGATTGTTAAAAATCTAGATAAATATATGAGACGATTTTTACGATTTATTCAAGATGAATATTTACCCGTTTGTATTAAAAATAAAGACGAAAGTATGAATATTCAAACATTACGAAAAGATAACCGTTATAATATGTTTGATGGAACATATAATAAAGTACATGATGTATTAGAAAAATATGAATTAATGTACTTTAATACAAGTAATATAGAAGATTATTATAACTCAATGATACAAGATTTACCAAAAAATAAAAAAGAGACATTTATAAAGATGATTCAAGATGTTTGTAAAGATTATGTATATCATCATCAAGGTAAAAGTGATGATTTTGTAAAAAAAATGAATGATCAATTTTATACTTATCTTTATGAATTAAAATTAGGAGCTGATTATACAAAACAAATGAGTATTAAAGAAGGTTATTTAAGTCAAATGGATCATATGATGAAAGAAATAACAAAAGTAAAGGATGAAATAAATCAATATGAATCAACCATCAAACTTTTATCTGATCAAGATTCTAAAAAACAACAATATGTAAGTACATATGAAAATAAAAAATCAGAATATCAATCTTTATTACAAAATTATGGATCGATTCAAAAATCATATAATTCTATTGAAAAAATATTTGAATCTATTCGTCTTCAATATGAAGATAAAATAAATAGTACAAGAGGTCAATTAAAATCATATATTGAAAGTTTACATATTGAATTTAAAAGTAATTTATTTGTAACATTAATTCAATTTATTGAAGAAAATAATAAAATTGTTGATTTAGATGAACGAAATAATGCATTAAATAGTATTAAATATAAATTTAAAGATATTTATGATTTTATTACAAATGAAGAGTTATTTAATGAAAAAGAACAAAATACATTAATTAATATCATTGAAGATAAAATAAGTAAATTATTAAATACAATCTATGAATCATCCATAAAATATAATCGTAATAATATTATTTTAGGAAATATTACTCCAGAACCACTCAAAGAATTAGGAGCATCATGTTTGAAATATATCATTCAACCCATTTCAAGTTGGATATTATTAGGTAAAATGGTTGGAAGTGGTTGGTATGGAGGAAAGATGGCAATGAGTGATATTTCAAAAAGTTATGAAGATGTTATAAGAAATTTTGAATATGATGGTCATTTTAGTAGTATATGGAAAATATGTAGTATGGGTATTGATCGAATGTATTATGAAGATAAAATATCAGAACATCGTGAATTATTAGTCAATAAAATGAAAAATATGAATCCAGTATCTCGTGTATTCCATTATGTTGGATCTTTTTTCTTTTTTATATTATTTGGAATCCTTCTTAATGCTTATAATAATATGGTATTTGGTATGAGTATGTATCCATTATGGACGAATTTACCAGCATTAATAATATTATTCATTATATTAGTAATCATTTATTTTGTTAGAAAATAATTTAAAATGAAATAAAAAATATATATTTTATCTAAATAAAGTATAGATAAAATATTGAATAAATGAATTTTTTTCCAAATTTAAAACCATATGTAAAAGATTCAGTAAATACAGAAAATATTGATTATGATACTGATGATAATAAAAATCTTCCTAAATTAACTCCAATTGGTTATTATGCCGAACGAAAAGTAACAGGTCTTGATGATAAAGTAAAAAAAGAGAATATTATTGAAAATGTTAAAAATGTATGTAGTCCAGACACATGGAAATGTCAATATAAAGGTATTTATATTACATCAGATACTAATACAAAATATCAAGTTACAGAAGATACTACATTAAGTAGTAATAAATATAATAGTGTAGATTGTGAACAAAATGATAATATTCGAGATTATATAAAAAAATATATTACAGATGGTCGTGATACATCATTTTTAGATCATATGGAAGAGACACAAATCATGTGTCAAATGCCAAATATTATGGTAATGTTAGGTTATAAATATAGTGGTGAAGAAGTTACCGATAAAGTTGATAAATATATCGATGCTAAAGCATCGTCACCTTCATCTACAAATATTCCAAATATTTATTTATTAAAAAGTACAACTGCTGATATTGGTGATTCATCAAACAATCAAACATTATATAATGCTTGTCAAACAATAATGTCGCGAAGTCGTAAATATGATTTAGCAGATTTAATGCAAGGCGGAATGTTTTATGGTTTAAAAGATGTTTTTCAAAAACTAAAATCATTACGACCTTTATTACTTGGTATTTTAGCAATTTCTATTTACTTACTTGTTCAAGGAACATTATCATCTTGTGATTTAGGTTTTAATATTGCTTCTTTAGTATCTAATCGTAGTACACCATCTTGGACATTTATGATCGGTGCTTTTATTGGTATTGCTATACCCGCAATTATTTCAATGATTGTTGCGAAACAACAAATTAATAGAACCAATGATAAATTTGGAACTTACGATATATCGAATGTTCCTTATGGTGAAAAGATAGATATTGAAAAGAAGAAGAAGAGTTCAGATATTACATTAGTAGTATCACTCATTTTAATTGTATTTGTATGTATTGCTTTAATCTACTTCATTATGAGAAGTAAATATGCCCCCATTACAAAGATTTTAATATGCTCTATCTTATTCTTAGTACTCACATCCGTACTATTTTTACTCTTCTATTGGGCACCTATTGTAAGTTTCGCGGGTGATGATGATACTGATTCAGCATATGGTATATCTCGTCCATTGAAAGTTTGGTTAAAAGGTGATGATATTACTGATATTTCATCTGTATCTTCAAATAAATATATTGATCGCTATTTACGACGATATTTTGCTATTTATGCTTTAGTAGCATTAGCAGTAACTATTATTTATATGAGTCAACAAAATAAACCACAAAGTGGTCCAGTAAAAGGTATTGTAGAAGGTGTTATGGCAAGTTGTGCTATTTTAGCATTACCTATTTTATGGATATTTAATTGGTATATGGGTATTAAACTCTTTATGGGATATCCATTAATATTAATGATGGCACGTTATTTGCGCTATCCATTATATTATTTTATAAGAAATATGTATATGAGTGATCCACGACTTCAAACAACTGTACCTCAAATGAGACAAGAGTTCAGTAAACCTGAAAGTTATACTGCTCCTTGGGATTTAATGGGTTTAACATTATTCAAATATTTAATTAAACTCAATGGTAATCGATCATTATATTCAGAAATCTTTGTAGATCCAAAAGATGGTTATAGAGACATTTCATCAAACAGTTATGTAACAGGTCATTTCTTTAGAATCATGATGAAGAGTCCATCGGGACAATTTGATTATTTACATCATACAATGACATTTATTATATCCATTATTATATATATTTTTATTGTATTTGGTGTTATTGGTAAAGATTATGCGTTTGGAAAAATACCAGATAAAAAAAAATAAAAAATAAATAATTTAAAGATTTGAATTTATTAAAAAATTAGTAATTTCTTAACAAATAAACAATTTGTTAATAAATATGTAAATATATTTTTTTATTGAAGTGGATTAAAGTTGTAGTAAATTTCTAAATAATGGTGAGATAATCCGTGAATACCAATAATAATCGTGAGAAGTAAGAAAATAATTATTTTTTGATAAAGTGATAAATTTATTTTTTTGTAGTAAAAATAGAGTAATAAAAGTGTGATAAGAATGGCGACTCCGGTAAAAATGTGTGCGTAAAAAGAGGGTTTATTATAAACTTGATTATTGTTCATTTTATTTAATTCTACTTTATAAAATATTTTTATATTTTATAAATATAGTAAATAGATGATTCAAAAAATGTGTATATCATTCCATTATATTATTCTCTTTTTTATACTATTGCTTATACTCTACTATTTTTACCAAAATCAAAATAAAGAACACTTTGGTCTTTATAAACGAAATCCTTACGATAATTATGACGTCGGACAAACACCTTTTAACTTTTATGAATTCCCCATTTATCGAAAACCATATATGTATCCACAACAATTCTATAAATCATATCCTGTACCAAACTTATCCTATTTCGAAGATTCTCTCACATTACATTAATATTATATTTTTATATTTTTATATTTTTATAATTTAAGTAAATAAAGATGATAATTATAATAAGAAATGTAAGAATAAAAATACATAATGGTAAATATGTTAAAATATTATTTTTATTTGAAATAATTTGAATCATTTGATCTCCAATTTGTTGATCAATATATAATTTATTTACTTCTTTGATATAAGTAAATAAATAGGGAACAAACTCAATTTCAGAAACAAATAACTTTTTTGAATCATCATATGATAAATCAATTCGTAAAATAAGATTTTTATCATTCTGAAAAAATTTTTTTTCTATTTTTTGAAAAACTCGTTTCGCATACTCAACTATATATAAACAATCTTCCATTTTGACATACTCTTCAATACACTCTTTACTATTATCTTTTATACGTTTTGTACGTATTGTATATACATATTGATTTCCAATAAAGAAATTTCGATATTCGTATTGATGATAAAAGTAATCAATATAAGGTTGAATAATAAACGCATTATATTTATTTTTCATAGTGGAAATATAATGATTAAAACTTTTTAGATCATCATTGTTGAAAAAGTGGTGATCTTTTGAATTTTGTCCATAAATAGGTTTTATATAAACTTTTTTTACATGATTTTGAATAGAAAAGTTTTTTATTTTTTCATGATAATTTGTTTGATTCAAAGATATATATAAAAAAGGTAATATATGTATATTTTCTTTTTGTAAAAAGTTAAAATAAATATTTTTATGATATATAAAATGTTGAAAAGTATATTTTGGAAATATATATGGTAATAAGAAGAGTGGTTTTATTTTTTGTAATGATTTATTTGATAATGTATGAAATGCTTGTATTTGATCAAAAAAGAGTAAAAAAACGTATGTATACTTTACAATTTTTTGATTGATATTTATATCATCTCCAAAAATATAATCACATTTTATATTTTTATATTTTAAATAATAATATATAGAAACATCATCAAAAACATAAGAAATATTATTTTTTGTAAAAATAAATTGTGGATCTACATTATGTAACCACGGTCTTTTTTTTATATCAATAATATTATAAATATGATTATCACATACATCTTGATTATCTATTGTTTTATCAATATAAGGTAATAATAATATAGCAAACATAATATATTTATAAATAATATATAAAATAAAGAAGTAAATAAAACGATATAATTAAATGGATTTAATGAATTTCCAACCTAACTTTTCGCAAATCTTCTTCCAAACCAATTCAGTATGATATAATTTTTCGCGATCTTTAAGTAATGGGAAATGTTTTTTAAATTCATCTAATTCAAGTAATTCAAAGAATTTGTGGAGTACATAAGAGTAATTAAGCAAGTTTTTGCGATCATTTGGACAAACTTCCATAAAAGGTCCTTGAATCTCTTTAAACATTAAACGTAATTTATCTTCTAAATCTTTTGACAATTGTGGAGGAGGAACACCGTTAATTTTGTAAAGTATATGAGCAACGTGATCGGTATATTTGGTTAAACCATTTTTCTTTAAATATTTCTTGATTTTATCGGTGGTTAAATCTTGAAGATTTTTAATGCGTTCTTTTTTAATCTCTCCAAGAATAGTATTATAAACTTCTTCGGGTATTTCAGTAGATTCTTTTGCTTGGAATTGTGCTAAAAGTTCATTAAAGTGATTAATACGTTTATAAGAGAAGAAAACTGCTTCTAAGGGAGGATCTTTGAAAGATGGTTTTTCGGATTCAATTAATATTTGTTGTTCTAATCCACATTTATCACAAATTTGAACACCATCAGAAAGATATAATAACATTTCAACATCACAATTTGTACAACGATAAATACTGGTATCAATTTTAAGTTTAGGAGTATAATTTTTATCAACTTTTTGTAAATATTCGCAAAGTAATTCTTTTTTATTCATTTTACACTCTTGGTTAACAAAGTCGGTAATTTTAGTGGAAGCATATAAATTATTTTTTTTTAAATCTTTTGTGGGATTCGGTTCTTTATGACTCTTTTCTTTAAAAATATTTTCATTAAAACGATGTGGAGAAGGTTCATTTAATAAATCCTTAATTGATATTTTTCGATCTTCTTTTTGATTATCTTCTTCATCCTCTTGTTGATGATCTTGATTTTCATCTTCTTCCTCTTCTTGTTGATTTTCATCTTCATCTTCGTCATCTTGATCTTGTACATTATTTTTTTGATCATATAAAAAGAAGATATCTTCATTATCTTGTTTTGTCTCTTGTTTTGTAATTTCAATATTATCAAAATAGTGATTTAATATATTTCCTGCTTCCATAAAATAAGTATGTTCTTCTTCTTTATTTTCGATAGAAGCAATTACTTTTTGAAGTTCTTCAATCTCTTCACGCATTTTATTTTTTTTCATAACAAGTTCAATATTCATTTTATCTTGAAGTACAAGCGTTCGTAACTCTTTGTACTCTTTAATCAAACGTTTTAATTGTTTCTTCTTTTCAGGTAAAGATTTTTGTAACGATTGAAAATATTGTACCATTGAGTTATGCTTTCCTTCAATTGTAATATTGGATAAATCATTGGGATCACTTTTGTGATTCCCTTTATTCGAAGATTTGAATCGTAAAACCATTTTTCTTTATCTTATTTTATAAATCATATATTTTATATATGATTCTATTTCCTTTATATTCATTTTATAAAATTGTTTATAAATTAAATATTTGTTAAAAATATATTTTAAGCATAAGCCCAATAAAAACCGTTATGTGGTGTTTTATTTTCAATCGCATTTTTTAAACTGGATCGTGATATATTATATTTAACTTGTACATCTTTAATTGTTGAATATGTTTGTATTACTTTTTTTGTTTCATAATCAATTTGTTTAATTGATTTGGCACCGGAAATTGTTTTAGCAACTTCTGGAATAACACCTCCACTTTTAATATAATCATTTTTTAACTTTTCATCACATTCATCATAAAATTTCCAATAGTGACCTTGACTAAGTGTTTCAAGTTTTAGGGCTTTACAAATAGCAGAAGGACTATTATGTTTCATCGCAATAGCAGCGTGTTTTTGAGAAGGATATATTTCAAGAATTTTTGTTTTATCAATATTAATACGAGCTAAAAGATCACGTCGTGTTTTAAAAACTTTTACTGTTTTGGGGATTTTATATGGTTTATCTTCCATTTCATATTTAATAATATTCCATCGATAACCAGCATATACATAATTTCCACGATACGCATCTTTAAGAGTTTTATTTGAAAATGTTTCGATATGAAGTTCATTATAAAAATATCTTACTGTTTCAATAATTGAATCAAATGTTTTAATATATTCTAATGTTTCGGGATGATATTGTTGAACTTTATGTACTTTTCGATTTGTATATTTTTTAGGTTGAAATG
>JACCDZ012105580.1_pt1 | contig 12220 bp, 11 predicted proteins | sample 7449551 | NCBI WGS metagenome assembly JACCDZ01 (sample SAMN15323452, study PRJNA562643) | freshwater metagenome | isolation source: river surface water | place: USA:Blue River Watershed | collected 2017-08-18
CCCTCGTTGCTTGAGAGACTGGTTGTAGGACTGCCAGTTGATGGTTTGGTACTTGGGAGGGAGGGGCTTGCTCATGCGGCCATTCTACCGGGTGTGAGCAAGTCCCGATTAATGCAACAAAGCCCCAACAAGATAATCAACAATGCGCTGACTGGCCTGCCCGTCTCCGTACGGGTTATGGGCATGCGACATTTTGTGATAACTAACCTCATTATCCAGGAGATCAACACAACCACTAACGATGCTTTCAGTCTGCGAACCTACCAGTTTGACTGTGCCGGCGGCAACAGCCTCTGGTCGCTCGGTGGTATCTCGCATCACCAACACGGGTTTCCCCAGCGACGGTGCCTCCTCCTGAATACCACCAGAATCAGTCAAAATCAATTTGGCACGAGACATTAGATAAACAAACGGCAGATAATCCTGAGGCGCTATCAAATGCACATTACTGATGCCAGAAAGAATTTCATTTGCCGGCCCAGAGACTTGTGGATTGAGATGGACAGGATAAACAAAGTCGACATCTGGATAGCGTTCTGCCAGTTGGGCAATTGCAGTGCAGATATTGCGTATACCTTCACCGAAGTTCTCGCGACGATGGGCCGTTACCAGTACCATGCGACAACCTTCGCGCAAGAAAGCAAAATCATTGCTGACCTCCTGGCGCAATGTCTTATCTTTTTTCAACCGCTCCTGAACCATCAACAAGGCATCAATCACCGTATTGCCAGTCACCATCACTCGGTCAGGGGAAACCTGTTCTGCCAACAGGTTAGCCATCGACTCCTCGGTCGGCGCAAAATGACAATCAGCCAGCACACCGGTTAACTTGCGGTTCCCCTCTTCAGGCCATGGAGAGGACATGTCACCGGTCCGCAGACCGGCTTCAATATGACCAACTCGAATCTTTCGATAGAAAGCAGCAAGCGCAGCGGCAAAGGTGGTGGTGGTATCACCATGAACCAACACATAATCCGGCTTGAATTGGTCAAACACGTCATTCATCCGCTCAATAATATCAACGGTAATTGACTGCAATGTTTGCCCTGCTTTCATGATATCGAGATCAAAGTCCGGAGCAACCTCAAACAAGTCCAGTACTTGATCAAGCATCTGGCGATGCTGAGCAGTCACGCAGACCTTGGCATTTACCTCAGGGCAGGCTTGAAGTGCATGAACCAATGGTGCCATCTTGATGGCTTCGGGCCGCGTCCCGAAAACAGTCAATACTTTCATATGTGCCACACCTATCAAATGAAAATCAAAGATTGAAAATTACTTTTGATGCAATCGCAATTTGGTAAAGAATCGCCGTCAAGCCCCGAGCTACTTCAATATTTTTGGTTTCTATCTTAGGCAAGACCATAATCTCGTCGCCGGCAGCAATATCTACATAACGTCCGGCCAATTCCACTTCGCCATTCTGTCGAATCAACATTACTTTTGATGTATCCGAACCCTGGCTAAAGCCACCCACCCGGTCGATATAATCGCCGGTACTCATGCCTTTTTCCCAGCCCACCGCATTCGGGAACAGCACTTCGCCGTGCACCATCACCACCGAGGTTTTTTCCGGGATGCGAATCACGTCGCCGTCTTCCAGCAGGGTGGTGGCCAGCGTTTTTTCGTTCAAAACCACCTGCCCTTTGGGCTGCACATTGCGGGCGCGTTTGACGAACTGCATCACCAGCTCGGCCTCCTTTACCCGCAGACTGGCTTCTTCCGATGTGGCTGAGCGGGCGGACAGCACGCTCTCTTCCAGCTTGTTGAGAGCAACGTCCAGCATTTCCTTCTGTCGCTGTGCCACGCTCTTGCGGAACACCTGAAGGGCATCTACCCGTGACATGGAGTTGGCATTGATCTTGTCGAGCACGTCCTTCATGGATGCGCCATAGGGCAAGACGATGGCGTGCTCGCCGGAGTGGGCCCCCTCGATACGCACCTGGATGGTGCCGGCGTAGCGGTCGGCGGACACGATCAGGCTGTCACCATCCTGCAGCACCACGTTGGCCGCATCGGCCAGCGGGTAATATTCGCTGCGCTTTTGGGTGCCCTGGCGGCGCACAATGCTGACGTGGGTTGCACCGGGCTTGGGACGGGCGACCTGCAAGGCACGCGCCAATGTGACGCTGCCCTGCTCGAATTCAAAGTCGTAGGCGTTGAACACTTCGCCCTCGACACTGAAGGTGTGCTTGCGCGGGGCAACCACGATTACGTCGCCATCGCTGAACTGCACCAGATCAATATTGCCGTTGAGCAAAAAGTCGTACAGGTTGATACGGCGGCGTACCACGTCACCGCGCTTGACCACCACGTCGACATAGCTGCCGCGCGCCGGATCCACACCACCGGCCTTGTCGAGATAAGACAGCAGCGAATCGGATGCCACCCCGCCGTACAGTCCCGGCTGCTTGACAAAGCCGGTGACGAACACCTTCACCGGCTGCGCCACATCCAGCGAGGCGTAGATGTGCACGTTGGACACATAGACGCGGCGGATCTGCGCTTCGATCTGGCTGTTGAGCTGGCCATTGGCCACCCCCGCCACCCGCACCGGCCCGACATTGGGGATAAAGACATTGCCCTGCGGGTCCACCACCAGCTGGCCGTCAAACATGAACGCGCCCCACATGCGCAGCTGGATGCGGTCGCCCACGCTGACCTGGTAATTGGGATTGAAGCCGGGGCCGAGCGCATTGCGGAACATGCCACCGAACAATTGCGCACCGAACATGCGGCTGCTCACCGGTGCAACCGGCGGCAACATCTCCGGCGCGGTTTCCACGTCTTTCTGTCGTAGCGGGGTGGAGGCGGCCTGGCTGTATGCGGCGGCATTGTCAGCCCCGGTTTGCGGCAGCAGCGAGAAGGCCGAGGCTGGCGAGATCATCCCGGCCAGCAGCAGCGCGAGCGGAAGCGATTTAAAAATTGGTTTCATCGGGTTCAGTCTTTGTGATCTTCGACGATGGCGATCACCAGCTTGGTAACGCCAAACAGCAAGAACAGGCACAGCAGCAGCGTGCCCAGAATGTGGAGCTTGCGCGGGTATTCGGCTTCTTCCGCCAGTTGCGGCGACACCACCACCACCAGGTTTTTCAGCTTGCGCGCGGCTTCTATGCGGACTTTCTCGACAGCGGTGAGCGACAGCCGGTAGAGGTCGGCATTGAATTCGGCCTGCGCCTTGAGTTCCTGGAACTGCGCCGCCTTGCGGTTGAGTTTGTCGCCTTCCGGTGCTGTGAGCTTGCCTTTTTCTGCCGTAATCTGTGCACGCAGGGCATTGATACCGTTCGCTATTGCCTGCACTTGCGGTGCGTCTGCATTGAGATAGGCCAGCAGATTGCGCTGCTCGGCCTCCATCTGTGCCAGGCGTGCCTCCAGTTCGGCTATCAGTTTGCTGGCCGCCTCGGCCTTGGCTTGCGGGTCCAGCACCCCGTTCTTGTTCTGATAAGCCAACAGGCGTTCCCTGGCGCCATTCAGGCGCGCATAGGACTGATCTAGCTCGCTCTGCGCGTAGCGCATCTGTTCACGGGCGATGCCGTGCGACAGCTCGTTGATGAAACGCTCCGACTCGGCCAGCACCGCCTTGTTGAAACGCAGGGCGAAGAGCGGCGAGAAGCCGATGGTGCGGATGGTCAACAGCGAGCTTTTCTCGTCGAAGCCGACCTCTACACGGTTACGGTAATAGTCGAGGAATTGCTCTTGCGTGGAATCGGCCGGCAAACTGTGCAACAGGTCGAGGCCGGCACTGCAGAACTCCTGGCGCAGCTTCAGCTGCGTATCCAGCCGTTTCAACATGTCCAGTGACAAGATGTACTCTTTCAGGTACATCGCATCTTCGCGCGCGACAGGATTGGCCGAACCAAGCAGCATTCCGAGATTCAGCCCGGAGCCTTCGATATCGCTGGAGCGCTTGACCACCACGGTGGCCTGGCTGACATAGCGATCTTTGGCCACGGCCAGCAGATAGACCGCCGTCAGCAGCATCGGCAGCACGATGAGCCAGAACACGAGATTCGCTTTGCCGGGGGTACGGCGGAAGAGGATGTCAAGCAGGCGTTTGATCAACTTCATGGGAGAGGTAGGTTTCGATGGCTTCATCTATGTTTTCGAAGTAGTGCGCACCCTGGCGGTCGAGCAGTACCGCCACATCGCAGAATTGTTTGAGCGACCCAAGGCTGTGGGCCACCATGATGAAATTGGCCTGTTCGCGCTTTTTCGCCATCAGCGCCGCACTCTTGGCCCTGAAGGCGGCATCGCCGACGGCGGTGACTTCGTCGACCAGGTAATAATCAAAGTCGAAGGCCATGCTGAGGCCGAACGCCAGTCGCGAGCGCATACCGGAGGAGTAGCTCTTGATCGGCATATCAAAGTACTTGCCGATCTCGGCAAATTCCTCGATGAAGCGCAGCTTGTTGGCTATGTCGTCTTTATGAGAGTAAATACGGCAGACAAACTTGACGTTCTCGCGCCCGGTCATGCTGCCCTGGAAACCACCGGCCAAGCCGACCGGCCAGGAGATGGTCTTATCGGTAATCACCCGCCCCGAATCCGGCCGGTCGATACCACCCATGATGCGCATCAGTGTCGATTTGCCGGCGCCGTTGCGGCCGATCAGGCCGACGCTTTTCCCCGACGGGATCACCAGATTCAGGTCACGGAACACCTGATGCCGCCCCTTGGGCGTGCGATAGGATTTGCTGAGATTGCGAAGTTCGATCATGTGGTCAGCATCGCCTCCTCGCGATGGCGATACAGCACCAGGCCGACGAACAGCACCACCAGAGTCGACCCTGCAAGATATGCAAGGCTGACGTGTTGTGCGTCGTACTGGTGGAACACGGCGTGGCGTGCCAGTTCAATAGCATGGATTACCGGGTTCCACAAAATATAGGCGTGGTATTGCTCCGGGATCGAGTGCAAGGAAAACATGATGCCGGAGACTAAATACAAAGGTCTAAACGCCAGGGTGACCACTTTGGCGATTTCCTTTGATATGTCCCCCACCACCATCAGTACCAGGCCGAATCCGAAGGAAAACAGCAGCAACAACAGCAGTGAAGCGATCAGCAATGGCAGATCGTCCAGCCGGATCGGGTCGCCCAGCGCCCACATCAGCAACGTCAGCACGATGTAAACCTGACCGAAGATCAGCGACTCAACCCAGCTGCGAGCTACCAAGGTGTCGATGGGCTTGACTGGTCGATAGCTGAACAATCCGCTGTTGGCCTCGATCGCTTTCAGCGAACGGGTCGCTACGCTGTTGAACATCAGCCACGGCACCACGCCATTGATCAGGAACACCGGGTAGGAAATATCCGGCATGGCACGGGCCATCAGCACGCCAAACAGCACCAGCGTCAGGCCGATGTGAAATGCCGGCTCCAGCACTGCCCAGGCGTAGCCCAGACGGTACTCGCCAAAACGCGTCCTGATTTCACGCAGAAAAAGCGCCATCACAGTGGCACTTTGTACTTCAAATCCGGATCGTTTCATGAGGCGTCGAAGAACTTGACGATCCCAACCGGCCTACCGGCTTGATCCATTGCAATGATTGATGACAACTTGCGGCCAAGCATCAGGGATTCGGCTTTGGCAAACATCTCGTCGGCCGCGATGGTGACGGGCTTGGTGTGCATGATGTCAGCTGCCGTCAGCTGCTTCAGGTCTTCGTGTTTTTCGATGGCTCGGCGCAAATCGCCATCCGTGACGACCCCCAGCAACTCGCCCTGCTCGCTGCATACAGCGGTAATGCCGACGCAGCCCTGCGTAATGGCGGAGACAACCTTCTTGAAGGAATCACTTGGCAAATTGCTGGGCAGCGGGCTGTGCATCACATCCTGTACGCGGGTCAGCAATTTGCGACCCAAGGAGCCACCGGGGTGATAGCGCGCAAAGTCTTGTGGCTGGAAATCCCGCATGCGCATCAGGGCAACGGCCAGGGCATCGCCCATGGCCATGGTGGCGGTGGTAGAGGTGGTCGGCGCCAGGTTGTTCGGGCAGGATTCTTTTTCAACCCAGACGTCCAGCGTGACATCAGCATTGCGCGCCAGTGTGGAGTTGGCCACGCCGGTCAGGGCAATGATTTTTGCATCAATGTGCTGGAGATACGGCAACAGTTTGAGCACTTCATCGGTTTCACCACTGTACGACAAAAGGATCACTACATCGCCGGACTGGATCATACCCAGGTCGCCGTGGTAGGCCTCTCCCGGGTGAACAAAGTAGCTGGCGGCTCCCGTAGAAGAAAGCGTTGCCGCGATCTTACGCCCGACAATACCGGACTTGCCCATACCACTGATGATGACCCGCCCCTGGCACTGCAGACACAGATCGACGGCCTGCATGAAGGCCTCCCCCAGCTTGTCACCAATCGCGTTCAGCGCCCTGGCTTGCTGAAAGAACACTTCTTGTGCGGCTTCCGTAACAATATTTGGCATTTACATAATTTTACAATTTTTATACCAAAATGATCGTACACTGAATACACGCGGCGTGTGAATACGTAGAAATACCAGTCCAAGCATGGGCTTTGTTGCACAAATCAGGGCTTGCGCCTGTCCGGTAGAATGACCGCATGAGCAAGCCCCTCCCTCCCAAGTACCAAACCATCAACTGGCAGTCCTACAACCAGTCCCTCAAGCAACGAGGGCAGCTCCTTCTCTGGCTCGACAAAGACATGAACTGGCTGGCTCCGGCCACCGGCAGACGGGGGCGGCAGCCAACTTTCTCCGATGCTGCCATCCAATTCTGCCTCACCATCAAATGCCTCTTCGGTCTGGCACTACGGCAAGCCACAGGCATGGTCGAGAGCATGTTGCGTCTGGCTGGACTTGATTGGGCCGTCCCGGACTTCAGCACGCTTTCCCGACGCCAGAAAGACCTGCAGGTTCGTATTCCGATACAAAGAACGCAGGGTTGTCTGCATCTTCTGGTGGACAGCACCGGCATCAAGATGATGGGCGAAGGCGAGTGGAAAGTGAAAAAGCATGGCGCCGACTACCGCCGCCAATGGCGCAAGCTGCATCTGGGTATTGATGCGCAAACACTGGAAATCCGTGCGATGGAAGTGACCGACAATCGCACTGGCGATGCCACGATGTTGCCGGAGTTGCTGTCGCAAATACCGCCGACCGAGAAGTTGGTAACGGTGGCCACGGATGGCGCATACGACACGCGCTTGTGTCATGCCGCGATAGCGGAGCGCGGTGCTGCGGCCATCATTCCCCCGCGACGAAACGGCCAATTCTGGAAAGGGAATTCACAGGGCAATCAGGCGCGCAATGAGTCGCTACGCTCGGTGAAGTATCTGGGACGCACACTCTGGAAAAAGTGGAGTGGCTACCATCGCCGCAGCTTAGTCGAAACGAAGATGCACTGTTTCAAATTGCTGGCCGACCGCGTCAAGTCGCGGGACTTTGACCGGCAAGTGGCGGAGCTTCAAATCTGTGCCGCGATTCTGAATCGCTTTACGGCGCTGGGCACGCCGCAAACGATACGCATGGGCTGAGTCCGTCTGGGGATTGGGGTAGCTTGGCCATTAATTGATTTGTGCAACAAAGCCCTTCCCTAATGTCATTAATTGTGACTTTATTATAAAAATAAAAAATTTTGTCACACAAGGTAAGTCATTGCATCACGACCTATTGCCCCCCCCAAACCGTATTGAATGTGGATGAGCAACACACCCCTGGGGTGGCCAAACCCCGCCGGCCTTGTCAAGATAAGGGCTTCGCCAACATGCCGAGGTCACCATGAGCCTGCAGTCCGTCCGTGATTTTTTCGCCGCCCGTCAACTGGATATCGCCATCATCGAGCTGGAAACCAGCACCGCCACCGTGGCGCTGGCCGCCGAGGCACACGGGGTCGAGCCGGGGCGCATCGCCAAGACGCTGGCATTCCGCCTGGGTGATGGCCGGGTGGTATTGCTGGTGGCGCGCGGCGATGCCCGCATCGACAACCGCAAGTTCAAGGAAGCCTTCGGCAAGGGGCGCATGCTGCCATCGGACGAAGTGGAGGCGCTGACCGGCCACCCGGTCGGCGGCGTATGCCCGTTCGGCCTCGCCACCGACTTGCCGGTGTATCTGGACAGCTCGCTGCAGGCCTTTGGCGAGGTGCTGCCCGCCGCCGGCGACGTGCATACCGCAGTGCGCATCAGCCTGGCGCAGCTGGCAGCCGTGGTGAATGGCCATTGGGTGGATGTGTGCCAGCCGCAGGAAAGCGTCGTCGCCTGAACGGTGGCCAACCGCCGGCAGCGTTCATTGGCGGATTTTTTGGTGGCGTGTTGATTGACGGAGCGACCGGCGCCACAAAAAAAAAGCACCGCCCCCTGTCGGGAGACGGTGCTTTTTTATTCAAAAGGCATTGCCGTGCGGGCGCTGCGTTTCACGCCATGTAATTAACCATCAGGCGTAGTTTTCCGGAAACAGCTCGCGCTCCACCGACTCGATCAGGATGTGGATCACCTTGATGTGCAGCTCCTGCACACGGTCGGCGTACTGGCCGCCGGGGGTGCAGACGTCGATGTCGGCCAGCTCGCCGATCACGGAACCGGCACGGCCGGTCAGCGCCACCACGGTGACACCCAGCGCCTTGGCCGCGTCCACCGCGGCGAGAATGTTCTTGCTGCTGCCACTGGTGCTGATCGCCAGCAGCACATCGCCCTGCCCGGCGTGCGCCTCCAGATAGCGCGAGAAGATTGCCTCGTAGCCGTAGTCGTTGCCGACACAGCTGATGTGGCTGGGGTCGCTGATGCTGGCAGCCGGCAACGCCTTGCGGTTCAGCCGGTAGCGGCCGGACAGTTCCTCGGCAAAGTGCATCGCGTCGCACATCGAGCCGCCGTTACCGCAGCTGAACACCCGCTTGCCCTGACGGAAGGCGTTCACCAGCGCATCACTGGCATCGCCGATGGCAGCCAGCGCCGCCGGATTGGCCAGCAGCGCGTCCAGCGCGCTACGGGCTTGGTGGAGGGTGTCGAGAATATGCGGCTTCATGGTGCGTACTTTCTGCAATTATCCGGAAACAGGCGTGGCAGTTTACACCAAAAGACGCGCCCTACATCTGTCCCCTCCCCAAACTTGGCATCAAAACCTGCCACCATTTCATCCTCGCGCCAGGCTCCAGGCTCGAACAAGGCGGGAGCTCGCTACTACACGGCACACACGAAATCAGCGTTTCCGTTCTTTCTTGTACTCATCCTCGCCATCAGTCAGACCCTCGTACTGGCTGGCATGGATATCTTGTCAATGGATCAAGGGCATAGCGTCCGCTAAATTTTTAGGGTATCCGGAAAAAACTGTGTTTCGGGTTCCTCGATGGCATGATTTCCATAGCTGACAAAACCGGAAATATTTGTGTTGCTCAGGTGCATGGTACACTGAATCCATGACATACAGGAGCCGCACATGAACCCCGAACTGGAAGCCAGGTTGCGCACAGTGGATGCGGAGAAGGCAAAGCTGGATGCCGCCCGTCCGCTCCCGGCTAACACCTTTGCCTCGCTGCGCGAAAAGCTGACGCTGGAGTGGACTTACCACTCAAACGCCATCGAGGGCAATACGCTGACCCTGCGCGAAACCAAGGTGGTGCTTGAAGGTATCACCGTGGGCGGGAAGACGTTGCGCGAGCACTTCGAGGCGACCAATCACCGGGATGCGATCTTGTACGTTGAAGAGATCGTAGCCAAGCAGGAGCCGCTGAGTGAATGGCAGATCAAGAGTATTCACAACTTGGTCCTGAAAGGCATCAACAACGAAGAGGCCGGACGCTATCGCCGTGAAAACGTGGTCATTGCCGGCGCGAGTACGACCCCGCCCGACTTCCTGCATCTGGACGAGGAAATGCAGCAACTCATCGCCTGGTACGAGTCGGCCGGCGACATGCACACCGTTGAGCGGGCGGCAGAACTACATACGCGGTTCGTCAAGATTCACCCATTCGTTGATGGCAATGGCCGCACCGGGCGGTTGTTGCTGAACTTTGAACTGATGAAGGCCGGCTATCCGCCTGCCGTGATCCGTAAGGAAGACCGGCTGGCTTACTACGATTCACTGGACGAGGCGTGCGTAACCGCCGTTTACGACGGCATCACCAAGTTGGTGGCGGAGGCTGTTCAGCGGTCGTTGGAAGCCTACCTCGAATTGCTTCACCCCACTCCAAAACCCAAACCGGAGAGAAATCCGCCATCCGGCCCGCGATTTGGTATGTGATAACGGGAAGGAGTTTCTGAAGCCATGAAATCCCCAAGCAAGTACACGACAAATAAACCTATGCCTTGTGGTCGCGATGGGTATTCACGCACATTTCATGCAGAAACCGGACATGTGTTTTACCGGATGCGCAGAGGAACTACGTCTGTGTCTGGATCGTTTGCATTTTCGGATGCGACCGACCCGCTTTGTGTCGCTGGCAAGAACGCCTGCCCGCCGGAGGATTGCGGCGGACCATGGGGCTACGCCGCCCTGGTCAAAACCCTGGCCGGCCGGCGCACCGCGAAACGACGAGAGCTGATCGACTGGCTTGGTGGCCCGTTCGCCCCCCCTGCATTTCGATCTGGACGAGGCTAACGAGCGGATGGCCGAGTACCTGCAAGATCCTGCAACCCCATGAAACGCCGACCTTGAACAGAGGGCTGGCCGTAAGCCGTACCATGACCGACTTTCTCCGCTTGCCCGACTATCGGGTCGAGTCCATCACCGAAACAGAACACGATTACCACGTCAAAGCCACGATCAGTGGAATCGGCAACCGCTGCCCGCAGTGTCAATCCGTTCTCAATGTCATCGGCCACGGGCGCAACGAAATCCTGGTGCACGACCTGCCCTCGCACGGTAAGCGCGTAGGCATCTACATCGATGCGCCGCGTTTCCGCTGCAAGAGCTGCGGAAAGGCATTCATGGGTGAACTACCCGGCGTAAACCCGGCCCGGCGCATGACCGACCGCTTGGTGCGCTGGATCGGAGAGCAGTCACTGAAACACACTTTCGCCAAGGTGGCGGAAGAAATTGGCCTGGACGAGAAGACGGTGCGCAATGTCTTTCGAGACCATATCGCTGAACTGGAGAAGCGGTACAAGTTCGAGACGCCGGACGTGCTGGGCATCGATGAAATCCACCTCATCAAACCGCGCTGCGTGCTGACCAACGTCAGCAAGGGAACCGTGGTGGACGTGCTCAAGGACCGCAACAAGGACACGGTAACGGCGTATCTGGCCGGTATGAAAGACAAGAAGAACATCCGCACCGTCACCATCGACATGTGGCGGCCTTACAAGGATGCAGTGGAGGTAGTGCTGCCGCACACCGGGATCGTCATCGACAAGTTCCACGTGGTGAAGATGGCGAACGAAAGCCTGGACCGGGTGCGCAAGTCGCTCAAGGATACGCTGACGCCGGCCCAGCTCCGGACGCTGAAGAGCGACCGCTACGTGCTGCTCAAGCGCGAGCGAGACTTGACCGACAAGGATTGGTTGTTGCTGGATGGCTGGACAAAGAACTGTCCACCGCTGGCCGAAGCTTACCGGGCCAAGGAGGCGTTCTACGGCATCTACGAAGCACGCAGCCGGCGCGAGGCAGAGGTGAAGTACCGCGAGTGGCGCATCAGTCTGCCGCACGAGCCGTTCAAGCCCCTGCTGACCGCCATGGATAACTGGAGTCCGTACGTCTTCAACTACTTCGATCACCGCGTCACCAACGCGCTTACGGAAAGTTTGAATGCGGGCATCCGCGAATTTGACCGTGCTGGCCGGGGATACAGCTTTGAGGCACTGCGGGTCAAGGTGCTGTTCACCCGTGGCACGCACAAGACCGAGCGCGTACCACCGAAGTTCGAGCATCAGCCGGCTGAGGCGCTTGAACATTCGTGGGGTTTCTATGCGCCCGGTGAGGTCGGGTATGGATTGCCGCCTGGAGCCATAGACAAGGCAACGATGTCACGCTGCACCACCGGCCAGGACGAGGGGCAGGAACTGAACTGCGGTGCAGACATAAACACACTTCTGCGGTTTTTGCAGGAGGGCAAGCTATAAGGCTCAAACGCAAGAAAATCCCGGATGCCCAATTTTTAATGGTTAATATGACGCGCCTGGATTTGCCCCTGTATCTCAGGACACCAACCCACCCTTAGGTTGATGTTGCCGCCAGTCGCCTGAATTCCCGTGGAGAACGGTATTTCAGTGCACTGTGCGGGTGGTGCTCGTTGTAATGCTCAAAGGCTATGCCAAGATTTC
>JACCDZ010674305.1_pt1 | contig 12219 bp, 13 predicted proteins | sample 7449551 | NCBI WGS metagenome assembly JACCDZ01 (sample SAMN15323452, study PRJNA562643) | freshwater metagenome | isolation source: river surface water | place: USA:Blue River Watershed | collected 2017-08-18
ATGCAAACCAAGATTGCACATCAAATCCTGGGTAGCCTGATTCAGCAATCGTTGGAACATCTGGCAAAAACGGTGAGCGTTGAGCGCTGGTAACTGCAATCGGACGAAGTTTTCCGGCCTTGATATGAGGCAATGCAGAAGGAGCGTTATCAAACATCGATTCAACTTGACCGCCCAGTAGGTCGGTTACTGCAGGGGCGCTACCTTTATATGGAATATGTAGCATCTGGATTTTGGCTTGCATCTTGAACATTTCACCGGAAAGGTGAATAGACGATCCGCTACCAGAAGAGGCGAACGTGACGCCATCTTTCGAATTTTTGGCATAGCGCACATAGTCTGCAACTGTTTTCACGGGTAGATTTGGATTCACAACCAAAATATTTGGAATTTTCGCAATCATGCCAATTGGCTCAAAGTCTTTAATCGGGTCGTAGCTCAGATTCGGATAGAGCGTAGCGTTAATTGTGTTGGCAATTGAAAATGCATAGAGCGTATAGCCATCTGCAGGAGAGCGAGCAACCAACTCGGCGCCAACGTTGCTATTAGCACCAGGTTTATTTTCAACCAAAATAGATTGGCCTAATGTAGTACTCATGTTGACTGATACCAATCTTGTCAAAACGTCTGTAGCACCGCCAGCAGAGTAGCCGACGATGATCTTAATCGGTTTGGTAGGCCAAGCGGATGATGTTTGGGATACAGCTGGTATCGAGGTAGTAGCAATAAGTGTGGCAAAAACAGTCAGCAAGCCTTTTTTGGTTGTGAAGCGTAAAGACATAGATCTCCTCCGGTTTGTAGGGTGCTTTAAGACAATCTTTGTAAGCCCCAATATTTATTTATCCAGTATTTATAACACCAAAGCTACATAAACGCTTCTTAGCCGCCTTTCCAATAAATGCTGCAGTTGCACTGTTTATTAGGGTATCTCATTACCCTTTTACTCTACTTCACAACTTCACAACTTCAGAAGTTGTGATATAGTGTTGGAACTGGGAGATGAAATGAAGAGACAAATACCAAAAACACATCAAGCCTTGGAGTGGGTGGGGAAGGGGCTAACCGCTGCTCAAGCAGCTAGAAAGATGGAGATTTCAGAATCCAGTGTGTATGCCGCTCTTAAGAAGACCAGAGCAAAAGAAGTGGGTTGTTGTCCAACATGTGGTCACAAAATAAGGAACTAAGATGAAAAAGACTCTATTAGCAGCCGTATCAATCTCCGTTGCTGCGTTTGCGTATGCAAATACAAAGCCGTCAGATTCTTCTGAGTTAGTAAATCAGCAGTGCAAGATATCTGCTGAAGCGGTGTCTACATTGAAGGGATTACGCTACGGTAATACGTCAATTCGTAAGGATGTCTCAACATTGATTAATGCAAGCTTAAAGACACCTGAAAATCGGGATCTTGCGCAAAGGACCCTCAACTTAATGGTTGACGATAAATCATCCGATGTCAGAAGTTTGGAAGGGAAGTACTGCTCTTAAGGAGTTCAGTTCAACTGATCTAAATTGGCACACAACGCAGAATGTCCTGATTGCGGGAATATGCGGGCATTGTTTGATCAATGTCCGCATTGCAGCTCTATTGCTTTACCTATCTTAAGTTCCGATACGATTGAACTCAATATCAAGCAAGACGGTCCCTATGTGGATGAAGCCCTAGAGAGGCTTACGGAGTATTTACGCAAATCTATCGAGGTTGGAATCAAAGTCATTGTGCTGATTCATGGCTATGGGTCTAGCGGAGAGGGTGGACGCATTAAATGGGCCATTCATGATGCGCTTGAAAATAATCGCTATTCCGATAGGGTGGATGAGTTTTACTTTGGTGAAGATGTGGCTTATGGCAGCGAGGCATATCATGCATTGCACAAACGACGCCCTGGATTAAAGCGCTATCTCAAGCGCTTCAAAGAGGGTAATGCTGGAATGACGGTCTTATTGCTCAAGTCCTACTAGAAGTGCTTAGAATAGGGCTATATGTGTATTTGTTGCCTTACTAACTGGGAATCCCTCTATGACTGCTAAGAAACTAGACCATTCAGTTGTCCATGATGACAAACAGGCTGGTGCCGAAAGTCTGATTGGTGAATTCAAATCTCTTATGGCCGATGCTGAAGCATTAATCAAAGCTACGGAAGATCATCCCGGAGAGGCGATTAGCTCGATTCGCAATAAGGCCTTAGAAACTTTGGCTGGCGCTAAAGAAAGTCTATCCGGTGTTGAGGGTAAGTTGCTAGATAAAGCGAAGATAGCTGCCGATGGTGCGGATGACTTTGTCCATCGCAATCCATGGGAGGCTGTTGGTGTTGCAGCAGGCCTGGGCTTGCTCATTGGTTTATTTATTGGCCGTCGTTAAATCTTTATGTCTCAAGAAAACTTACTTTCCTCCATCAAGGGTCTAGCCTCTACTGGTGCATCTATTGCTCAAACGCGTTTAGAGCTTTTATCGCTTGATGTACAAATAGCTAGAAGCAAATTCATTAGCTTGTTGGTGATGATTGTTAGCGCCTTATTCTTTTTATTCTTTGGCTTAGTGATGTTGGCATTGCTGATTGTGATCTATAGCTGGGAAACAGATCGAATGATGGCTCTTGGTTTGCTAACTGCGGCATTCTTATCGGTTGGAGTGATTCTGGCGTTCTTAATTACTCAGTCACTGCGCAAGATGCCAAGATTATTCGAAGCCTCGATCGCTGAATTGGCAAAAGATCGCGAAGTACTTTCAAAATGAATGACAAACTAAAGGCTTTAGAGCATCGTCAGCATGAGTTAATTCTGCAAGCTAGTCGCGAGCGCAATGCTTTTGCTGAACACTTTGAGGCTTGGGAAAAACCACTTTCTTGGGCTGATAAAGGAATTGATGCAGTTCAATTCTTGAAGAGCAACCCCATTCTATGGACTAGTGCTTTTGCGGCTCTTGCGCACTACAAACCCAAGCTTGCTAGTAAGGTTTTAGCAGTGGGCTGGGGTGCTATGAAAATAGTTAAGAGCGCTAAAAAGCTAATCTAGCTTTTCAATACAGATTGATGGCGTATACGATTCTGTTCTAGCAGTGCATTGCCATTTAAGAATGCAATCTCCAGCAAGGTAATTGCACCGCTGACTTCAAAGCCGGCCGAACGGATCAATTTATCAGCGGCTATCAATGTTCCGCCAGTTGCCAGCACATCATCTAGTAACAATACTTTGGCATCTTTGGGTAAGGTGGATTGCTGAATTTCTAAAGAATCATTGCCATACTCAAGACCATAGGTTTCGCGATGGCTGGCCAGGGGAAGTTTGTTAGGTTTTCTGGCCAATGCTAAACCCTTATGAGCGTGGTGGGCTAAGGCAGAACCAAAGATAAAACCTCGCGATTCAATGCCTAGGATGTGGGTGTAATCAAATTGCTTGGCGATCTCATCCAATTGACAAATAGCTTCTTTAAAGGCTGCCGGATTGGCAAGCAGGGGGGAAATATCCCTAAATAGAACCCCTGGTTTTGGAAAGTCAGGAACTCCGGGTAGATAATCTAATAAATTCATTGTCAACCAATATGAAAACAGAACTACTCATTATTACCGCATTAGAGTCCGAGCTCAAGCGTGAAGTATTGCCAAGCGGCGTAGAGATCGTCTATACAGGGATTGGCAAAATTAATGCAGCCATCACCAGCATTAAAGCCATTCATCAATATTCTCCTAAAAGAATCTTGAACTTTGGAACCGTGGGAAAAATTAATCCTCAGCTACATGGGTTATTGGAAATTGGTAAGGTAATACAGCGCGACATGGATGCAGAGCCTTTGGCGCCACGAGGTAGCACTCCTTTTTGTATCCGACCCCAAGAATACCTTTCCACAGGGCAATTTTTGTGCGGCTCTGGCGATAGCTTTGTAACCGCCCAAGATCCCTGGTTACTGAGTCAGGGCGTAGATGTTGTGGATATGGAGTTATTTGCGATTGCTGCAGTAGCTCATGACCACCAAATTCCTTGGCAATCATTTAAGTACATTACTGATGATGCTAATGAGTCTTCTGGCGCTGATTGGAGCGACAGAGTACATTATGGTCAGGAATTATTTTTAGAAAAGTTGAAGTCCATAATCTGATGAATGTCAAAGGGTATCCGTGAGCAATCTAAAACCCTGGTTAAAACACTACCCCGAGGGGGTTCCTTATGATTTGGGGCCTTTAAGTCACACATCGCTGGGTGATTTTTTAGAAGAGTGCTTCGATCGTTTTGCTAAGCGAAAGGCTATTGAGGCCATGGGCAGCTTCTTTACCTATGCTGATATAAATCGCTTATCTAAAAATTTCGCATCTTATCTGGCAAGCCTTAACTTAGAAAAAGGTTCGCGCGTAGCCTTGATGTATCCCAATGTGATTGAGTATATGGTTGCGATGTTGGGTACGCTACGAGCAGGTTATACGGTAGTCAATATCAATCCGCTATACACGCCACGAGAACTAGAGTCTCAACTAATAGATAGCGGCGCCGTAGTTTTAGTTCTCATGGAAAATTTTGCTTCTACCTATGAGCAAATTTTGCCGCAAGCACTTGTTAAGACTGTGATTGTAAGCAGCCCTGGGGAGCTACTTGGTCTTAAAGGACATTTAATTAATTGGGTTGCTCGACATATCAAAAAAATCTTGCCGCCCTGGGAATTTAAGCACATCAGAATGAAGGAGGCTCTACGCATAGGATCCAGTAGGCCTTTTGTAAAGCCTTCCATAGACAAAGATGACATTGCCTTCTTGCAATATACCGGTGGAACTACTGGGGTTTCCAAGGGCGCAATTTTGCTGCACCGAAATATTCTGTCAAATGTCATGCAGATTGAGGCTTGGCTTAATCCCGGGTTAAGAAAGCGTGGTCCTGATCAACTAGTTTTTTTGTGCGCACTTCCAATGACGCACATATTTGCCTTAACTGCATGTGCAATGCTTGGTATTGCCAAAGGCGGCTTACTGATCTTAGTGCCTAATCCTAGAGATATCACCGGTTTTATTAAAACGCTTATTAAGCATCCCAATATCAATATCTTTCCTGGCGTGAATACTTTATTTCATGCACTGATTCACCGTCCTGAATTTAAGTCAGTAAAACTTCCTAATTTGTTAGTAACGATTGGTGGGGGTATGGCTGTACATAAAAAGACTGCAGATCATTGGCAGGCGCTTACCGGATCACCAATTGCACAGGGCTATGGCCTTTCAGAAACTTCACCTGTAGTTTGTGTGAATAGTCCGCTGGAAGGGCGTTTTACAGGTCATATCGGTTCACCCATTCCCGGGACGGACATAGTTATCCTGAATGATGATGAAGTTGCTCTGCCGCAAGGATCCGTTGGTGAAATCTGCATTAAGGGTCCGCAAGTCATGGCGGGCTATTGGAATAAACCGGAAGAAACTCGCAACTGCATGACTGCTGACGGCTTCTTTAAGTCTGGTGATATTGGTCTAATTACTCCAGAGGGATATGTACAGATTGTTGACCGCAAAAAGGACATGATTGTCGTCGCGGGGTTTAAAGTTTTTCCTAATGACGTGGAAGATGTCTTGTCGCAAATGCCGGGAATTCGGGAGTGTGCTGTCATTGGCGAGTCACACCGCAAGTTGGGTGAAATTGTGAAGGTTTATGTGGTACGCACAGATCATCATCTTACAGAGGCCGCTGTAATGCAGTATTGCAAAGAACACCTCACGAGCTATAAACGACCTCGAAAGGTGATTTTTGTAAATGATTTACCCAAGTCTAATGTAGGGAAAATACTGCGTCGCGAACTCAGAAATATTTAGTAGGAGATCGCTTACTTACGCGGTGTTTTACCTACCATCTTAGCCGCTCTCAAGAAATCAAAGTCAACGCCTTGGTCTGCTTGAGTAACGGTATCCAAAAAGAGCTTCTTATAGCCACGCTCTGCAGTTGGTGATGTAATGGGGTTGTCTTTCATGCGCTGCGCTAATTCTTCATCAGAAATTAAAAGACTTATCTCGCGATTCTTCACGCTCAAACGAATGCGATCACCATTGCGGACTTGAGCTAAAGGCCCGCCAATTGCAGATTCAGGTGTAACGTGCAGCACAATCGTGCCAAAGGCAGTACCGCTCATGCGCCCATCGGAAATGCGTACGATGTCTTTCACACCGGCACGTGCTAATTTCATTGGAATCGGAATATAACCAGCTTCAGGCATACCAGGAGCGCCTTTAGGTCCAATATTCTTGAGCACCAAAATATCTTCTGCTGTGACATCCAAGTCAGGGCTATCAATGCGGTTGGCCAAATCAGCGGCATTCTCAAATACTACGGCTCTACCTTCATGCTCCATCAGTTTTTCATTAGCCGCTGACTGTTTAATAATCGCGCCTCCAGGAGCAAGGTTGCCGTGTAATACGGCAATGCTGCCACGTGGATATATGGGTTTATCAAAAGGGCGTACTACATCTTGCTTAAAGCTCGGTGGTGCAGCATCAATTTCTTCGCCTAGTGTTTTGCCCGATACGGTCATGGCATTCAACTTCAGTAAAGGCTTGAGTTCACGTAATAGGGTAGTCATGCCGCCTGCGTCATGGAAATTTTCCATGTAATGATCGCCAGAAGGCTTTAAGTCAACTAAAACTGGAGTTTCGTCGCCCATCTTATCGAGGGCATCCAAATCAATTTCCAATCCCATGCGTCCAGCAATTGCGGCAAGGTGAACAATGCCATTCGTTGAGCCACCAATGGCGAGTAAAACGCGCATGGCATTTTCAAAAGCATCTGCAGTAAGTACTTTATCAATGGTCAAGCCTTCCTTGGCCATCTTCACCGCACAAGTACCAGTTTCTTCAGCAACGCGGATGCGATCTGCTGTAACCGCTGGAGGAGTGGCCCCACCAGGCACAGTCATGCCAAGTGCTTCAGATATGCAAGCCATGGTGCTGGCGGTACCCATGACAGAGCATGTGCCTACACTAGCAACAAGCTGATCATTGACTTCATCTTTTTCTACTTCATCAATTTCACCAGCGCGGAACTTACCCCAATAACGGCGGCAATCGGTACAAGCGCCTACGCGCTCACTGCGATGTGAGCCGGTCAACATGGATCCCGTAATAAGCTGTATAGCCGGAAGTCCTGCAGAAGCTGCACCCATCATTTGTGCGGGTACAGTTTTATCGCAGCCACCAATCATGACAACCGCATCCATCGGCTGTGCACGCAACATTTCTTCGGTGTCCATCGACATCAAATTGCGCAAATACATGCTGGTAGGAGCTGCAAAACTTTCATGAATAGAAATCGTTGGAAATTCCATGGGCAAGCCACCGGCTAACATGACGCCACGTTTCACGGCTTCTAGGAGTTGAGGCATATTGCCATGGCATGGGTTATACGCGCTACCAGTGTTAATAATGCCAATAACAGGGCGATCTAATGCGCTATTGGTATAGCCGGCACCCTTGATAAAAGCCTTGCGCAAGAATAAAGAAAATCCTTTATCCCCATAGCTGGTTAAGCCTTTGCGTAGGCCAGTTTCTGAAGGATCTTTCGGCTTATTACTCATAGATGTCTCAAGTCTTTATAGTCTTTTTAATGGATGTTATTGCTTGCCACGTATTATTGATCAATTGTAGCGATGGAATGGTTAATTTACCTATAGTCCGCCACCCCAGCGGTATTGCCAAGAGATACCCAGTGCGGTGTAGTCCGTATTGGTATTGGAATAAACACCCTTGCTACCAGTTAAGCGGATCGAATTATGCTTGTTGACTGGATATGAATAAGTGCTGCCAAAGCGCCAGTTTTCTTGTGGGCCGGCAATGGATGATCCGTTGACATATTGTTGACCACCTGTGAAGTAGGTGGCATCAGCAGATAAATAAGCCATGTTCTGAAAATAATAAATTACATGGGCTTCTGATGAATAGATTGGGTTTTGGGAAAGTGTATTACCCCCCAGGAAGTTGGTATTGCTTGTATAGATAGTTGCCATACCTGCTAATTCCAAGCGCCATGGACCAATCGCTTGAGATGCTCCGATAGCAGGCTGAATAAGAGAGCGATTTGCGCCGACGTTTAGCATTTGTTCGCTGTTGTATTTGCCCCAGGGAATTGACGCAGCAAGACTCGTACCAATAATTAAGTCTTGTTGGTAATTCTTAAACTCCTCTAGCGAGAGTGCTGGTGCACCATAAAGATTTGCAGAGATTTTTACAACAGGATCAGATAAGCCTTCTGCAGAAGCGTTCATGTTTTGAGCTCCCAAGCTGCCGGTTCCCGAGAGTTGGGCATAAGGAACTAGTAAGCTGATTCGTCCGGACTGTCCAAAAACATCAATGATGCGGGTGAGATTTATTGCTTCGGTTGTTAGTGTGTAAGAACCGCTTTTGGCTTGTGCGATACCACCAGTAAGAAAATTAATCCCAATTGGTGCATTGGAATAAGCGCGAGCTTCAATTTCTTGGGCATTAGCGAGCTGGCAAAAAGCTGCCAACAGGCAAAACCAAAAAACTCTCACGCAATACAAGTAGATCAATTATTTTTTTGAACCAAACAGAATTGCAAGTGTTTCCGTATTGCCTATGGCTTGGTTGACGCCCATAAAAATTAGGTAAGGCCAAACAATTAACCAATAAAGAATAGACATGGCAAAGATTCTTAAGGGCTCACCATTGCCAAAAGCTTTCATAGAAGAAATAAATTCTTTGCCATGGAACATTCCATCAACACCGGCTTCAAGGAAATTCAAGGCAAGTACAAAAACTAAATAAACAAAAGATTCAAATAAAAGCGAGTTAACAATCCCATGCTCTTTATTGATTTTGATTGGATAGGCTGCCTGTGCAATCAGCATGAATTTGGCCGAAATTCCTGCCTTAATTAATGCAAACCCAAAGATTGACAATGGAATGGGGCGCTCCTCAAGAGCGGTCGCTGCAACAAAGGTAATCGCGCAAAACCACGCGCCAAAGTAAAGCGTTAAGGCAAATGCATTCTTAGCCTCTTCCTTCAATTTTTCTTTAAAGCTACGGTGAATGGTTTGGCTAACAGTATTGTTTGGCATTAAAAATAGTCAATCAGAAAAAGATAGGAATCGATTATTCGCCACAAGTAGCGCAAGAGCCACTAGTTTCAACTGGAGCCGGTTCTTGTGTGTAGCGCGCAATAAAGGCATGTTTGCTAGACATCGGAATCTTCAGCCAAACAAAGTGGCCTGAACCGGGCGCCACATCAATTGATTCGCCATTCATATTCCACATTTCAGTCAAGACAACATCAGTATTGCCACTTGGCTCAATAATCTCTAATTTGTCACCAACGGAAAAGCGGTTCTTAACGTCAACCTTGATACGGCCCGAAGCTGAATCGACATCAAGAGTCTCACCAACATACAGGCTGCGTCCTGATAAAGAGTGGCCGCGCATATAGAGTTGATACTCTCTGTCGTGGTGGCGCTCATAGAAGCCATCGGTATATCCTCGGTTAGCCAAGCCTTCTAGCTGACCCAATAAAGCAGTATTGAATGGCCTACCTGCAACTGCATCATTAATTGCTGCCCTGTAAGCTTGCACAGTACGTGAAACGTAATAAGGCGATTTGGTGCGACCTTCGATCTTGAAAGAATCAACCCCCATCTTCGTTAGACGTTCAATATGCTCGACTGCTCGAAGATCCTTGGAGTTCATGATGTAAGTGCCATGTTCATCTTCTTCCATGGGCATCAAATCATCTGGGCGGCGAGCCTCTTGAAGAAGGACTACATCACCACTGCCATTTTGTTGCCCTGGCTTAACTTTGTAGTCCCAACGACAGGCATTAGTGCAGGCGCCTTGATTGGAGTCGCGATGAGACATATAGCCTGAGAGTAAGCAGCGTCCTGAGTAAGCAATACAGAGAGCACCATGCACAAAAACCTCAAGCTCCATTTCGGGACAATCCTGACGGACTTCTTCGATCTCATCAAAAGAAAGCTCACGAGACAAAATCACGCGACTAATACCAACAGAACGCCAGAACTTCGCTGAAGCGCCGTTGACAGTATTAGCCTGAACAGATAAATGAATGGGCATATCTGGCCAAGCTTCACGTGCCATCATGATCAATCCAGGATCGGACATGATTAAAGCATCGGGTTTTAATGCAATAACCGGATCCATATCTTTAATGTAAGTCCGCGTTTTGCCGCCATGGGGTAGTAGATTCGAAACTAAGTAAAACTTTTTACCCATGTCATGGGCAGTATCAATTCCTTGCTTGAGAACCTCAATCTTGCCAAAGTCGTTATTGCGAACCCGCAGTGAATAACGAGGTTGTCCGGCATAAATGGCATCCGCACCAAAATCAAATGCAGTGCGCAACATATTAAGGCTGCCGGCTGGGGCAAGTAGTTCGGGAATCTTAGTCATGAGGTCTATTTTAGTGTGCTTAGACCTAATTTTGCTCAACATATAGATGGCTTCTAATAGAGCTCAATAAGCCGCTTTATGTAATAAAAAAGCCCCTAGATTGCTCTAGGGGCTTTACTTATTTGGCTCCTCGACCTGGGCTCGAACCAGGGACCTACGGATTAACAGAGGAAAAAACACTCTAGCAGCGTCTAGGAAGTATATACAAAGTTCAGTAATAATCAGGAAATTAGATAGATTTGACTAATTTCTGGGGGTCTTCTTTAGGCCATTAAGCAACCTTAGTAATCTCTTATGCGGGAGCCTATTTCGGCTACCGCTTTAGTAGTCGGCTAAAGATGTGAGGCACAAAGAAGACAAAGAAAACTAGACTAAGTACCCAGTGAGTGAGTTCACTGGCTTGATTTGATTATTCAGGATAAGCGTCTACTTTCTTTTTTACAGCGGAGTATCGATGACAAGAAATGAGGTGATCATTAATCATTCCGCTGGCCTGCATAAATGCATAACAAATGGTTGTGCCAACAAACTTGAATCCAGCTTTCAGTAGTGCCTTGCTCATTGCATCTGATTCTGGTGAGCTTGCCGGCACTTCACTTAAGTGGCGGCGTTTGTTTTGAATAGGTTTATTTTTAACATATGACCAAAGAAATTGATTGAATGATTGCCCACTTTTCTCCAGAGCCAAATATGCTTTAGCGTTGGTAATTGTGGCGGCTACTTTCAAGCGGTTACGAATAATTCCAGGATTTGCCAATAGTTCAGCGATCTTCTTATCGTCATATTTGGCTATCTTCTTAGGGTCAAAGTTGTTAAATGCTTCGCGATAACTTTCTCGCTTCTTTAATACGGTAGACCAAGAAAGACCAGCTTGGGCACCCTCCAAGATCAGCAATTCAAATAATTGCTTACTGTCATGAAGTGGAACACCCCATTCAGTATCGTGATACTGCCGATACAGATCAAAACCCTCACACCAGGAGCAACGAATTATTGATTTCATGGCTTGATTTTACGGGGTTGGGACGTTGGAGGGTTGTGTATTGACGTTTTGTGTTTATCGAATTAGCGATCCATTCAATGTCTCGCTGAGGTTATGTGGCACCTATAAGAGCTGGGTTTCATTCCTTATGCCATCTCAATAGGTAATACAAGGGTTTGTGGGAATACAGCAACCCTTGTTACCAAAGCCATCTTGCGGTGTAGCTTTTTTACTGTGGCAAATTAATACTAGTTCACTTTAAAAAGTTATTGATGTCAGACCCAATTTATATTGGGCTATTTATTAGCGCTTGAATGTAATAACGTGGTCTGCTGCCAGGCGTATACCAATCTTTTCGCTAATCGCGTGGTTGTGATGGCTCGGAACTAGAGCATAGACATGAATGCCCGATGATAGCTTTAATGTGTAGAGAAAATCAGCACCCCTAAAGGTCTTGCTTATTACCTCCGCAAGAATAGGGCTGTCATCGTCATGTTGAATGTCGTCCTCTCGGAGTAGAACGTCGACTTCATCGCTGACCTGATTACCGAGAGCGCCATTTAGATCAAGTTCGCCTAGTTCAATCATTATTTTGTTATTTGACTTGACTGTTCCCTTGATGAAAACGCCGCGACCAATAAAGTCGGCAACATAGCGTGTAGAAGGTTTGTGATATAGCTCGTATGGGGCATCCCACTGTACTATTTTGCCATCCTTCATGACACCAATTTTGTCAGCAATCGCAAAGGCTTCGTGTTGATCATGCGTCACTAACAGAGCAGTAATGTTATTTGCTTTGAGAATATCGCGCATTTCACTTGCAAGCCGTTCCCTCAAATCAACATCAAGACTGGAGAATGG
>JACCDZ010881604.1_pt1 | contig 12218 bp, 11 predicted proteins | sample 7449551 | NCBI WGS metagenome assembly JACCDZ01 (sample SAMN15323452, study PRJNA562643) | freshwater metagenome | isolation source: river surface water | place: USA:Blue River Watershed | collected 2017-08-18
GAATTTTACAAACGTTTTAAAAAACAATCGAATTTAGATTACACTACTACCGATTTGTTTTCACCATTAGCCGATGTAAAAGCTGATATTTGTAATTTACCTTTTGAAGATAATTCTTATGATATGATTTTGTGTAATCACGTTTTGGAACACATTCCGGATGACACAAAAGCGATGCAAGAATTATATCGCGTTTTAAAATCCGGGGGAATGGGCATCTTTCAAATCCCACAAGACTTATCAAGGGCGACTACTTTTGCAGATGATTCGATTACCGACCCAAAAGAAAGAGCAAAAATCTTCGGTCAATACGATCACGTAAGGGTTTATGGAAGAGATTACTTTGATAAACTAAGAAGTATTGGTTTTAAAGTAAATGAAGTAGACTACACCAAAACAATTGCTCCCGAATTAGTAGAAAAATATTGTTTATCAAAAGGAGAAATTATTCCGGTTTGTTATAAATAAAGAAAAAGGCTTTCACATTGAAAGCCTTTTTCTTTATTACTCTTTAATTATAGATTTGAAATTTTCTGTTACGAATCGTTGCATTTTATTATCTGAATCTGAATATAAAAGCATTACATGCAATTCTGGATGTTTTTGTAAAAACACCTTACTTTCTTCTAAACTCATTAACATAAAAGCTGTAGCATAACCATCAGACAAACCAGATGATTTTGATAAAACGGTTGCACTTAACACATTGTTTTTTTGAGCCAATCCTGTTTTTGGATTGATGATGTGAACAAACTTCTTACCGGTTTTTTCATCAATCATTACTTTTCTATAATTCCCTGAAGTTGCCATTCCTAAGTTATCTAAATTCACTTTGGAAATTAACGTGCGTTCTTCTGGTTTTTGTAAGGGATCGTCGATTCCTACTACCCAGTTCTTGTTGTCGATTGTGTTTTTACCTAAAGCAAATAATTCTCCTCCTATTTCTACAATCGCATTTTCAATTCCTTTCGCTTTTAAATAATTCACAACCACATCTACCGAATATCCTTGAGCGATTGCATTAAAATCGATGAAAGTTTCTTTATACTTTTTTGATATGGTCTTATTTGCATTTAAAGCAATCTTATCAAAACCTACAAATTGCAACAAACTATCGATTTGTTTTGGAGCTAAATCTTGATGCTTTTTATTGGGACCAAAACCATAAGCGTTTACTAAAACACCAATTGTTGGGTCGAACAAACCATTCGTTTCTTTATAAATCTGATTTGAAAGCTGGAATGTTTCTATAAAAAAATCATCTACAACAACTGTTGAATCTCCAGCATTTATTTTAGAAATTTTAGAGTCTGGTCGATACGTGGAAAGCGATAAATCAAAAGCTGTTAACAACGAATCTATTTGATTTTTAGTTACTTTTTCTTCAGTTGAAATGTATTTTATAGAATACGTACTCCCTTGTGCATCGCCTTGAATGGTGTAAAAATCTATAGTTTTAGTACATGAAGTAAATAAAATTGCTACAATTAGAAAACTACAAAATCTCTTTAATTCCTTCATAATGTAAAATATAATCTTGATTTTTTAAAATCGGTTTTTCGAAATCTTCTGCGTTGGCAAAACCAACTCCTGCATACAACACTTTAGCTTTTTTCTCTTTGGCATGACTGATGAAGGTTTCCATGAAAACCACATCGTATTCCGCAGGATTATCTGGATAAGTTACCGCTTGTACCATTACAAAATGCAACGTATTCGTAGGTTTATCAACACAAACAAATTGTGGATGTTTTTTCAATTGGCTGTTAATGGCGATGAACTCAAATCCTTGTTTTTCGAGTTCTTTTCCCACGTGATTCATGGCCAAATGATGTAAGTCTTGTAGTGATAATGATTCCATATTGCAAAGGTAGTAAATGATTAAATAGAAATAAATAATTACATTAATTACTTATTTTGACAACTGTATTAAAATAATTAATGGTATTAATAACCACAAAACTAAATTTAAAACAAAATCCTTTACTGATACAATTTCAACTTTTAATTTATCTTTTTTAGAATTGAAAAACTTAAACACTAAGAATAACCAAACAAATCCAATTGGATAAAACCATAATTTATTTATTGTAGAATCTGAAGAAAAAGCATAGGCTTTAAATCCAAAAAAATTTAACTAAAAGAAAAAAATGAATTAATTGCATAATAAAAACCAAGCCTGATGCATTAAAAACAGGGTCATGATTTTTTTTAGAAAGAAAGAAACTATATATTTTTCTGAATATAAATGTATACATGTAGCAAAATTAAAAAAACCGACTCATTTCTGAATCGGTTTTGATATATAAAATTTGGATTAACCTCCGAAGTCGTCGAAACGAACATTTTCTTTTGGCACACCCCAATCGTCACACATTTTTACAACTGCGTTATTCATCATTGGTGGTCCACAGAAATAGAATTCGATATCTTCTGGTGCATCGTGTAATTTCAAGTGGTTATCGATAACTACGTTATGAATAAATCCTACGAAACCATCACCTTCTCCATTTGGTCCATCTTTTACTTTCCAGTTATCTTCAGGTAAAGGTTCCGATAACGCGATATGGAATTTGAAGTTAGGGAAATCTTTCTCTAAAGCTCTAAAATGATCTACATAGAACAATTCACGTTTAGAACGACCTCCGTACCAATACGTAACTTTTCTTCCCGTTTTAACTGTACGGAACAAGTGGTACAAGTGCGAACGCATTGGCGCCATACCAGCTCCACCACCTACATACAACATTTCTGCTTCAGATTCGTTGATGAAGAATTCACCGTAAGGTCCAGAAACAGTTACAGTATCACCTGCTTTTCTTGAGAAAACGTATGAAGAAGCAATACCTGGGTTTACTTTCATCCAATCGTTTGTAGCTCTATCAAATGGAGGCGTTGCAATACGAACGTTCAACATGATTTTTCTTCCTTCTGCTGGATAAGAAGCCATAGAGTAAGCTCTTTCAACCAATTCGTTATTTTTCATAACTAATGGCCATAATTTAAACTTATCCCACTCTACTTGGAATTTATCAGGTTCACCTGGATGTTCAACTGGGTGAGCTGTAATATCAATATCTGTAAATTTCACTTCACAAGCTGGGATTTCAATTTGAATATAACCTCCTGCTTCGTAGTGCATATCTTCTGGTAACTCAACAATAAATTCTTTAATAAAAGAAGCTACGTTGTAGTTAGAATATACTTTTGCTTCGAATTTTTTGATACCAAAAATTTCTTCTGGCACTTCAATTACCATGTCTTGTTTTACTTTAACTTGACATCCTAATCTCCATCCTTCTGCTAATTCTTTACGAGTAAAGTTTGGTATTTCTGTTGGTAAAGGTTCTCCACCACCATCTAATACTTTACATTTACATTGTAAACAAGAACCTCCACCACCACAAGCTGATGGTAAAAAGATTTTATTATTTCCTAAAGTAGAAAGTAAAGAACTTCCTCCTCCTACTTCGATTTCGTTTTCACCGTTAATTTTAATCTTAACAGCACCCGAGTTCACTAATTTAGATTTTGCATATAATAGCATAAACACCATCAGTAAAATAAGCGCTAAGAAAGCTAAAATTGAATATGTAATTAATTCTGTTATACTAAACATGATTTCAATTTTTAATGTTATACTATTATTTAACTACTTGAGTTGAATCTACTTTTACAGAATCTACAGCTACTTGAACTGAATCAACTACAGGAGTTTCAACAACAGCAGGGGCTGGAGTTGCTACTTTTGCTTCAGGCTTTTTGTTTAATGCGTTAAGGTCAATTCCTCCAAAACTCATGAAACCAATTGCCATTAAACCTGTTAAGATAAAAGTAATACCTAAACCTCTTAAAGGAGCTAATACGTTAGAATATTCCATTTTTTCACGAATAGCAGCCATTGCAACAATTGCAATTGTCCAACCAAGTCCAGATGCAAATCCGAAAGTTACTACATGACCTAATGAAGAATATACACCACCATCAACTCTTTGTTGCATGAATAATGAACCTCCTAAGATAGCACAGTTTACCGCAATAAGTGGTAAGAAAATACCCAATGAGTTATATAATGAAGGTGAAAATTTCTCCACAATCATTTCTACTAACTGTACCATTGTTGCTACAGAAGCGATGAATAAAATGAAAGTTAAAAAGCTTAAATCTAATTCAGCTAACGATGGATCTAACCAAGCTAATGCGCCAGCACCTAAAACATAGTGATAAATTAAATAGTTTAATGGAACCGTAATTACTTGTACAAAGGTTACAGCAATTCCAAGACCTATAGCTGTTGATACTTTTTTAGAAACGGCCAAAAATGAACACATTCCTAAGAAGTATGCAAAAATCATGTTATCAATGAAAACTGATTTTAAAAATATATTGATATATTCAAACATAGCTATTATTTTTTCTCGATTAATTTCTTGTTAATACTTCTCTGTACCCAAATTACAATACCTACCATAACCAAGGCCATTGGAGCTAATAACATGAATCCGTTATTAACATATCCTGTAGCATACAATCCCGTTTTTTCAACAGAGTTTCCAAGAATTTCGATTCCGAATAATTTTCCTGAACCAAATAATTCTCTAAAAAATGCTACTATCATTAAAATGATTCCATATCCTAAACCGTTTCCTAAACCATCTAAGAATGATGGCCATGGTTTGTTACCTAAAGCAAAAGCTTCAAAACGTCCCATTAAGATACAGTTAGTAATAATTAATCCTACGAATACTGATAACTGTTTGCTGATATCATATGCATAAGCTTTCAAAATTTGGTCAACCAAAATTACTAAAGCAGCTGCTACAACCAACTGAACAATGATACGGATTCTACTTGGAATTAAGTTTCTTAATAATGATATAATTACGTTACCAAAAGCCACTACAGCAGTTACTGAAAGTGCCATTACAAAGGCGTTTTTCATTTGAACTGTTACCGCTAAAGCCGAACAAATACCTAATACCTGAACGGTTACTGGGTTATCGTCATTAAATGGATTCGTAATTAATTTAATATTACTTTTTGAAAATAATCCTTCTTTGTTGTTTTCTGCCATGACGATTATTTTTTATTAGATTTTAAATATTTTTCATATGGTTTTAAACCTCTAACTAACATTTCGGTTACACCATTACCAGTTAAAGTAGCACCAGAAATTGCATCAACTTCACCATCAGCTTTGTTGTCTTTTCCTTGGTATCCTTTAACTACTTTTAAACCTTGTAAGTTTCCGTTAGCGTCAAAAACACTTTCTCCAATAAAACTTTTTTGGAAATATTCTTGTGTAATTTCACCTCCTAAACCAGGAGTTTCAGCTTTATGATCAAATACAATTCCATCAACTTTTAAGTTTTCGTCAACTGAAACATAACCCCAGATAGCATCCCATAATCCCATTCCTCTTACTGGAATAACATAGAATTTTTTACCATCTTTTTCAGCATTAAAAATTGGAAATTTTCCTTTTTCTTTAGCAATATCAACAGTAAAAGCTTCTTTACTGATTTCTGTTCCATTCTCATCAAAAACTACTTCGCTAATGATGTGTTTTTTATATGCTTCTTCTGAAGCGTCTCTTTCTACAGCTACTCCAAACGATTTTAGAATGTACTGCATTTTCTCTTTCTTAATGTTTGCCTCTTGATCTGGCTTAAGTGCTGTTGCAGCAAATGCTAAAGCAGAAGCTACTAACACAACCATTACAGTCGCAAACAAAAATGTATATCCGTTACTTTCTCTATTCATGACTATGCAGATTTTAATTGTTTAGACTTTGCCAATCTTTTCTTTCTCTTAGCAATGTTTCCATTAACTACGAAATAATCAATTGTTGGAGCTAAAGTATTCATTAACAAGATAGCCAACATTACTCCTTCTGGATAAGCTGGGTTGAAAACTCTAATTAAAATACTAAAGAATCCTATTAATAAACCGTAGATGATTTTTCCTTTATCGGTTTGAGCCGCAGAAACTGGATCCGTTGCCATGAACACAATACCAAAAGCAAAACCTCCAACTACTAAGTGATTCATCCAATCAAAATTCATTAAAGCCGTTAAACCAACAGCATTGAACATCAAAGCAGTTAAAGCCGCTCCAATTACTCCAGAAACCATAATTTTCCAACTACCTACTCCTGTTGCAATTAAAATAAATGCACCAATTAAAATTGCTATAGTTGATGTTTCACCAATAGAACCCGGAATAAATCCTAAGAACATATCCATAGTCGAATACGCTACTTCTTTTCCTTGTGCTAATGAACCTAAAATAGTTTCACCTGATACACCATCAATTGTAGTAGCATCACTAACCCAAATTTTATCTCCCGACATGAATGTAGGATAAGCAAAGAATGCAAAAGCACGCGCTAATAAAGCCGGGTTGAAAATATTCATACCTGTTCCTCCAAAAGCTTCTTTACCAATTACTACTGCGAAAGCAACTGAAATAGCTAACATCCATAAAGGCAAATCAACTGGCATAACCATTGGAATTAACAAACCAGACACTAAGTATCCTTCGTTAACTTCGTGACCTCTAAAAATTGCAAAAGCAAATTCGATACCTAATCCTACTGCATACGATACAATAATCATTGGTAATACTTTCCATAATCCGTGGAAAAATAAATTTGCAAATGACATGTCAGAACCTTCAATTTGGATGAAGTGTTGGTAACCTGCATTATATATTCCGAATATCAATGCTGGAATTAAAGCTAAAACTACTGTAATCATAGTTCTCTTTAAATCTACTGCATCTCTAATGTGCGCACCATGCTTTGTTGTATGATTAGGCACATATAAAAATGTATCTAATGCATTGATAGCAGGAGCGAATTTTTCAAATTTTTGCCCTTTCTCAAAAGGCTTTTTCATTTGGTCTATTTTATCTCTTAAAAACTTCATAGCTATTATCCTACTTCTTTTATCATTAAATCAAGAGCCTCTCGAATTATTTCTTGAGCCTCAAATTTAGATGTGTTAGTATAATCAATTAAAGCAAAATCTTCTGGAGCTACTTCGTATATTCCTAAGCTTTCCATTTTATCGATATCGCTAGACAAACAAGCTTTTAACAATTGCATTGGATAAATATCCATCGGCATAACCGCTTCCATCTCTCCTGTTACTACTAAAGCTCTTTCTTCACCATTTAAATTAGTATTTGGCGCATATTTTTTTCCAGGCATCAACCAAGACAATCCGGTTCTTGATGCACTGTGAATACTTGGAGATGCAAATGGCATCCAACCAAACATTCTGTATGTATTTCCTTCTGGAATAACAGTTACTACATTACTGTAGAAACCTAAGAATCCGTTAGAAGCAACCTTTTTACCTGTTAAAACGTCACCTGAAATAATTCTAACATTATCTCCTTTGATATTGTTTGCAACCACATCAGCAATGGAAGCACCAGCAAGAACATTGTAATATTGAGCCTCTTTAACTTCAGAACCTGCTAAAGCGATAGTTCTTGTTAAATTCAATTTACCTGTTAAAAATAATTCTCCTATGATTGCTACATCTTGAGGAGTAACTGTCCAAACCCTTTCACCAGCACTAATTGGATCAATTTTTTCAATTTGAACACCAACATTTCCTGCAGGATGTGGACCATAAACTCTATGCAATGCCACACCTTTAACATCACTAAAAATCGATTTACCTTTTCCTTTAAAAGACAAATGAACTTTCCCTGTAGTAAGTTTTGCCAATGCATCAACTCCAGCTTGAAAAGCTTCAAGTTTGCTCTCTAAAACAAAATCAACATCAGCCGCTAAAGGAGCCGTTGCATAAGCAGAAATAAAAATAGCTTTTGGAGTATCAGCTGAATTAGCAATCACATCATACGGACGTTGATTGATAAATGGCCAACATCCAGAAGCTAACAAATGTGCTTTTACTTCTTCTGTTGATAAATCATTTGGATTATTCTTGCTATGCTCTACGAAAACATCTTGAGAATCAGCAGCAATAAGAATTTCAAGTATAACTCTTTTTTCTCCGCGTTTGATTTCTTGGATTTTTCCACTTACAGGAGATACAAATTTTACTTTCTCATCCGATTTAGAATAGAAAATAACTTCTCCTGCTTTTACGTTATCACCTTCTTTTACGACCATCTTAGGAGTTACTCCGTGGAAGTCAGAAGGCTTAACAGCATAGACTTTCGAGCGAGTTACTTCAGCCACTTTGTGCGCTGCTTCACCCTTCAACTTAAGGTCTAAACCTTTTTTAATTCGAATGTCTTTTGACATATTTTTGAAGATATGAGTTGTTAAAAATTTTACTATAAAACGTGCAAATTTAATCAAATACATCACAGCTTACCAAAAATAAAGCCTGAGATTTGATTTATTTATAACAATTCTAAATTAAACGGTTTGTTTTAATTTATTTCAATTCCAATAATTTTAAAAGTTTTGCTACATTTACACATTTATAAAAGTAAAAATGAACAAAATTATAGTATTAATTAGCTTGCTATCAAACTATTTTATATATAGTCAATCTGGAATTGAGCAAGAACCTCCATTCAACATCAAAACGATATCTTTCGTTCAAAATCAAAAAAATGTTGTCCCTTATTTTAAATTAGGCGATCATTTTGAATTTCAATTTGATGACTTGTATGCAGATGAATCAGACTACTATTATACAATAACTCAATACAATTATGATTGGTCTGAACCAACTAATTTAGCTAAAAACGAGTATCTAAATGGTATGGACAATCAAAGAATTATTACATACGAAAACTCATTCAATACACTACAACTTTATTCCCATTACACTCAAAAATTTCCAAATCAATTTAACCAAATCACAAAGAGTGGAAATTATTTAATTTCCATTTTAAATGACGAAAATGAAATTCTTTTTACCAGAAGATTTGTAATTTATGAAGAGCTAGTTAACCCAAAAATCACCATTAAAAGAACTCGTGATTTCGAAAATAGAGCTGGAAAACACAACGTTGAATTATCTATAAATTATGGAAATTATATACTACAAAATCCTATAGAAAATGTAAAAGTTTCATTGATCCAAAATGCCGATTGGAAAAATGAAATCTTAGATATAAAACCGCAATATACATTAGGAACCGAATTGATTTACCGATACAATAAGGAAACTCAATTTTGGGGAGGAAATGAATTTTATTCAATTGATAACAAAATTATTAGAGCCACTAATAACACAGTAGCTAAAGTTACTTCTGGTGAAAATTTATACAATACTTATTTGTATACGAATCAACCTAGAAAAAATAAAATTTACACCTATTTCCCAGACATAAATGGTAATTTCTATATTGACAACATTAATACCGAAAAACCAGCCATTCAAGCCGATTATTCTTGGATATACTTTACTCTTGACACACCTTTTTTAAATGATAAAAAAATTATAATTAATGGTATGTTTAATAATTACAGCATGTCTGATGATTACAAAATGGATTTTAATAAAAAAACAGGATTATATGAAAAAGCCCTTTTAATTAAACAAGGGTTTACAAATTATCAATACGTTTTAACAGATAAAAATGGAAAAACAGACTATGAAAATGCAATAGATGGAAATCATTTCGAAACTGATAATTTATATTCTGTTATTGTTTATTACAAAGGAAATAATGATAGATACCACAGAGTAATCGGAATATCCATTACCAATAGTTTGTATATTCAAAATTAAATGAAAAGAAAAGATTTAAAATACCGAGGTGAAAAATGCATCAATTGCGAGACCTCTCTTGATATAAGCGAAAAATATTGTCATGCTTGTGGCCAACTAAATTCAACTAAAAAATTAGATATCAAAGATTTTATTGAAGAGTTTTTTTCTAATTTTTACGCATACGATTCCAGGCTAAGAAATACATTTATTACGCTTTTTACAAAACCTGGAGTAGCTGCTCGAGAATTTTCAGAAGGTAAAAGACACCATCATGCTAATCCATTTCGTTTGTTTTTAAGCATTTCGATTGTTCTTTTTATTGTAATGGATATTGGCACAAGATTCAATAATAACCGTCCAAAAGAAAAAACAGAAACGGAACTAACCTCAAAGGATAGCACAAAAATAGATTATAGTAAAATTTATGATACAGGCGTAATTGAGGTAGATAAAAAAACTGGTAAGGAATTTCATAGAGATTCTATTTACAAAGCAACCGAATTTAATAACCCTGAAAACTTAGATCACTTAACACTTCGTATCACCTCATTTAGAAACTATAACTTAAAAAACCCTCAAGAAACTCCCGCGGTTGCATTGAAAAAATTAGGATACGAAAACAACAAAATCAACCGATATATCTATGAAAAAGTACAAAATTTAAAATCAAATGATGTGCTTAGAGAAATTAGCGATTACATTTTAGGAAAATTACCATTTCTGATTTTTTTATCTATCCCGTTTATTGCTATTATTTTTTGGATTACTTTTTACAACAAAACATTAAATTATACTGATCATTTAGTTTTCACATACAACTTTTATTCATTCATGTTTGTCAGCTTAATTTTATTAGAAATAATTGGATTTATATCTACTGATATTTCTGAAATTTTAATTGGAGTCAGTTTTTCTATTTTGTTTCCAATTTACCTTTATAAATCTTTAAGAAATTTTTATCAAAACAGTCGTTGGAAAACAATTTTTAAATTCCTATTTTTGAACATATTATTCATACCCATTTCATTACTAGCTGTTTTCGTATTAATAGCAGTATCGATAATTTTATTTTAATATATGGTTAGTCAAATTACAAAAGGCATAAAAATTTCTGTTTTAACTAGTTTTGAAGGCACATACTTCAAAAACTACAAAATTCATTTTGCCTTTTCGTATCGTGTTACCATTGAAAACCAAAGTAAAGATTCGGTACAATTAAATACACGTCATTGGGAAATTTACGATGCACTCAACAACCTTGAAGTAGTAGATGGTGAAGGTGTAATTGGAAAAAAACCAGTTATTAAACCAGGTGAAAGTTATACTTATTCTTCTGGATGCTTACTTTCTTCTCCTCTTGGTGCTATGAAAGGCTATTTCAACATGGTAAACTTTACCTCAACCAGAAGTTTTAGAGTTACCATTCCAACTTTCAAGCTTAGTGCTCCTTTTGCTATTAACTAAATAGCAAACTAATCAGCTTAGCGATATTTGTTATCGATAATTCAAAATATACTTTGTATTTTTGTAATCGTTTATGAATTTATCGTAAATCAAAGCACAAAATTGTCTAATCTCAAAATACAACACCATGTTAAAAGGATTTTTTAATGTCCCAAAAGCGGTAAACGAACCCGTAAAATCGTACGCTCCAGGTTCTCCTGAACGAGCAAAAGTTGCTGAAACATACAAAACTATGTGGAATTCTCAAGTAGAGGTTCCATTATATATAGGTAGCGAAGAAATTAAAACTGGCGACACTAAAAAAATGTCGGCTCCTCATGATCACCAACATATTGTAGGTGTTTATCACCAAGCAGACAGAGCTTTAGTTGAAAAAGCAATTACAGAAGCATTAGAAGCTCGTAAAAAATGGGCAGCAATGGCTTGGGAAAACAGAGCTGGAATTTTCTTAAAAGCAGCAGAATTATTAGCAGGTCCATACCGTGCTAAAATCAACGCAGCTACTATGATTGCGCAATCAAAAACAATTCACCAAGCCGAAATAGACTCTGCTTGTGAGTTGATTGACTTCTTACGTTACAACGTAGAATTCATGACAAAAATTTACGCAGATCAACCAGCTTCAACTTCTGATATGTGGAACCGTGTTGAATACAGACCATTAGAAGGTTTTGTATATGCAATTACACCTTTCAACTTTACAGCTATTGCAGGAAATTTACCTTCAAGTGCTGCGTTAATGGGGAATGTGGTAGTTTGGAAACCAGCGGCAACACAAGTATATTCTGCTAATGTGATTATGCAAGTTTTCAAAGAAGCAGGTTTACCAGACGGTGTTATCAATATGGTAATGGGTGATTCTGGAATGGTTTCTGACGTAGTTTTATCAAGTCCACATTTAGCAGGAGTTCACTTTACAGGTTCGACTGGTGTTTTCAATGACATTTGGAAAACGATTGGAAATAACATTGCAACTTATAAAACATACCCTAGAATCGTTGGAGAAACAGGTGGAAAAGATTTCATCATTGCACATCCATCAGC
>JACCDZ010017636.1_pt1 | contig 12217 bp, 9 predicted proteins | sample 7449551 | NCBI WGS metagenome assembly JACCDZ01 (sample SAMN15323452, study PRJNA562643) | freshwater metagenome | isolation source: river surface water | place: USA:Blue River Watershed | collected 2017-08-18
CTGACGCTGCTGATGATCCAGCTCGGCAGCTTCCAGCGCACGCTGCTGGTGGTGCTGACCGCGCCGCTGGGCCTGATCGGCGTCACGCTGACGCTGATCCTGTTCGGTGCGCCGTTCGGCTTTGTCGCGATGCTGGGGGTGATCGCGCTGTTCGGCATGATCATGCGCAACTCGGTGATCCTGGTCGACCAAATCGAGACCGACATCGGCGAGGGCATCGACCGCTTCGAGGCCATCGTGGGCTCCACCGTGCGCCGCTTCCGCCCGATCATGCTCACCGCGCTGGCGGCGATCCTGGCGATGATCCCGCTGTCGCGCAGCACCTTCTGGGGGCCGATGGCGGTGGCGATCATGGGCGGCCTGCTGGTGGCCACCGTGCTGACGCTGCTGTTCCTGCCCGCGCTGTACGCGCAGTGGTTCGGCGTCAAGCGTCCGCAAACAAATTAATCAATCCCGAGTGAAGCCGCTACCGGAATTGGGTAAGGTAGAGGCTTCACCGCTTTAATGATGCAACCGGAATGCCCACTATGAAGCTCATCCGCACCCTTGGCCTTGGCGCCCTGCTCGGCAGCGCCCTCGCCGCCCCGGCCCACGCCTTCGACCTGCTGCAGGCGCTGCAGGCCGCGCGCCAGTACGATGCCGGCTACGCCAGCGCCAGCGCCGCCAACCGTGCCGGTGCCGAAAAGGCGGTCCAGGGCCGCGCGCTGCTGCTGCCCAGCGTCGGCCTGAGTGCCAGCACTACCCAGAACAAACCCTTGCAGCCGACGTCCGGCAGCTACCGCAGCGACAGCCTCGGTGTGCAGCTGACGCAACCGCTGTTCGACACCGCCAGCTACAGCGGCTACCAGAAGGGCAAGATCGCCAGCACCGTGGCGCAGCTGCAGTTCGACGCCAGCGGCCAGCAACTGGTGATCGACGTCGCAAAGGCCTACTTCGACGCGCTGCTGGCCGAGGACGTGTTGAACGTCACCCGCGCCACCAAGAGCGCCTACGAGCGTCAGCTGGCACAGGCGCGCAAGGCGTTCGAGGTCGGCACCGCCACCATCACCGACACCCACGAGGCACAGGCCGGCTACGACGCCGCCACCGCCCAGGAAATCGCCGCCCTCAGCGACCTCGACCTCAAGCGCAACGCGCTGGCGCAGCTGACCGGTCTCAACCCGGAAAGCATCCGCCGCCTGCGCGACAAGCCGCAACTGAGCGCCGCCGACCTCGGCACGCTGGAGACATGGACGCAACGCGCACAGCAGAACAGCCTGGCGCTGCAGCTACAGCAGCAGCAGCTGGCACTGGCCGAAAAGAACCTGGACGAAGCGCGCGGCAAGCACCTGCCCACGGTCAGCCTCAACGCCGGCTACAGCCACAACCGCAGCACCGATGCCAGCAGCGTCGCCAGCGGCCGCGACACCACGCGCGGCAGCAGCCTCGGCCTCAGCCTGACACTGCCGCTGTACGCCGGTGGTGCCATCGACTCGCAAGTGACCGAAGCCGCGGCCAACCGCGACAAGGCACGCGAGGACCTGGAAGTCAGCCGCCGCCAGAACGCGCAGAACGTGCGCCGCAGCTGGCTGGGCGTCAGCAACGGCGCGGCGCTGGTCAAGGCGCAGGAACAGCTGCTGGTCTCCGCCAAGAGCAAGCTCGACGCCACCCGTCTCGGCAAGGACGTCGGCGTGCGCACCAACCTCGACCTGCTCAACGCGGAAAAGGACTACCAGGACGCCATCCGCGCGCTGGCACAGGCACGCTACAACTTCCTGCAGGCAAGACTGGCGCTGGCACAGGCCGCCGGCACGCTGGACGACGAGGTGGTGGAAGAGGTCAACCGTTTCTTCTGACGCCTGTTTACTGCGGACGGAGCACCAAAAACATTGCGGCCAACCTTGAGCAAGGTTGGCCGCAATCACGATAACGCAGCGTTATTCAGAAACGACTCAGTCGCGACAGCCCCCTGCCGCGAGTGGCAGCAAGTCATCGATTGCATCCACAACAGCCGGCACAGGAATATGGGCAACCTGCCAGTCCTGTTCGGAACCGGAGGTCAGCACCCGGTGCGGGACCTGCCACGGATACCAATGCTTGGTTTTCTTTTCCAGATGCTCGAACAGGCCGACCACGCTGGCCCCGCTCCCTGCCGCGAGATGCAAGCCGCCGCCGTCCGAACACACCGCCAGATCGGCACAAGAAAATGCCGCCATCAACTCCTTGACCGTCCGGGTGGGATAAAACACCAAACGCTCGTGCTCCGGGAACTGGCTGCGAATGTAATCCGCTTTCTCATCATCCCCCGGATGACGAGGATCATCGGCGGCGCCAGGCGCCCACAACAACAGGAAATCCACGTCCCGCGACAAGCAGGTACGGATCACTTCGCAAAAATGCTCGACCGCCCAGACTCGGCTCCTCTCGCGGGCGCTGATGTGCAAGGCGATAACCGGACGCTGCTTGGTGGAAAAACGACGGGCCAAGACATCAGGCACCACAACAGCAGGCAAACTCAGCCTGCCAGGAGCTTGAGTCACACCAAGCGGTAACAAAAGTTCGGCAAGACACTCTACTTCATGACGGAATACATGATCCCGCGTGAAGGGGATCGGGTAGTCCACGATGGCATCATAGTCGGTCCCCTCCGACACAAAACTGATCACATGCTTCGGTCTGGCGGCTTTTGCCAAGCGTACGGCATTCTTGGGATAACCCGAGCCGGCCACGATCGCGTAATCAAAATGCTCGCGCCGCAACGCAAGGTAGGTCATCAGCTTGCGCCAGATTACCCGCACAACCGAATCCCCCGCTCCGCGGTGCTTCAGTTTGGTATAGAAGTACACGCCATCCAGCAGCGGGTGCCCATCCAGCACGTCCTTGTTGTAGTCATTGACCAGTGCATAGATTGCTGCTTGCGGATATTTCTCACGCAGTGCCGCGATCAAGGGCGTGGTACAAACCAGATCGCCGATATTGTCACGGCGTATCACCAAAATCTTCATACCAGTTTTTCCGAAGAAGGGCTGGAACGGTGCACCACCTGCGACAGAAGCATGCCTGCCAGCATCATCAGCAACACCGCATTTGCCCACATGCCATTGGCAAACCCCACCAGCAAGAAGGCCGGGATGATGACCAACAGACTGCTGGCAACCGGATGGCGGACCGTCTGCCGCCAGACTTGACGAAATGCCAGCCACAGTAACGCCAACAGGAATGACAGGTACACCAGCAAACCCAACAAGCCGGTTTCCAGCGCTACCTGCAAGTACAGATTGTGCGGATTGGCCTTGCCGTACTGGTATGCCCGCTCCGTGAAATATGCGTAGCCGTAACGGTTGCGCGGGTGAGTTCCGGCCTGCAGGTGCTGCAGCAGCTGCTCGTCGCGCGCCAGCAGTGCCAGCTTACGCCAGCCCGGCCCATAACCAAGTACCGGCTGCTGGCGGATCAGATAGCCAGTCGCAATCCAGATGCCCTGGCGCTCCAGCAAAGCGCCATCCTGCTGATAGGTCGCAGAGCGGAAAGTCGAGGCATAGCGCTGCCACAGCTCCGGCTTGGCAGCAAATAGTCCTGCCGCTGAGATCACACACCCGAGCAGCAATAGCAGGCTCTTACGCCACGAGCCGTTAAGCAGCAGCAACAACAGCAGACTGGCGACGATGGACAGCAGTGGTGTCCGGCTTTGGTGCAACACCAGGTTCAGCATTTCCACACCCCACATCACCACCAGCAGCACGCGCCAACGGCGCGACAGCCAGTCCTGCCCAAACAGCAACAACACCGAAGTCAATGACAGATAGAACACCGCATCCATCGCATAGCCGCGCCGGTACGGTGCCAGCCAAGCCAGATCAAGGCCGTAATAAGCCAGCACCAATAACGAGCGCAGGGCAAAGCCCAATGCAAAGCCCAACAGAATGATGCGAACCTGCTGCTCGCGACGGATAAAGCTGCACGCCATCAGAAATACCAGCAACGGCTTCAGGTGGTCCTTCTTGAACTCGTTGAGGTTGTTGGCCAGCCAGTCGACATTGAGCAGCAGCGAGACGACAAACACCAGTACCAGCAGCACAAACAGGCGGAATATGCCACTACGCCACGGCAGGGTTGGCCGCACGCACAGCAGCCAACCAGTCCAAAGGATGACAGCCATGAAGAAAGAGACATTCATGAGGCCGGTCAGCGCAGTCGAGGCCGAGGCAAAACAGAACAGAGCAATCAGGAAGAACAGCGGTTTCTCCAGCAGCGCCCCGTAGCGTGCCAGAGTGGAAGAAGGGAGAGTATCAGTCATTCAGGACTTCTTTCATTGCCGCCAAGATGTCCCCAACCGCAACAGTGCGGATACAGGCACGATCCCCTGTCTTGCAGGTATAAGGGGCATTAAACACAAAGGCACACGGATAGCAGGGTGGCTGTTTCGACACGAAACGTACTTGCGGCCCCAGCGGACGCTGCTCGCGGAAATCCACCGGCCCGACGATCACGACCATCGGCACGTCAAAGGTATCCGCCAGATAGGTCAGCCCGGAGTCGACACCGATGAACAGCTTCAAGCGCTGCATCAGCGCCGGCAGCTCGTCCAGCTGGAAGGCACCGGCGGCATTGATCACGCGTTCGGCGCCCTTCACGCGCCCCACCACGGCAGCAGCACAGGGGCCGTCTTCCGGGCCGCCGATCAGCACCACCTGTCCCGGATAATCCTGCAACAGCTGCGTCACCAGCGCCGCCAGCAAGTCCTCGCCCAGCTCCTTCAGCTTGTTGGCGCTGGAAATTGCCAGCCCGATAGCGGAATGGTCACGGGTAACACCCAGCCGGTCACACACGGTTTCGCCACTGGCGGCGATGGCCATTTTCTTGCGCAGGCCCATGGCGATACCCTGCTGCTGCAACAGGCGCTGCTTGGTAGCCAACACCAGTTCGCCCTGACGATGTTGCTCGGTCAGGTCGATGCAGCGACGCAGCGCGGCCAGCGTGCGGCCAACCTTGGTCGGCATGATGGACAGCGTGCGCGGCACGCCGGCCCAGATCAGCCCGCACAGTATCGGTAGCGACGGTGACAGGTTGACGGCCAGATCATAGCGCCCGCCGGCAATCAGCCGCGCCAGCCGCCATTTCCCAGCCCAGCCGCGCCACGAGTCGGAGCGGATGGCGATGCAGTGGTCGACCTCGCTCAGGCCGGCGATGATCTTGCCGGTGACCGGCGCGTGCAGCACGCTAAGTTGCGCGTCGGGATAGTGCTGGCGCAATGCGAGGATGACCGGCGTGGCACACAGCATGTCGCCGATCTTGGCAGTCTGCACCAGCAGGATGCGCTCGATCCTGTCACGGCGCTGCAAGCGCTTGGCCAGCCACCACCACGGCGCCAGCAGATAGGTCAGCAGCACGTAGATCATGGTTTGCCCGCCGCCTCCGCCAGAATGGCCTCGGTACCGGCCACGTAGCGGGCGATGGTGTACTGCGCCTTGACCCGCGCCTCCCCGGCCTGCCCCATGCGCTGGCGCAGGCCGGCATCGGCCACCAGTTTAGCCAGCGCCTCGGCCAGCGCCGCGCTGTCGCCATACGGTACCAGCAGGCCGCTGTCGCCATCGGCGACCAGCTCCTGCGAGCCAACCACGCGCGAGGCCACTACCGGCTTGGCCAGCAGCATCGCCTCCAGCAACACCCGCGGCAGGCCCTCGCTTTGCGACACCAGCACGCAGACGTCCATCGCCGCGGTATAGGCCAGCGGCTGCGGCTGGAAGCCGGCAAACACCACCTGCCCGGCAATGCCGAGGCTTGCGGCCAACCTTTCCAGTTCGGCGCGCTGCGGGCCGTCGCCGACCAGCAGCAGGCGCACCGGCAGCTGGCGCCGCAGCAGCTCGGCCGTCGCCTGCAGCAAGAAGCGCAGTCCCTTGCGTTCCACCAGTTGCCCGACCGCCCCCAGCACGATCTCGTGCTCGCGTCCGGCCAGCAACGTCTCCCGCACGGCAGCACCATCCGGCAGGGGCTGGTCCGGGTCGATACCGTTCAGCACCGCCACACACTTGTCCGCCTGCACCCCGTGACGAACCAGCGCCCCGACCACGCCGTTGGAAACGCCGATCACCTTGCTGGCCACCCGGTTGACAATGGCGGCATCGGCGGCATCCATCAGCGGCTCGATGCGGCAGTGCTGCACTACCGGCACGCCGCTCTGTTCGGCCGCCAGATAGCCTTCCAGGTTGGAACGCGGCTGGTTGTTCATGTACAGCAGGTCAAAGCGCTCGTCGCGCAGCTGGCGCGCAATCGCCGCGGCATTGGGTGCAATGCGCCAGGCGTGCTCGATGCGCTTGACCAGCACCTGGCGCCAGGGCTTGTGCCAGGCTAGCAGGCCACGTGCCAGCTCCTTGGCCAGCTTGGCCCACAACGGCTGCTTGCGCTGCGGCAGCAGTCGCAGCGGCATGCCGATGGCGGCCAGTTCGCGCGACAGCGTGCTCTGGCCCTTGCTGTAATCGCGGTAAAACAGGCAGGTGATGTCAAAACGCTCGCGATCGATGCGCTTGAGCAGCTCGAACAGGCTATTGGTCCCGCCGCCCCATTCATTGCCGGTATCCAGCAACAGGATTCTGGTTCGGGTTGTCATTGAGGATTCTCCGGTTGCAACGACAACTGGCGCTCACAGGCGGCCAGCACTTCGTCAACCGTAATGTTGTCCATGCACGGCGGCGCCGCATACTTGCAGCGCTTGCCGAGGCAGGGGTCGCAGGTGCGATGTTTCTGGATCACGATATGGCGCTGCAGCTCGGTGGTCGGGCCGGAGCCGTGCCAGTGCGCGGCGGCAAACAGGCCGACGATCGGCGTGCCCACCGCAATCGCCATGTGCATGATGCCGGTGTCCGGCGTCACCAGACAGGCAAAACGCTGTACCAACGCCGGCATCCGCGTCAGCGGCAACTGCCCTGCCGTCACCACCAGCCGCGCGTCGTTGACGGCAGCGGCAACGGCATCGGCCAGCGCCCGCTCCTGTGGCGAGCCGGTAACGACAATGCGCAGCACGGGGTTGGCCGCAAGCAGGCGCTGCGCCAGCTCGGCATAGCGCTCCGGCCGCCAGCGCCGGCTGGCGGTCGAGGCGCCCACCTGGAAACCGATCACCGGCTGCTGCGGGGTGATGCCGTATTGCTGTTGCAGCCAGCCGGCCACCGCATCGCGGTTCTGTGCCGCCACCGGCAGGATCATGTGCTTGTCGCTGCCGTCGGCACCGGCCAGCGTGGCCACGGCCAGGCGCTGGTCAATGCCGTGGGTGAAATCGCGCCAGTTGCTGACCTGCTGGTGATTGCTGAGCAAAAAACGGAAACGGCTGTTGTTGGGCAGCTTGAAGCGCCAGCGGGCACCGCTCAGATACGCCAGCGGCGTGGCCTGCGGCTCGTTGGCATGCAGAATGGCCACCAGATCGAAACGCTCGCGGCGCAGTGCCAGCGCAAGACGCACAAAACGGCGATAGCCGCCGTGGTAGTCGATCAGGTCGTCGATGTCGGGATTATCGGCAAACAGACCGTGATACGGAGCGTTGACCAGCAGCACGATGCGCGCCTGCGGGTAGCGCTGGCGCAGACTGCGGATGGCCGGTGTGGACAGCAGCGTGTCGCCGATGGCGGTGCAGGACATCACCAGGATGCGGCGGATGGCAGCGGTACCCAGCTCGGCCGGGTCCGGCGCGCGGCGGTCGAAACGGCGGGCCAGGCCCAGCCCCCACGCCAGCAGGTTTTCGCGGATGCGGGTGCCCATTATTTGCCCCGCAACGCCAGATAGGCGCGGCCCAGTAGCGGGCAGCGGTACAGGCCGAGGCGGCGGCCGAACCAGCCGTCGCGGCGATCCTTGGTCACGATGCGGCCGATGTGCCGTGGCGAGGTGGTGCGGGTGTTGAGCGCCTTGTCCACCGTGTACAGGTGGCGGAAACCGGCGGCGTCGGCCACGGCCAGGTAGTCGTCGTCAAAATAGCCCTGCGGCCAGCACAGGTGATCGCTGACCGTGCCCAGCCGCGCCTGCAGCGTGGCACGCGACTGTGCCAGATCGGCGGCCAGCCGTTCGCGCTTGTCCTCGCGGCTGGCGCACAGCTTGTCCCAGCGGGCATGGCTGTGGGTATGACTGTGAAACTCGAAGGTACCGGCGGCACGCGCCGCCTCGATCTCGCTCCAGCGCATCATCACCGCATCGTGGCGGTCGTCGGCCACCGCCTGCTTGCAGCCATTGTGATCTGGCGTGGCCGGCAAGGGTTGGCCGCAGCCGTCGTGCGGACGCACCGCGCCATCGCCGATCCAGCCGGTGATGGTGAACAGCGTGGCCTGCTGACCGTAGCGCTGCAGCACCGGATGGGCGTAGACCCAGTTGTCGAGATAACCGTCGTCAAAGGTGATCAGCACGCTTTTGTCCGGTAGCGGCCGGCCGGCCAGAAAACCGGCAAGGTCGTCGCAACGGATGGTGGTCCAGCCGTTTTCCGCCAGCCAGCGCATATTGTGCTCGAAGGTCTGCGGCGAAACCGTCACCAACCCGGGGCAGGGGCTGACGTGGTGGTACATCAGTACCGGAATGGCTTTGGCCTGTTTCATGGCCGCCCCCGTTGTGCCAGCAGGCGGCGATACAGGTCCAGCATCGACTGGCACATGGTATCGACGTGGAACACCGACGACACCAGTTCGCGGCTGCGCCCCGCCATGCGCTGGCGCAGCGTGTCGTCGCCCAGCAGGCGGTTGACCGCCTCGGCCAGACTGGCGGCGTCGCCCGGCGCGATCAGCAGGCCGTTGTCGCCGTCGCGGACCACTTCCGGTACGCCGTCGACATTGGTGCCCACCACCGGCAGGCCCATCGCCATCGCCTCGATATAGGAGGTGCCCAGCGCTTCCTGCTCGGTCGGCAGCAGGAACAGGTCGCAGCCGGCCAGCACGTTGGCAATGTCGCGGCGCAGGCCGAGCAGGTGTATGCGTGTGGCCAAGCCTTTGGCCGCAATCAGTGTCTTGAGGTTGTCCATCTGCGCGCCGTCGCCGGCAAACACGAAATGGGTGTCCGGATGCGCGGCCAGAATGCGGTCGGCCGCCTCCACGATGAAACGGTGGCCCTTTTTCATGCGCAGGATGGCCACGGTGCCGATCACGCGGGCGCTGTCGGCAATCCCCAGTTCGGCGCGCAGCGTGGACGGCCCGTCCAGTTGCATCACCTGCGGGTCGATGCCGGTATACACGGTAGACACGCGCGACTCCGGCACGCCCTCGCTCATCAGGTAGCGGCGCACATGCTCGCTGACACTGACCACATGGTGCGGCAGCGTGGTGTAGGTGAAGCGCGAGGTAATCGGCAGCGCCAGATGGCGGGTACGCACCACCAGCCGTCCGGCCAGCAGACCGGCCAGGCCGCCGAGAATGCTGTCGCGACCGCTGTGGGTATTGACCACATCGGCCTGCACGCGACGGATGATGGCCGCCATGCGCCACGCCGCCGGCAGATCGATGCCGTTGCGCATGCGGACTTCAAATACCTCGAAGCCGGCCTCGCGCGCACGAGCGCCGAACTTGGCCTTGGGCTGGCACAGCAGGATCATGCGGTGGCCCAGCTTGCGCAGGCCGACCATCTCCTTGAAGGTACGGTGTTCCTGCCCGCCCCAGCCCAGCGATGATTCGGTATGGACGATGGTCAGCACCGGCTTAGTCATGCGCGGGCTCCTTGAACTGCAGGCGGTGCAGGTTGGCGTACAGGCCATCCTGCGCGATCAGTGCGGCATGGTTGCCGACTTCGGCAATACGCCCCTGGTGCATCACCACGATGCGGTCGGCGTGCTCGATGGTGGACAGGCGGTGGGCGATCACCAGTGTGGTGCGGTTCTGCATCAGGTTCTCCAACGCAGCCTGTACCAGCCGCTCGGACTGGGTATCCAGCGCGCTGGTCGCCTCGTCCAGGATCAGGATCGGCGCGTTTTTCAGTAACGCGCGGGCAATCGCCAGCCGCTGGCGCTGGCCGCCGGACAGGCGCACACCGTTTTCGCCGATGATGGTGTCAAAGCCCTGCGGCATCGCCTCGATGAATTCCAGCGCGTTGGCGGCGCGGGCGGCGTCGACAACCTGTTCGCGGCTGACTTCGCCGATGCGGCCATAGGCGATGTTGGCCGCCACGCTGTCGTTGAACAGCACCACGTCCTGGCTAACCAGCGCGATGTGCTGGCGCAGGCTGCCGAGGGCGATGTCGGTCAGTGGGATGCCGTCCAGCGTAATCTGTCCTGCCGACGGCTCGTAAAAGCGCGGGATCAGGCTAACCAGCGTTGTCTTGCCGCTACCACTGGAGCCGACCAGTGCCACCGTTTCACCCGGCTTGATGGCAAAGCGGATGTCCTGCAGTGCCGGACGCTCGGCATTGGGGTAGCTGAACTGCACATTGTCAAATGCCAGCTCGCCACGCGTGCCCTGCAGGCGGCGGGTGCCGTTGTCCGGTTCGCCCTGCTCGTCGAGGAAGCCGAACACGCTTTCGGCGGCGGCAAGACCTTTCTGCAGCGACTGCGAAATACTGGTGATGCGCTTGACCGGTGCGAACAGCATCAGCATCGCGGTGAGGAAAGACATGAAATCGCCGGCGGTAAAGCTGCCGCTGTGGGCACGCAGCGCGGCGAAATACAGGATCGCCGCCAGCGCGCAGGCGATGAACAGCTGGGTGACGCCGGTATTGGCCGACGAGGTGGCGCTTTGCTTGACGCCGTTGTGACGGATGGCTTCGGCCGTGCGCTGGAAGCGCTGCGCCTCGTAACCTTCGCCGCCATAAACCTTGACCACGCGGTGGCAATCGATGGTTTCGCCCAGCACCTGGGTCAGCTGCGCGATGTTCTGCTGGTTCTGCCGCGACAGGCCGCGCAGGCGCTTGCTGACCAGGCGCACGCACAACGACACCACCGGCAGTACCGCGAGGCAGATCAGCGTCAGCTGCCAGTCGGTATAGAACAGCAGGCCGAGCAGGCCGATGATGGTGATGCCGTCCTTGACGGTGACTGTGATCACGTTGAAACCGGCTTCGGTCACCAGATTGACGTCAAAGGCGATGCGCGACAGCAGCCGTCCGGACGGATGGTCGTCGTAGTAGTTCACCGGCAGGCGCACCAGCTTGGCAAACATCTCTTCGCGCAGCGTCTGCACCAGATGGCCGGTCAGCCAGCTGGTGGAGTATTCGTGGATGTAGCTGGTCAGCCCACGCACCAGGAACAGGCCGACAATGGCGAGCGGCGCCCAGATCAGCGACGAGCCGTCCTTGTTGACGAAGCCGCCGTCGATCAGCGGTTTCATCAGCCGGGCAAACGCCGGCTCGGTGGCAGCGGCGATGCTCATCGACAGCAGCGACACCATGAACACCTTCCAGTAAGGCTTCAGGTAGCCGAGCACCCGCTTGTAAAGCGCAAAACTGCTGACCGCAGAAGGAGTTGTCATGCGAAAAACCAACGATAAAACAAACGATTATAAACCAGCCCGGCGCCAGCCGGGCCCTGTCACAGCAAGCGCTGGTAGCAAGCCAGCAAACGGCCGGCCATCTGCTCCAGCGTGAGGTCGGCGGTACTGGCCCGTGCCGCCGCGGCCAAGCTTGGCCACTCGGCACGACTGGCCAGCCATTGGCCGAGCTGCTGGCGCAGGGTGGCGCCGTCCAGCGCATCGGCCACCCAGCCGTTGTCGCCATCGCGGATCAGCTCGGCGGCACCGCACTGCTGCGTGGTGAACACCGGCAAACCGCAGGCCAGCGCCTCGACACAGACATTGGGAAACGGGTCATACAAGGTCGGCAGGATGAAGGCGTCGGCCATGCCGTAAAACGGCTTGACGTCGTTTTGCGCGCCGGCAAAACGTACACGCGACGCGATGCCCAGCGTTGCGGCCAACCTTTGGTACTGCGCGGCGTGCTTGTCCTTGCCGACAATCAGCAGCTGCACCTCGGGGTGCGGCACGATGGCCTGCAGCGCACGCGCCACGCCCTTGCGCTCGAAACCGGAGCCGACGTACAGCAGCAACGGTGCCGCTGGCGGAATCTGCCACTGTGCACGCATCGCGTCGCGATGTTCGCGCAGCGACGGATGAAACGCCGCGGTATCAACGCCGTTGTAGATCACGGCAAAACGCTCGTCCGGCAGGTCGAAATAGTGCTGGATCTCGCGCTTCACCATCTGCGAATTGCAGATCACCGTTTTCAGGCGCGGATGCAGGAACATGCGCCGCTCCATCCACTGCACGTAGTGGTGGTAGGGATTCAGTTGCAAGGC
>JACCDZ010547775.1_pt1 | contig 12217 bp, 9 predicted proteins | sample 7449551 | NCBI WGS metagenome assembly JACCDZ01 (sample SAMN15323452, study PRJNA562643) | freshwater metagenome | isolation source: river surface water | place: USA:Blue River Watershed | collected 2017-08-18
AACGCCTTCACAAAGAAGGTTTCAAAGTCATCGCAGGCTGCGGCCCCACGCGTGATTTCAACAAGTGGTTGGACGAACAAAAAGCATTGGGTTACACCTTCTACGCGTCGGTCGGTAACGTCGGCGATTGGGATTCCACCGTGGCTGCCTTTGAGAAGGCCAAAGCCGAGCACGGTGTGATCGACGTGTTGGTCAACAACGCAGGCATCACCAAGGACCGCATGTTCTTGAAAATGAGCGGCGAAGACTGGGACGCCGTCATCGAAACCAACCTTAACTCCATGTTCAACGTGACCAAGCAAGTGGTTGCCGACATGGTTGAAAAGGGCTGGGGCCGCATCATCAACATCTCGTCGGTGAACGGTGAAAAGGGCCAAGCGGGTCAAACCAACTACTCGGCTGCCAAAGCCGGTATGCATGGTTTCTCGATGGCCTTGGCGCAAGAGTTGGCCACCAAAGGCGTGACCGTGAACACGGTGTCACCAGGCTACATCGGCACCGATATGGTCAACGCCATTCGTCCGGATGTGCTCGAGAAAATCGTCGCGACCGTGCCAGTCAAGCGCCTGGGTAAGCCCAGCGAAATCGCGTCCATCATTGCTTGGTTGGCAGGCGAAGACGGCGGTTACACCACCGGTGCAGACTTCTCCGTCAACGGTGGTTTGCACATGGGTTAAGGCTTGGGCGCCACGTGCGCCTGGGTTCACACCTGTCAAAGCCGCAGCCTGTGCTGCGGCTTTTTTATGTCTGAATGAATTGAAGTTGAATTTAAATTCGACAACAAAAAAAGCCAAAGGTTCTCGCAGACCCCTTGGTGACAACATTAGGTAAAGCCCTAGTCTGTTTTGTCTTTCAACCGAAGTGCTTGCATCTATATTGCGCATCAGGAGAAATTGTTCTCCTCTCACCACTTTAAGGATGCCAAGATGCGAATCAAAAACGGTTTAATCGTGACAGCTGTTTCATTGTTGTTGGGGGGGGCGAGTGTCTCCGCTCATGCACAAAGTCAAGGTGTGAGTTCAAACGAGATCCTGATCGGCAGCATTCAAGATTTGTCAGGTCCCTTGGCAGGCTTCAGTAAAACGGCTGCGGCGGGAATGCAAATGCGTGTTGATGAAATCAATGCCAAGGGCGGCATTCATGGTCGCAAGCTCAAACTGATTGTTGAAGACTCTGCCTACAACCCAACCAAGGCGGTTCAAGTGGCCCAAAAGCTTGTCAACCAAGACAAGGTTTTTGTGGTGGCAGGTTCGATTGGTACGGTGGTGAACAACGCGGCCATGCCAGTGCAGTTTGAAAAGAACGTGATGAACTTTGCACCCCTCACTGGTGCACGTGACATGTTTGAACCTGTCAACAAATTGAAATTTGCGATTTTGGATGACTACTATGGCTCGATGAAAGAGCATGCTCCGCTGCTCTTCAAAAAGGTCAATGCGAAGAAGGCCTGCATCTTGCATCAAGACGATGAGTTTGGTTTAGAGGTTGCACGCGGTGTGACCGATGGGCTGAAATCCATCAATGTTCCCATCAGTGAGACCACCACTTACAAGCGAGGGGCCACTGATTTCTCCTCACAGATCTTGAAGTTAAAGAACGCCAATTGCGATTTCGTTGGCATGGGCACGTTGATTCGTGAAACGCCCGGTGCCATCGCAGAAGCACGCAAAACGGGTTTCAATCCAACGTTCATGGGCTCGCTGGGTGCCTACACCGAACTCGTGCCGATGTTGGGCAAAGAAGCGGTGAATGGTTTTTACGCTGTCTATGCAGCAGCAATTCCATATGCCGATTCAAGCAATGAAAATGTTCGCACCTGGGCGGCCAACTACAAAACCAAAATCGGTTCTGACCCTCAGCTGTTCTCACTCTATGGGTACTGGATCATCGAGTTGCTCAGCAGAGGCTTAGAAAAAGCCGGAACCAATTTGACAACTGAGAGTTTGGTGAAAGCCCTCGAAACCATGGGGCCGCAAAACAATAACTTGGGTGTGCCCACGGTTCAATTCTCAGATAAGAACCATCTCGGTTCTAGTTTCTCTGCACTTGCACAAATTCAAAATGGTCGCTGGGTTGCGGTGAAGTAATTCTTACTTCCTTGGTTGGCCAGGGGCTTTTCGCTGAAGTCCCTGGCCAATGCTCTCTTTAACTTATGAATGAGCGCCATGTTGCAACTGATTTTTGGTGGCATTTCTCAGGGCTGCATTTACGGTCTCATTGCCCTTGGCTTTGTACTGATTTACAAGGCGACCGAGACCATTAGCTTTGCCCAAGGCGAGCTCATGATGGTGGGCGCGTTTGGTGCGCTGCTCTTAACCAAATCGCTTGGCTTTTCCTATGTCCTCGCGGTGTTGACCGCTGTGGTGGCATTGGCTGTGCTTGGCCTGTTGTTGGAGCGCATGGTCATTCGTCCCGTGCTAGGGCAAACCTCTCTGGCGATTGTGTTGATCACACTCGGTCTTGGCTATGTGGCGCGAGGCCTGATTGCCATGGTGCCCGATATTGGGACTGAGACACACACATTGCAAGTGCCATATGCAGGCCAAGTGCTCGATGTCGGAGGGGCTGTCATTTCGTATGACCACTTGATGGTCATTGGCTCAACGATTGCCGTGAGCTTATTGCTTTACGTGATGTTTCGTTTCAGCAAAGTTGGCATCGCGATGCGAGCGACCTCTCAAAACCAGCTGGCCGCGCACTACATGGGCATCCCCGTCAAGCGAATCAACAGTTTGGTTTGGAGCATGGCTGCCGCACTGGCTTGTCTGGCAGGCATTTTGTTGGCCCCCATCACCTTCATCCACGTCAACATGGGTTTCATTGGCCTCAAAGCTTTACCCGCTGCAGTGGTGGGAGGTTTCACCAGTTTGCCGGGTGCTATTTTGGGCGGCATCATCATTGGATTGGTTGAAGCTTTCTCTGGTTTTTATTTGCCAGAGGGGTTCAAGGAGGTTTCCGCTTACGTTGTGATGCTCTTAGTTTTGCTCTTTTACCCAGAGGGATTGTTGGGTGAACGTACGCGCAAGAAAGTCTAAGCATGCGATTTATCTTTAAAACCAGCTACACGCAAGATATCAATGTCGTGAAGCACGAGGGCCAGGCTTTTTGGTATGGCCTTTTGCTGTTGGGTTTGGTTTTGTGTCCGCTCGTCGTGAGCGAATTTTGGATGGCACAAGTCAACATCATCCTTATTTATTCGCTGGTGGGCTTTGGCACCATGATCCTCCTGGGCTACACCGGGCAGTTGTCATTTGGTCATGCCGCATTTTTTGGATTGGGAGCGTTTGTTCAAGCCTTTTTCACCAATCAAGGCTGGCCATTTTTCGCTGCACTGGTGATTTCTATTCTTGTGAACGTCATTCTTGGTGCGCTGATTGCACTTCCTGCGCTGCGTGTGAAGGGGATTTTTTTAGGTGTTGCCACACTGGCATTGGGCCTCATTGTGGAGGAGGTGTTTGTGAAGTGGGAGGCGTTTACAAATGGCACATCAGGCTTGCAAGTCAAACCTGCGCAGATCTTTGATTTAGTTTTCAACACCCAAGTTTCTTTTTTCTATCTGGTCCTCAGCATGGTGGTAGCAGCCACTTTGTTAACCATTAATTTGTTGCGAAGTGCGACGGGGCGGGCGTTCATTGCAATTCGTGATTCTGAGATATCCGCACAAAGCATGGGCATTCATGTCGGGCGTTACAAGATCATTGCGTTCATGCTTTCTGCTGGATTTACGGGTGTCGGCGGCGCCATGTATGCCCATTACTTGAGGTTCATTTCACCTGAGAACTTCAACTTATTTCTGTCGCTGGATTTTGTGTTGATGGTCATCATTGGCGGACTGGCCAGTATTCACGGTATTTTTTTTGGGGCCATTTTTATCATCGTGATGCCGCCACTGATTGCCAATCTGAAGGACTTTTTGCCAGTCTTTATGGCCAACGCAGCAGGTTTGCAAAACGTCATTTACGGTGTGATTCTGATTTGTTTTGTTTTGTTTGAGCCCATGGGTTTGTATGGCCGGTGGTTCAAGATTCGAACCTACTTCCAGGTGTTTCCTTTTTACCGAGATGGCATGTTCAAGCGACAAAAATCTTTTCAAAAATCTGACCGCCTGAAGTGAGCCAAGCATGATGCACGCATTGTTGAAGGTTCAAAACATCACCCGCCGTTTCGGCGGCTTGGTTGCGGTTGAGAATGTAAGCTTTGACGTTTTTCCAGGTGAGGTGCTGACCATCATCGGGCCCAACGGAGCCGGTAAGTCCACGTTGTTCAACGTCATCAGCCGTATCTATCCGCAATCGGGAGGCCAGCTTTTTTTTGAAGGCGTGGACTTGGGTGGAGTCGAACCGCATCAAATTGCAAATTTGGGTATTGCACGCACGTTTCAAAATATCGAGCTTTTTGAGCACGCGACTGTTTTACAAAATTTGCTCATTGGGCATCACAGCTTGAATCGCACCAGCGTCTTGAGCAATCTCTTATTTCTAAATACGACACGCCAGGAAGAGCTCGCAGCCCGCGAACGAATCGAGGAAGTGATCGACTTTTTGGGCTTGCAAAAATACAGAGACAGCTATGTTTCTGGGCTGCCTTATGGCATCCGGAAAGTTGTTGAGTTGGGGCGTGCGCTCAGCATGAATCCCAAAGTGCTGCTTCTGGATGAGCCTTCTTCTGGGTTGAATCCTGAAGAAACAGAAGATATGGCTTTTTGGATCAAGGACTTGGTCAACGACTTGGGCATCACCATTCTCATGGTCGAGCACGATATGTCTTTGGTCTCGCGTGTGTCCAGTCGTGTGGTTGCCATGAATCAAGGCCAAGTCATAGCCATTGGCACATCGGCTGAAGTGCAAAGTCACCCTGAGGTGATCAAGGCGTACCTTGGCGCAGAGGATGGAAATGACTGATATGCCCACGACCCAGCCTGCGTCAACGCTGTTGACATTGACCAACATCGAGAGCGCTTATGGCCCTGTGAAAGCGATTCGGGGCGTGAGTCTTGAAGTGAAGAAAGGTCAAATCGTCACCCTTCTTGGTTCAAACGGCGCCGGCAAAACGACTTTGCTGAAGACGATCTCTGGCATCATGGATCCCGTCAGAGGATCCGTTGAATTTGCCCAAGAAGACATCACCGGCATTGAATCATCGGACATCGTCAGAAAGGGCATCAGCCATGTGCCTGAGGGGAGGGAAGTGTTTCCCCTGCTGACGGTGTATGAAAACCTCATGATGGGCGCATACACCCGCAGCGATCGTGACGCCGTTGCGCGAGACTTGGCGCAAGCCTATCGATATTTCCCGATTCTGAAAGAACGCGAACAACAAGCGGCAGGCCTGCTGTCGGGTGGGCAGCAGCAAATGCTGGCGATTGCGAGAGCCCTGTTGGCCGATCCACAAATGATTTTGATGGACGAGCCGAGTCTGGGTTTGAGTCCGAAGTTAACCAAAGAAATATTTGAAATCATTCGCATGATCAATCGGGACAGTGGCCGGTCCATTCTCTTGGTCGAGCAGAACGCACGCATCGCATTGCAGACCGCTGATTTCGGTTACATCATGGAAAACGGGCGAATCGTGATGCAAGACACATGCGAGCGCTTGATGGAAAAAGATGACATTCAAGAGTTTTATCTGGGTATCAAGCAAGAGGGCGTTCGGGCAGAACGTAGGTGGAAAAAGAAGAAAACATGGCGCTGATTCATTGCCCCATCTCATCACAGCCTATCTGAAACGGGAGATCTCAGATGCGTTACCTTTGGCAAATTGAAGACGAATTTGCGCATGCAGCAAAAAATACATCGGCTCCGTTAGTGGGCGACACAGTTCAGGCCCTATTTTGGAACGCGGTTGAACTTCGGGCTCATGATGTTTGGTTGCGTCAAAAAGAATTGGGTATCTGGCGCGCGTGGACTTGGCATGAAACCGGCGAGATCGTCAAAGAAATCGCCATGGGCTTGAACGCCCTGGGCATGCAAGTGCAAGATCGGGTCTCCATATTGTCAAACACCCGCGCGGAGTGGGTTTGGAGTGATTTGGCAATTTTGAGCTTATGCGGCACTTCTGCGGGTATTTATCCCACGGACTCCGTGTCACAGGTGCACTACATCCTGAACGATAGCCAAAGCCGTTTTATATTTGTTGAAGACGAAGAGCAACTCGACAAGGTATTGGAGGTTTTGCCAGAGCTGCCCGGCTTGATCAAAGTCATCGTCTTTGATGACAAGGGCCTTCGTCATTTTGAGCATCCCAATGTGATGTCGCTGGAGGCGTTGCGCCAATTAGGCGCCAAGGCCTTGACCCAGGAGCCGCACCGCATCGAGGCCATCAGAAAAGCCGCATCGCCAGAGCACCTGGCGATTTTGGTGTACACCTCAGGCACGACCGGCAAACCCAAAGGTGCGATGCACCACCAAGCGGGACTGGTCTACGCCATTCGGGGGCACACCAGCATCATTGCGCAGACTCCGCAAGATGAACGGATGTGTTTTTTACCCCTGTGTCACATTGCTGAGCGCGTGGGCGGCGCGTTGGTGTCGATGTACACCGGGACAAAAATTAATTTTGTTGAAAACCCAGAAACCGTTCCTGAGAACATCCGAGAAATTTCGCCCACCATCATCTTGGCCGTTCCACGCGTGTGGGAGAAGTTTCAGTCGAGCGTGCATTTGTCGCTCAAGGAGTCGACCAAATTTGAGCAGCTGATGTATCACTGGGCCATTGGACTGGGGACGACGATTGCAGATCAGTTTTTAAATGGCCAACCCATTCATCTTCACCAGCGCTTGGCTTATCGAGTCGCGCAATGGCTGGTTTTAGCGAATGTCCGCAAATCGTTGGGGATTGATAAAGCCCGTTTTTTGTTGAGTGGCGCAGCCCCCATTTCGCCCAAGATTTTGCGCTGGTTCTTTGCATTGGGCGTGCCCATGTTTGAGGTGTGGGGCATGACCGAAACCTGCGGTGGTTCGTCCGCCAATTACCCTGGTTTTATCAAACTGGGCTCGATTGGTGTACCGTCACCACACAATGAAATGAAGTTGGATCCTGAGACCGGTGAAATCTTAATCAGAGGCCCCAATATCTTTTCGGGTTATCTCAACCTGCCTGACAAAACCCAAGAAGTGTTTGACGCCGAGGGGTGGATGCACACAGGGGATGTGGGCACGCGAGACGCGAATGGCTTCTTCACGATCACAGATCGCATGAAGGACATCATCATCACAGCGGGTGGGAAAAATATCACCCCCAGTGAGCTTGAGAACGAATTGAAAGCGTCACCCTACATCACGGATGCCGTCATTGTGGGCGACCGATTGCCGTATCTCACTGCCATCATCATGGTCGACCATGACAACGTGGAGCAGTACGCCCAGTCGCGTGACATTGGCTTTACCAATTATGAAAGCCTGACCCAGGCGCCAGAGATCAAGTCGTTGATCCAGTCAGAAGTTGATCTGGTCAATCAAAAATTTGCACGCGTCGAGCAAATCAAAAAGTTCTTTTTGTTAAGTAAAAAGCTAAGCCCTGAGGATGAAGAGGTCACGCCGACCATGAAACTCAAGCGCAAGCTGGTGATTGAAAAGTATGACAGCCTGATCAAGGCAATGTACGCTGAGCACGCTTGAGGCAGTCGATCACTTCCGGGGTGAGTGAAAAGCCCGCACCGTAGCGCACGGCCAATTCAGCGCAGCGTGTGGCGAACGCGTCCACACCCTGGGCGTAGATGAATTGCAGCGCACCCCCGGTCCAAGCCGGAAAGCCAATGCCGAAAATCGAACCAATGTTGCCGTCATGCACCGACGTCAGCACACCTTCTTGCAGGCAGCGAGCGGTCTCTACCGCTTGGCGGTACAACAGGCGGTCTTTGACGTCTTGCGGGTTGAAGACGGCATCCGATTTTTCAAATCGGTTCTTCAGTTCGGGCCACAGCATTTTTTTCTGGCCCGCCGGGTAGTCGTAAAAACCGCCCCCTGCAGCGCGACCGGGGCGCTTGAGCTCTTTCACCATGTGCTCCACAAGCAGCTCACCGGGTGTTGCGGTGTAGCTTTTCCCTTCCTTGGCCAAGTCTTCACGGGTCTGGTCGAGCACATGCACCGACAGCGACAGCGCTGTTTCATCCAACACCGCCAGCGGGCCGACAGGCATGCCCACCTGCATGGCGAGGTTTTCAATCACGGGGGCGGGGATACCTTCGCCCAACATGGCCGCGCCTTCCATGACGTACGTGCCAAAGGTTCGGCTGGTGTAAAAACCCCGCGAGTCATTCACCACAATCGGCAACTTGCCCAGTGCCTGTACATAATCGTAGGCACGGGCGATGGTGTCATCGTCAGTTTGCGCACCGCGAATGATCTCCACCAACTTCATCTTGTCTACCGGGCTGAAGAAGTGGATGCCCACAAATTTGTGCGCATGGGCGCTGGCCTTGGCCAGTCCGCTGATGGGCAAGGTGGAAGTGTTGCTGGCAAAGAAGCCGTCTGGCGCCAACATGGGCTCCGCCTCTTGCGTGACCCTAGCCTTGAGTTCGCGGTTTTCAAACACCGCTTCAATGATCAGGTCACAGCCCTTCAGGTCTGCGGTGTGGGTGGTGGTTTCGATCAGTGACAACAGGGCTTGTTGCTTCTCAGCCGTCATGCGGCCTTTGTCCACGCGTTGTTGGGTGAGCTTCTGGCTGTAGGCTTTGCCTTTTTCGGCGGCCTCGGTACTCACGTCTTTGAGCACGGTGGCAATGCCGCGACTGGCTTGCGCATAGGCAATGCCCGCGCCCATCATGCCTGCGCCCAGGATGCCCACCTTCTGCGGCTTGTAGCGTGGCACACCCTTGGGCCGACTTTGTCCACCCTTGATGCTGTTCATGTTGAAGAAGAAGGTGTTGATCATGTTGCGCGCCACCTGGCTGGTCATGAGGCCCGCGAGGTAACGGCTTTCGATGCGCATGGCGGTGTCAAAGTCCACCATCGCACCTTCGACCATCGCCGCCAGCGCCGCTTCGGGGGCGGGGTAGAGGCCGCGTGTTTTCTGCTTGAGCACGGCTGGAGCCACGCTCAGCATGCCCGCGATCTTGGGGGTGCTGGGCGTGCCACCCGGCATTTTGTAATCCTTGCGGTCCCACACATGCTGGGCGGCTTCGGGCTGTCCTTGTGCGGCAGCGATGTAGGCCACGGCATGCGTGTGCAGCTGTTCGTCGCTGTCCACCAGAGCATGCACCAAACCTAACTGGTGTGCCTCTTCGGGACCAAACAATTTGCTCTCAAGCACATAAGGTTGCGCGGCCAGCAGACCCAGAATGCGGGTCATCTTGGTGATGCCTCCTCCACCGGGAATCAGCCCCAGGGTGATTTCAGGCAGACCGAATTGGGTTTTGGGGTTGCGCGTGGCGATGCGATGGTGGCCGACCAATGCCACCTCCCAACCGCCGCCGAAGGCAGAACCATTCAAGCACGTGACCACCGGAACACCCAGTGTTTCGAGCGTGCGAAAACATTGTTTGATGCGTTCAATTTCTGCAAAGACACGCGGGCCATCCGAGTCTTGGGAGCGCATCACGTCTTTGAGGTCCGCGCCTGCAAAGAAGGTGGACTTGGCCGAAGCCAAGACGATGCCTTTCAGGGCCGCCCTGTCATTCAGCACCTGTTGCGTGACTTGCACCAAGTCGTCTTGCCATTGCCGGCACATGGTGTTGACGGGCGAGCCTTGCTCATCAAAGGTGAGGGTGGCGATGCCGTCCGTCAGTTCGTAGCGCAGTGTGGTCAATTTCATGTTTGTGTCTCTCCGATCAAACGCGTTCAACGATGGTGGCGATCCCCATGCCGCCGCCGACACACAACGTGGCCATGCCGTAACGCAGCTTGCGGCGATGCAACTCGTCGATCAGGATGCCCAGGATCATCGCGCCCGTTGCTCCTAGCGGGTGGCCCATGGCAATGGCCCCGCCGTTCACATTGACCTTGTCATGCGGGACGTGTAGCTCTTGCATGAACTTCATCGGCACAGCGGCAAAGGCTTCGTTGATCTCAAACAAATCGATTTGGTCAACCGTCAAGCCGGCCTTCGCCAGCGCCTTGCGCGCTGCAGGCATAGGGCCGGTAAGCATGATGGTGGGGTCAGCGCCAGACAAAGCCGCCGAGACGATTCGTGCACGTGGCGTCAGGTGGTGCGTTTTGCCTGCGGCTTCCGAACCAATCAACACGGCTGCCGCACCGTCCACGATGCCCGATGAGTTGCCAGCGTGGTGCACATGGTGGATGCGTTCGACCTGCGGGTAGCGCTGCAAGGCCACCGCGTCAAAGCCCATCGCGCCCAGTTGCTCAAACGACGCCTTCAGGCCTCCCAGGGTTGCCAACGTGGTGTCAGGCTTGATGAATTCGTCATGCGCCAAGATGACCTGGCCGAGCTTGTCTTTCACCGGAACGATTGAGCCATCAAAGTAACCTGCTGCCCGCGCGGCGGCGGCGCGCTGCTGCGACGTGACGGCGTAAGCATCGACATCTTCACGACGAAAACCGCTCATCGTGGCGATCAGGTCGGCACCGATGCCTTGGGGCACAAACAGGGTGGCGCTGTTGGTTTCGGGATCTTGTGCCCAGGCGCCACCATCTGAGCCAATGGGCACGCGGCTCATGCTCTCTAAGCCGCCTGCGACCACCAGGTCTTCCCAGCCGCTGCGCACTTTCATGGCTGCCATGTTGACGGCCTCTAGACCTGACGCGCAAAAGCGGTTGATCTGGACACCTGAGCAACGCCAATCCCAGCCGGCCACCAGCGCCGCCACTTTGGGAATCACCGAGCCTTGTTCGCCAATGGGTGAGACCACGCCCATGACCACGTCGTCCACCGCGGCGGTGTCGAACTGGTTGCGGCTTTGCAACTCATGCAACACACCTGCTAGCAAGCTGACGGGTTTGACTTCGTGCAGGCTGCCATCTTTCTTGCCTTTGCCACGCGGTGTGCGGATGGCGTCATAAACAAATGCGTCGCTCATGGGGTCTCCAACAATCGCCCCAGGGTTAGACCCTGTGTGCTGTTCTTTTCAAATCAGTATACTTTTTACAAAGCAAACGCTCTGTATAAATAAACCCTAATCTTTGACAAGGATTCCCATGATCGAACGCACACTTTTCAATGCCGACCACGAAGCCTTTCGCGACAGCTTTCGACGCTTTATTGACAAAGAAATCGCGCCGCACCACGACGCTTGGGAAGAGCAGGGGTATGTGGACCGTGCCGTCTGGACCAAAGCCGGCGACAACGGTTTTTTATGCATGAGCCTGCCTGAAGCCTACGGCGGCTCGGACGCAGACAAGCTGTATTCAGTGGTGCAAATGGAGGAGATCGCCCGTGCCGGTTTCACTGGCATTGGCTATGGCTTGCACAGTGAAATCGTGGCGCCCTACCTGCTGCATTACGGCACAGAAGCGCAAAAGCAAAAGTACCTTCCCAAACTGGCCAGCGGCGAAATGGTGGGCGCGATTGCCATGAGCGAACCAGCGGCGGGCTCTGACTTGCAAGGGGTCAAAACCACTGCGTTGTTGCAGCCCGATGGCAGCTATCTCATCAACGGCAGCAAGACCTTTATCACCAATGGTTGGCACGCTGACTTGGTCATTTTGGTGGCCAAGACCGATCCTGCCGCCGGTGCCAAAGGCACCAGCCTGTTTTTGATTGAGCGCGGCATGCCTGGGTTTGAAAAAGGCCAACGTTTGAAAAAAATGGGCATGAAGGCGCAAGACACATCGGAGCTTTTTTTCAAAGACGTGAGGGTCAGCGCCGACCAGCTGCTAGGTGGCTCCGCCATGCAAGGGCAAGGGTTTGTTTGCTTGATGGAGCAACTGCCCTGGGAGCGTTTACAAATTGCCATCGGTGGCATTGCGGCTGCGCAAGCCGCCATCGATTGGACGCTGCAATACGTGAAAGATCGCAAGGTCTTCGGGCAAGCGGTGGGCAGCTACCAAAACACGCGTTACACCTTGGCCGAGCTGCAAACAGAAGTGCAAGTGGCGCGTGTGTTTGTTGACAAGTGCTGCGAGCTGATCACACAAGACAAGCTCGACACCAGCACCGCGAGCATGGCCAAATATTGGTGCACCGATTTGCAATGCAAAGTGATGGACGAGTGCGTGCAACTGCACGGCGGCTATGGCTACATGTGGGAATACCCCATCACCCGGGCCTATGCAGATGCCCGCGTGCAGCGTATCTATGGCGGCACCAACGAAATCATGAAAGA
>JACCDZ011313308.1_pt1 | contig 12212 bp, 13 predicted proteins | sample 7449551 | NCBI WGS metagenome assembly JACCDZ01 (sample SAMN15323452, study PRJNA562643) | freshwater metagenome | isolation source: river surface water | place: USA:Blue River Watershed | collected 2017-08-18
CTAAGTTTCCCAAATGAGTAAAAATGCCATGTTTTTCTGGACTGAGCAATGTACCATTAGCATCAAAGTTCTCAGAACCAATAAAGAAAAATTCCAGCACGGGCAATAAAATTGCCATAGCAAGGAATAAAATCATCATCAAAAATCTTTTGGCAAAAATCATTGATAAAATAGAGAGCAGATACGAAGCCAGGAATAATGGACTGACCAAATAATGATCAGTATTTACCGCAGATAAACAAATAACACCAATGAATAAAATAACGGTCACTATGACGGTTACTACTCTTAATTTCAAGAAATTTTCTTCTTTCATCTTCTTTTTTGTTTTAATTTTGACTGGAGTATAGCATATTTTAGCCTAAATGTCAACCACAAAAACCACCCAAAGAACGGTCCTTTGGGTGGTTTTTTCACTACTTTAATGATTATTTTATCAAGAATCGTAGAGTAGATACTAGGCGGATTTTCTTCCATTCTGGAGAGCCTGGATCCTTGTCTTCAATATCAAATACCCCTTGATTCCCTCTTGTCACAGAGCCCACAGATGCACCAGAATTCGATGCTAGCTGTGCTGCTGTATCTCGAGCATTCTTTATAGATTCGGCGAGCATATCCGGCTTGATACTGTTCAAGTCAGAGAATTCAAAAGCAATAGAATTCTGATTCAAGACTACCCCATTCTTGACTAGCATCAGAGTAGCATTCGAAGCTTGGCGAGCCTGGTCTACCTTCTTTGTATATACAGAAATTTGATTTGTAGAATTGTATCGGAATGCTGCATCCTTGTATGTATCCTGATAGATATTTGTCGGAGCTACATTGATCTCTGCATCCTCAAAACCTTTTTCTTTCAAAAATGCTTTGATCTTTGTGATATTTTTATCTATATCAGAGTAGAGCATATCTACATTGTTTGACTTTACCTCGAAACTCATAGTCCAGATAGCTGTATCTGCCTTTACTATCTTTTCAGACAGACCTTTTACCTCGATATACGAACCCTGCTTTGAAAAATCTTTTGCTGCAATAAAAAATGCAACAGAAAAGATAAATAGAGCGACTCCTAATATTAAAAACTTGTTATCCTTTATTGTTTCCATAAAATTAAAATAGATAATTTTTAGATTATCTAACGTAAATTAAATAATAATATCGAACATAAACATTGCCTCTAGATAAGTCCCGTAGCTTTTGTATAACAAATATAACTTCGCACGGGATCCATGAATGTATTATAGCATTTTTATAGAAGTAAAGTTGAATTAGTCTTTTTTGTAATTTTTACCGATAAAATTCCAAGATAATTTGATATTAAACTCTGGGAATTTGTCTAAAATCCATTGCACATAGGTATTACTATTGGGGCCTGTTAGAAAATATCGATGCATATGTGGATAATTTTCCTGTGATTTTTCAATAAAATTTATAGCTTCAAATACTTTTGAATTTTCATCACCTTCCATAAAACCTTCGAGTCGAGCCTTTTGTAAAAATCTTTTTGAAAAATGGAAAATGCCAATACCTAGAAATGGTGGATAACTGTTGAAAAACATATAACCAGATTCTGGATTATTCTTGTAATGTGCTACCTCAAATCGTGAAATCACACCCTTTTTATTTATTACAAACCACGGATGCCGAGCAAAATTGAACGGAAAATAAGCACCACAACTAAATAAAAATACTTGATATTTATCTTTATCTATTAAATTTTGGAAATCTGAATTCATAAATTATTTAGTTCTAATATTTTATTTTTTAACAAAACATAGAGATCTTCAGCTACATCTTTTGTTACAGGGGCAGGATTTGGAACTTCCCAATATTCATAATTGTATCCATTGAGCCATTCCGGTATATCTTCCTTCTCAGTCATAACGATTATCCTATCTGCGTCTATTAAATGCTCAGGTACGAGCTGAGTACAATGCTCATCGGAAATATCCAAACGATGAGAAGAGAGAACTAAAAATAGATCATTCATCCCTGGATGGTCAGACAATTTCAAGCCCCCTTTCCCCTGCTTTTCGACATTGGTACCGTAAGAAAAAGCGAGTGAGCCCTCTGTTTTCAGAGAATTAAATATAGCTTTCGCCATTGGGCTACGTAAAACATTCCCCCGATCAATAAAAATAATTTTTTTCATTATTTGATATTCCTCTTTATCCAACAGTTTTTAATAATCGGTAACGATTGAGTAGAAAGAAAATATCCGACTACTGGGACCAAGGCATTCAAGAGAAAATTCTGATTACCAATAGAATATAAAACGAAAGACGCGACGATATAAGTGATCAAACAAACAGAAAAAATACGAAATTTACTTGTCTCCCATGCCTTATCCGCCTCCACCTTTTTATTGCGTTCGTTTATGGAGTTTATTTGATTTTCTAGGTTTTTTAAGGGGTCCATAAAATTACAATTTTCCTGCTTGAACACAAGCTAATATTTCATTATGCAAAATTCCATTAGAAACTACGCAACCGAGCCCATCTTGGTCATACCTCCTCTCCTCTCCATTTAAATCAGTAACTTTACCCCCAGCCTCTTCTGTAATAATTTTTAATGCTGCCACATCATGACCATCTTTATGATAAAAAGCTCCCCCAATATATTTACCATTGGCTACTTGTATAGCACCATAAACAAAAGAAGGAAACTTCATTACCTTGGATTTATTTTCACTCATTAATTTATGAAAAGGCAAATTTGAAAAACCAACATCTTTACCTGAAGCACCGGTAAGTGAGTACGTAGTATTTTCGAAATTAAAATCTTTTGATACCTCTATTTTTTTACCATTCCTATATGCACCACCCCCTTTATAGGCCCAATTCATATTTTTCATTATTGGATCATTTATCAACCCTAAAATAGGTAGACCATTTGACTGGTCAACTAGGGCAATAGAAAAAACAAATGTTGGCAAACCACAAGAAAAGGCCATAGTCCCATCTATTGGATCACAAACCCAGATATATTTTGAGTTTTCTTTTATTTCACTTTTTTCTTCGCCGTAAATACTATGTTCCGGATATGATTCATTTATCCTCTTTATAACAAGATCATTAATCTCAGTATCAGCCACAGTCAGAGGAGTATTATCTTCCTTCCATGTATTTTCAACTTCAAAGCTAAAATACTTTAAAGCTATAACTTCAGCTTCTTTTGCTAATTTTTTTGCGAATTCTAGATATTCTTCAAGATTTTTTATTTGTTGGTCCATAAATTAAATATTTACTTCAAATTTCCAATCCATAGGCATTACGGTCAGATTGATTGGTGTTTCAAAATTATTCTCCTTTTTCCAGTCAGATAATTTATCTTTTATTTCTGATAATAATTTTTCTTTATCATTTATCACACTCACACCAGCTTGAATAAAAATTTCAATAGGCGCAACTCCTATCTTTATTTTTGGACTATCTGCGTAGACAAAAACATCTGCAATCCCAGTAGATTCAGAAACTATTTTTATAATAGAATTTGATAATTCGGTAACCTTTTCATCGGAGACCTTTTTATCATCATATTTTATATTAATCATTGGCATATAGGTATTATATCATTGATTTTATCTGCGGGCGATGAAGGAACATGAGTACATTTATCGCCGATTACATCGGCAGGTACTTTTCGCTCTCAGGAGGAACCGTGAGTACACTTTCGGTCACAAGTATTTTTCTGGTGAAAAATCTCGCGACCCCGCCTCGCGCCGACGCGCTCCGGCTTCCGATTCCTCCATCTAAAAAATCTATGATATTATCATAGATTTTTTCCTGCGGGCGATGGAGGAATCGGACCCCCGCCAATTCTTTTGGAGAGAATTGTACTACCACTATACTAATCGCCCGTGTGTATAAAATTATAAACTAATACTACCCCAAAACAAAACTAAAACCGCCTTTTGGAGGCGGTTTTAGTTTATCAAAAAATTAAACAAAAGACTATTTCTTTGCCTCCTTGTGTTTAACGTTTGTTTTGCACCATTTGCAGTACTTGTTAAGCTCGATCTTTTTTGTGACGAGTTTCTTGTTCTTGCTTGACCAGTAATTTATGCGCTTGCACTTTGTACATGCTAATTTGAAAAGTCTATCTTGTGACATAGTGGGTATACTTTACTATAAAACGATTAAAAATGCAAATAGGAACCTCCTCCCATTACCAAGGGGTGAGCTTGGGACAATAGGGACCCAAGCGCAAGACCTTGAGCATTCTGTATTCAGATGCGAAAGGTGTATAGCTCCTGTAAGGAGGAATGAGGGGGGGTCTATCCTTTGATCAGCCTCGGTAGCAATGGATTTATATGGGTAGTCACCTCGTAGTTGATCGTATCCATCTTCAGGGCTAGATCTTCAGCCCTTATATCGCAGTCCCCTTGCCTACCCAGTATGACGACTTCGTCCCCAGAGGCCACATCGGGCACCTCGGACACATCTACGACCACCATATTCATCGCTACACGGCCCAAGATTTGGGTCTTTACGCCTCCGACGATAAATTCCCCGATATTTGAAAGAGAACGCGTCAGGCCGTCGCTATAGCCCACGGGAATGACGGCTACAGTCATCGGTCGAACAGTCTTGTATGACAATCCATATCCGATAGTATGATCCTTTGGCAATTTCTTTACCTGAGCGATATGTGATACCCATCGGATAGCAGGCTTTAGGTCTATCTTGTCTTGCCATTTATTTTGAAGCTCCACACTTGGCCACATACCATACAGTCCGATACCCAGGCGCACAATACTATTCTTTGCACCCCCCATCTCGTAGGCTAGGACTCCAGATGTAGCTGATATGTGAGTCTGGATATCTTTCAGTCCGTATTTATTGAAAATAGAGACGACTTCGCCGTATGTATCTATCTGTTTTTGTGCATGAGAAAAATCATTTGTATCCTCGATGTTTGCAAAGTGAGAATACACACCCACGACAGTTATATTTTTCATTTTCAAAATTTCAGGCAAAGCTTTTTCTAGGCTCTCTGGCATCAATCCTTCACGTCCAAGATGAGAGTCCACTGCAATATGAACTTTTATTTTTTTATTCAACCTACGAGCAATCTGATTTATCAAAAGTGCGTGCTCTAGATCAAATACACCTAGGGTAGCTTTTAGTTTTATGGCACTCTCGATATCACCCTTACCCACATATCCCAGTACTAGTATCTCTTTCTTTGTATGTTTTCTGATACGAGAAAATTCTTCGATACTATTCACCTGGAAATAGTCTACGTGTGAATCTAGTATCTGCACTACCTGGATATCTCCATGACCATAAGCATTGGCTTTTACTACGCCGGCGATCTGGGTCCCCTTGCCGAGTAAACTCCTAAATTGCTTGATATTGTGCACCAAGTTCCCTTTTGAAATCTCTATGTATGACAATGGTAAGTCTTTTTTCATATATCAAATATACGCCATTTTATCTCTTTTTCAAAATTGCTTTTATCCTATTTTCTGGTAGAATATGCAAATTGCCGGGGTGATGAAATTGGTAACCATGCGCGACTCAAAATCGCGTGTCGCAAGACTTGGGAGTTCAAGTCTCCCCCCCGGCACTTGTTAAATAAAAAACTTATTGCGTATATCGTTGGTGTTGCAATCGGTGATGGAAATCTATCAAATCCAAATGGCCGAGCAGTTCGGCTACGTGTCACTTGTGATAATAAATACCCTAAACTTAAAAATCATATAAAAGAATCCCTGCAAATCTTTTTCCCAGAAAATAAAGTTTCAGAAGTTAAAAGAACGGGTTGCGTAGATATATCTTGCTATTCAAATAAACTAGAAGAAATTCTAGGTTGGAAAGCAAAAGGTGGATCAAAAGAAAAACAAAATGTCTCAATCCCTGACTGGATATTAAACAACAAAACTTACACCAAAGAATGTCTTCGTGGATTAATACAAACTGATGGATCTATCTATAAAGACCGAGGATATCTAATGATAAATTACACGACTATTATAGAAAAACTTGCTTATCAATATTTTGATATTTTAGAAAAATTGGGATACAAGCCCCAGATAAGAGAAGTTAAATTTAAGGGTTATAAAAAATACGTTATTCGATTATCTAAGGATGTTGAAAAATTTACAAAAGAAATAAAAGTTTGGAAAGAATAGATTTTGTATGGTATTCTTTACATGTATGGAAAATAATAAATTACATTTTATACTAACAGGCGGAACAATTGATTCATATTACGACGGATCAAAAGATACAGCTGTACCCAGTGAGCATTCAGTTATTCCTAAATTTATAAAAATTCTAAAGCTATATGAAGAATGTACTTTTTCAGAAATATGCATGAAAGATAGTAGAGAAATAGATGAAAATGACAGAAAAAATATTCTTCATGAAGTAGAAAACAGTGAATCAAAAAGAATAATAATTACACACGGAACCTACACCCTCCCAGACACAGCAAGATATCTAAAGGCAAATTTAAAGGAAATAAATAAAACAATTATATTTACCTGTTCAATGATACCACTTGATGGATTCAATCTTAATGACGCAGGATTCAATATTGGTTACGCAGTAGCGAAATCCCAAGATTTAAAAGAAGGTGTATATGTATGTATAAATGGTAGAATTTTTTCACCAGAAGAAATAATGAAGGTAATCTCAGAAGGAAGATTCTCCTCCGTCTATACCAAATAAAAAATAACCAGGATTAATCCTGGTTATTTTTTATTTTATTATTTCTGGCTCTTGTTCAAGAGTGATACCGAATTTATCAAATACAGTTTTTATGATTTGATCGCGAGCATTTGCAAAGTCCTGTCCTGTCGCATCTCCATTGTTTACTAATACTAGAGCATTCTTTTCATATACAGATACATGCCCGAAATTATGACCTTTGAGTCCTGCATTCTCGATCAGCCATCCAGCAGGAATTTTTACTAAATTATTTTCTTCCGCTAGGCCTTGCCTAGCGGAGACTGGGAATGAAGGTATTTCGTGATACAAAATTTTTAATTTTTCAAAAATACTCTTATCAACTATCGGATTCTCAAAGAATGATCCAACATTCGGAATCTCAGCAGGATTTGGCAATTTGGATGCACGGATATCCATGATCGCATTGCGGATATCAATCAGACTCGGACTGTTTATATTGTTCTCTAGGAAATATTTTTTTACTCCTGGATAGTTTGGAATTTCTGGTATATTTTTAGACAACTGCAATGTCACGCTGGTGATAAAGTATCTACCCTTTTCTTCAGTCTTGAAGATGCTATCTCTGTATCTAAAATTACAATCTTCTTTTGATAGAGTCTTGTATTCTAGCTCGATAGTATCAAATACATCCACAGATATTAGAGTATCTTTTATTTCCTGCCCGTATGCGCCGACATTCTGCACAGGTGTAGCACCCATAGTGCCTGGAATAGCAGACATAGCCTCGACTCCTGATAGGCCCATAGAGCAAACCCTCTCTACAAATTTATCCCAATTCTCCCCGGCACCAATTTTTAAAGTTGTATAGTTATCATCTTCATCGAGAATATCAAAACCGAAAATTTCAGCTTTTAGAGCCAAGACATTTAACACATCATCATTGAATACTAGATTGGAACCACCACCTAGTGGTAGTACTCGGATACCCTTTTCCTGAGCAAATAGGTAGATATTTTTTAAATCAGCAGGGTCAGAGACTTTTGCCATATAGCGAAATTTACCCCCAGATGCGAGAGTGCAATATCCTTTTGAATCTACATATTCTAGTATTTCCATCCCATTAAAAAATTTAAATAATAATACTTCATAATTATAGCTTATCTTCGTTGATTTTCTAACGGGACAAGTATTGCAATTATATCATATGTGATATATACTGCAAATATATGAATCCCGTAGTAGAAAATGGCATTGCTATTATGTAGGTAAGAGAATAAAGATTCATTAGTAGAAAATATATTATTTTAATAATTTAATTTTAATTAGAAATAGCAAAACACATAATGCCATTTCTCACTAACGGGATGAAAAAGCCAAATGATACACAAAAAATAGGTTATTTTATCAAAGAACTCCGCGAGCGTCGTGGTATGACCCAAGACGAATTCGCAAAAGCACTCTCCACTTCCCAATCAGCAGTAGCCCGTATGGAAAAGGGTGAGCAGAATTTTAGTACAGAAATACTGGGCAAGATTTCCGAAGTCCTAGAACATCAGATCGTATCCATAAACAATTCTATAGACTTTCAGATTACTGGTGGCAAAAAATTATCCGGCAGTATCGCCACAAATTTCTCAAAGAATGGATCTGTCGGACTCCTTTGTGCTTCCCTATTGAATAAAGGCAAGACTACACTACACGGCATCGCCCGCATCGAGGAAGTATACCGAGTCATCGAGATACTTGAGAGTATCGGAGTCGAAGTAAAATGGATAGACAAAAACTCTGTAGCAATCACTCCACCGAAAACTTTAAATCTAAAAAATATAAACGTAGAATCAGCGATTCGCACTCGATCTATCGTCATGCTCATGGGACCACTCATACACCTACTACCTACATTTTCATTACCTCATGCATCTGGATGCAAGCTCGGCAAGCGTACAGTCAGTGCACATATGTATGCACTCGAAGAGCTAGGAGTAAAGATCAAAACAACAGCAAATAGCTACGATGTGACCGCCAATAAATTAAAAGCTGCTGATATCGTCATGTATGAAGCTGGAGATACAGCTTGCGAGAATATCCTCACCGCAGCAGCAAAAGTAAAAGGCACTACAACTATTCAATGTGCCAGTGGAAACTACATGGTCCAAGAGATCTGCTTCTTCCTACAAGCTCTCGGAGTAGAAGTCTCTGGTATTGGCACAGGGACTATCACAGTCACAGGCAATCCAGATATAAATATGAATGTGGAGTATTCAAATAGCGAGGACCCTATCGAAGCCATGATGTTCATATCTGCAGCAATAGCTACTGATTCAAAATTGACTATCACACGATGCCCTATCGACTTTTTAACTCTAGAATTATACAAATTAAAAAAGATGGGTTTGAAATATAAAATATTAAAAAAATATTTATCTTACAATGGAAAAACAAATCTAGTAGATATTGAGATCTTCCCATCAAAATTAAATGCTCCTCAAGATAAAATACATGCGAATCCTTACCCAGGTATAAATATCGACAACTTGCCTTTCTTTATCCCTATAGCAGTAAAATCAAAAGGTCAGACACTCATACACGATTGGTTCTACGAGAATCGTGCAATATATGCGACAGAGTTAAATAGACTGGGTGCTAGTATCACACTAGCGGACCCACATCGACTATATATCCAAGGTGGTACTGAATTGAAATCTGCTCAGATTGTATGCCCCCCAGCACTACGACCATCTATGGTCATCCTGATCAGTATGATGGCTGCATCTGGTACATCTGTACTGCGAAATGTCTATATGATAAAGCGTGGATACGAAGAGATTGCCGAGCGATTAAATAGCATCGGCGCAGATATTAAAATATTGAAATAAAAGAAACAAATCCCCCAGATAGGGCTCTCGAGCCCTATCTGGGGGATTTGACATATATGGATAAATAGTGTTTAATTATTTAAAAATAAACATTATTTATATGCATGTAAAAATAATACCACTGACCCCAGACAGATTGGCCGAGTATCGCGCACTGCGCATCGAAGCATTCACTGTCGACTCCCTCGCATTTGGCCTAATGACACCAGAAGAAGATGTACTGAACACAGACGAGAAATTACTCGAAGAGACATCAGAAGATGAAGTCAAAAGAGTATTCCTAGCTGAAGTACGTAGAAAAATAGTCGGAATGATAGTAGTCAGAAAATATAGCCCTACGAAAAACAGAGCTTGGATTAGACTATTCTATGTATCCCCTAGTATGCGCGGGCAGAAAGTTGGATATGAACTATTTGAGAGCGCCCTTACTCACATTAAAAAACAAGGAGTCCCCTCTGTTGACCTAGCTGTAATTGAGACACAAGAAACAGCAATTGGAATTTACAATAAATTCAAATTTAAAAAAATCGATGAAGGAGTCGCCAGAAAAAAATTAAATGGTAAATATCCAAAGTTTGATATTATGAGACTTTGGGTTTAAATAAAAAAGAGCAAGGTTTATACCTTGCTCTTTTTTTTATTAGAATTTTGTAGCTTCTATACACATGAACATCGGGATTTCTTTGCGGGCGCGATCTTCGGCCGATGCACGAGGACCTGATTGAGATTTCTTGTGTGATATCCACTCTTCTAGATGTGTGATAGCCAGACCATTCTTTGAAAGCAATTTTACATAGTACTGTAGTGGTCGGTGGAATGAGATCGTCTTGATCTTCATACGAGGATCACTCTCTCCTGGAGTCATATCTATAGAGATCTTGGATTCAGACATGTATTTGTCTACGATGCGAGATTGTATCCCGTCTGCAAAGTACCAATCACTATCCTGAGGGACACGGAATGATGGATGATTCAGTACGAGTACTATTCGTCCGCCAGTCTTTAAGATACGATTACACTCGGCAAATACCTGGGATACATTTTCGATATTCTGTATTGCCAGCACTACTACGATAGTATTTACAGATTCATCTGGTAGGAATGGTGACTTGTGTGCAGGAGATACGTAGAACTCTACATTTGGATTCTTTAGAGATGCACGTTCTACTAGATTGCGAGATATATCTGAAGCTATCACTTTTACATTCTTTTGTCTTGCAAAAAGATTGGAAAAATATCCCTGACCGCAAGCCAGATCAAATACGACTTCACCAGGACGCAGATCAAGTACTCGGAGTAGATTCGGAGAGATGACTTTTGCCTGATAACTGTCAGTGTCCTTTTCTAGTAGCTCGTCATACCATCCAGACACACGATTCCAAGAAGTATCTTTTTTATTAGTATTTTTATCATTATGTAACATTATAGGAGTATTATAGCACAAAAATACTAAAAAATCAAGTTATTCCAAAATGTCCATATCCTCAGGCCTTATTTTAGAATCTAGATTGTCTTTCCTCTGGAACATGCTCCCCTTGTATGCCAGATAGTACAGATACAGAGAGGCTCCAAACATAGCGAATCCTATGACTATGATGATGACAGGCCATGATATGGGGACCGTAGTATTCCCCGCCTGGGCAGATAGATCATCTAGGTTTATAACCTTTTTGTATTTATCTGATGCAGTTTTGGTAGTATTTGTGTTTGTACTTTTTATTGTTTGGATTTTTGTATTTGTATTCTTATTTTCAAAATTTGTATTGGCAGTAGGTGGGTATGTAGCGAACAATTCACCTGCAGGAGAATACATAGAGACAGAAGAAAGATCTTCAAAATTAAAACCAGTTATTCTGCTGGGTAGCTTTATCTTTTTGCCGGGCATGATCGTAGTACCGACAGCAAAATAAAAATTGTTCTTTGTACCCTGAATCTTCCACCCGGATACAGATGCCTCGTATGATGACTTGTTCTCTATCTCGATATATGGATCCGTAGGGCTACCGATAGATGAGATAACTACGCCAGGAGATACTACTTTTATATTCAATCGATCTGTAAATTCTGGCTCATCAGAGAAATAATCTTTGTAATACGAGAGAGTGATCAGGTATTCCCCCGGATAATCATAACGATACAGAAATGGTGTATTGAAATCTAAAGTATCTCGAGAAATCCCATCCCCAAAATTCCACACCAATCTTCCATTTTTTATCAGCTCTTTATCCAACCCAATAGTCTTTTGACTCAACTTGAAATCCACACCCGAAGTGACCACACTCTTGGAGATTATCTCGGTAGAAATTTTAGATATTTTTGTATTTACTTTGGGTGACGCACCTACGGATGTATTGTTCTCTGTGTCAGAACTTTGATTTGGTATATTTTCTTGATTATCAATAGTCGTACTACTCTGATATAAAGATCCGGGAGTCGGAGTGCTTGCCACCCAGATACTACCAGACTTGTGTAGAGAATTCCCATCTTCAGCACCGCCGAGAGTAGCACTATATGTCACGCTATCGATAACCTGACCATCATTTAGGATAGATACAGTTCCCCCGTCCTTGTCTAGGGACATAGAAGTGTCTATCACAATCCCAGAGAAACCTGGATGATCGATATCAAATGTAGCCAGATCTCCCGTGAGGATAAAAAAAGAATTCGCAGGGACAGAAAAGCTCACCTTATTATTCATATA
>JACCDZ010237083.1_pt1 | contig 12211 bp, 11 predicted proteins | sample 7449551 | NCBI WGS metagenome assembly JACCDZ01 (sample SAMN15323452, study PRJNA562643) | freshwater metagenome | isolation source: river surface water | place: USA:Blue River Watershed | collected 2017-08-18
ACCTTCAGGACAGCCCCGACGAAATTCCCGACTTAGTGCGCATGATCCGCGAAGAAGGTTTCGACCTCGTCAGCGGATGGAAGAAGAAGCGCTACGATCCGCTGTCCAAAACGCTCCCCACCAAGCTGTTCAACTGGGCGGCGCGCAAAATGAGCGGAATTTACCTGCACGACTTCAACTGCGGCCTCAAGGCCTACCGCCTCGAGGTGGCGCAGGCGGTCGAAGTGCAGGGCGAAATGCACCGCTACGTGCCCGTGCTCGCCAAGATGCAGGGCTTTACCCGCATCGGCGAAAAAGTCGTGGAGCACCGCGCGCGTCCCTACGGCGTGACCAAGTTTGGCCTCAACCGCTTCACCAACGGCCTGCTCGACCTGGTGACGCTCAGCATGGTGTCGCGCTTTCGCCGCCGTCCGATGCACTTTTTTGGCACCTGGGGCCTCGCCATGTTCTTCTTCAGCGGCGTGTCGCTCAGCGTCTTGGGCGGACTCAAACTCGCCCGCCTCTGGAGCGGACAGCGTCCCGGCCTGATCACCGACGACCCCTGGTTTTTCATCTTTTTGACGGCCATGATTCTCGGAACCCAGCTCTTCGTAACCGGCCTTTTGGCGGAACTCGTGGTGCGCAGCGGTCGCCGCCGTCCCGAGTACGGAATCGCCGAAGAACTGAACCGTCCCCATGCCGACTCCAGCGCACGCTGAGGTACTCCACGGCCTGGAGCAGGCGCACTACGGACCCGCGCGCAGCGCGGAGCCCGAATTTTCGCTGATTTCGCCCACCTTCAAGCGGCCCGACGAGGTGCGCGAGTTCATCGCCAGCGCGGCCCAGCTTGCGGGGCCGCGCGGCCGTTTTGAGGTCATCCTATCTGACGGAACCCCCGACGACCGCCTTCGCCCCGAGATTCAGGCGGCCGCCGAGGCCGCAGGCCTCGGCGTCACCGTCCTGTACCGTGCCGGGCTTCCCGTGAGCGACGCGCGCAACGCGGCCGCCGCCGCGGCGTGGGCCCCCTGGCTCATCTTCTTGGACTCGGACTGCCTGCTGCCCCACGGCTACCTCGACGCGGTGACCCAGGGCTTGGCCCGCGACGCGTGGGACGCCTTCGGCGGCCCGGATGCCGCCCCGCCCGACTTCAGCCCGCTCCAAAAGGCCATCAGCTTCGCCATGACGTCGGTACTGACTACGGGCGGCATCCGCGGCGGCTCCGCAAAACCCACCGCCACCTACTACCCCCGGGGCTTTAACATGGGCATGCGCGCCGAGGCCTTTTGGGCCGTCGGCGGCTACGACACCCAATTCAAGTGCGGCGAAGACGTCGAACTCAGCATTCGGGTGCGGGCGGCAGGCTTCCGCGTGGGCCTCATTCCCGAGGCCGTAGTGTGGCACAAGCGCCGCGCCACGTTGGGCCAGTTTTACCGTCAGGTGCGCCGGTTTGGTTCCGCGCGAATTGCCCTGGCCAAGCGCCACTCCGGGCAAATGAAGCCCACCCACGCCTTTCCATTCGCATTTATGCTCGCTTGGATCGCAGCCCTCGCGCTGCACCTCACGGGCCTGTGGATTTGGCCCGTCTACCTTTTTCACGGCTACTTTATCGCCGTTTTGGTGCTCAGCAGCATCCAAAACCGCTCCCTCGGAGTCGGTCTGCGCAGCGTCGCCGCCACGGCTGTAATGTTTGCCGGCTACGCCGTGGGCTTTGGCTCGGCGCTGCTGGGGCGGCCGTATCGGTAGTTATTCGTTTAAGCCGAGGTTTCTGCCAGTAACCACGTTCTTATTGAATCACAAAAACGTACTTGCTCTGCACAAAAGATTGCATCTGGCTCATCATTTCGGTCGAGGTCGTGAAGACATATCCATTTAGGTCCGATAAATCAGCCTGGTAGGACGAGTCGGCACTCCACGCAGTGCACGAATAGCCATTTTGAACGTCTGCCAAAGGGATGTCGCTGTTTACGGTGAGTCGGGCATTTTTCAATTCCGTCCCGCTGTAGGATGCAATGGTGTCCATCACTGTTTGGCCTTGCCATTCGTAGCGAACGTACATCGGCTGGTTGGTCTCGTTGACTACGAGAAAATCGTAGATGTAGACGGTTTCTTTCGTGCAGGCAACTGCCAGCATACCGGCAAGCGCAAGGGTGGTGAACTTTTTAATCATTGGTTTGGATGGAATGTCGTTTGGTGGCCATCAAGGTATAAAGATTTGAACGGCAACGCAATAGGTTTTATGGATTGCTGTTGCCTAGGACGGCCGTACCGGTAACGAGCAACCAGTAACCAGCTACCAGCAACGAGCTGCTAGCAACTAGTTGCTAGCAGCCCTTCAATCGCCAAGCGGTACCCCAGCCAGCCGAGGCCGCTGATGGTTCCGCGGGTGTAGGGGGCCAGGAGGGAGGCGCGGCGAAACGATTCGCGGGCGTAGGTGTGGCTGAGGTGCACCTCGATAATGGGGCAGGTGAGGGCCGCCACGGCGTCGCGCAGGGCGACGGAGGTGTGGGTGAAGGCTCCCGGGTTGATGACCACGGCGTGGTCGGGGCCGTTGTGGGCCGCGAGGTAGGCGCAAAGGGCGCCTTCGTCGTCGGACTGGAACGTGCGGAGCTCGGTTCCGCCGAAGTGCGCGTCCAGCCAAGTCTGCAGCACGGGGATTTGGTCCTCGAGCCGCAAGGTGCCGTAGAGGTCGGGCTGACGGGTTCCGAGTTGGCCCAAGTTGATGCCGTGCACGATGTGAATCACCATGGGGCGAAGGTACGAAGTAGCGGGGTCGGGCCTAACTTCGGCCTTGTGAAGTGGGACCTGGCGCTTAAGCAGTTTGACGGCTACCTGAGGTTGGAGCGCGGAATGAGTCCCAACACCGTGGCGGCCTACGCGCGCGACGTCGAGGCCCTGGCGCTTTGGTGCGCGGAGCGGGACCGCAGTGCGGCCAAGGTTACGGCCGACGAGCTGCGCGAGGCGGTGCGCGAAATGGCTGAGGGCGGACTCAATGCGCGGTCGCAGGCCCGGAGGTTGTCGGCGTGGCGCGCCTTTTTTGGATTTGTGCGCGAAGAAGGGCTGCGCGAGGACCAGCCGGCGCTGTCGCTGGATTTGCCCTCGTTGCCCAAGCGCTTGCCCGTGTACCTCACCGAGGAGGAGGTGCGCGACCTCTTTGCGGCCGTCGACCGGTCGCAGCCCAGTGCGGAGCGCGACGTAGCGATCTTGGAGGTGCTGTACGGCTGCGGACTGCGGGTTTCGGAACTCTTGGAGTTGCGGTTGCGCGACGTCCTGGCCCAAGAAGGCTTGATTCGGGTAGTCGGCAAGGGAGACAAGGAACGGGTGGTGCCCATACACGACACCGCGCTCGAGGCGGTGGAGCGCTACCGCAGCACCGAGCGCGTGCACGTGCAGCCGCAGCGGGGCTTTGAAGACTACGTGTTCCTGAACCGGCGAGGGCGCAAAATGAGCCGGCAGTGGGTCTTTGTGCGGCTCAAGGAGCTGGCGGCGCTCGCCGGGGTTCGCAAGACGATGGGTCCGCACACGCTAAGGCACACCTTCGCCACCCATTTGCTGCACCACGGCGTGGACCTGCGCTTCATTCAGGTGATGCTGGGGCACAGCTCCATCACGACGACCGAAGTGTACGCGCACCTCGACGACCGCATACTGCGCGAAACGGTGCTCAAGCACCATCCGCGAAACCTAAAGTGAGTTCATTTTGTCAGTCTATCCAATTGTATCAATCAATGATGTTCGTTAAGTCAAGAACTTTGGTTGCCGTTTCATATGCAGCCATGACCGTGTTGCTTTTTACGGGGTTGGGGACATTGCCGTTTCAGATGTGGGATGAGGGTCGGGTCCTTACCAACACCATCGAGATGCATCAAAGTGAGTCCTGGTTAACCACCACGTTTGCAGGCGAACCCGAATTTTGGAATACGAAACCTGGACTTCTGCATTGGTTGCAAATCGCAAGTGCTCGAATGTTAGGATGGACGGAATGGGGACTTAGGTTTCCGTCAGCGTTCGCGGTTCTGTTGTGGGCGGCGTTGGCCGTAGGAGTAAGCAGAAGACTACTCGGCGATGCGCGAATGGGTGCATTAGCAGGTCTTATTGCGGTAGTGTTACCAGGATATGCCGGAACGCATGCGGCCCTTGCGGCAGATTACGATGCACTTCTGAGTCTTTGGATGATGTCGGCATTTTTATGCTTTTGGTTGGCACTTGAACGAAGTCCAAAATGGCTTTTTGCATTTTGGGTGAGTTTAGCACTCGCAGTGCTCACCAAGGGGATTGCTGGATTGCTTATGTCACCTGGGTTTTTAGTGCTCGCGTTAGTGCGAAATAAAGTGCGTCCATTTATGTTTCATTGGGCGTTTTGGTCGGGCTTGATTGCGTTCATTGTTTTGGCTTTTGGCTACTACGCGCTCCGGGAGTTCTATCAGCCAGGGTACCTGCAATCGGTAGTAAACAACGAACTTGGGGGGCGATTTGCACAGGCCAATGAAGGGCACGCTGAGCCTGTCTGGTTCTATGTGCAGAATTTTGGACGACACTTAGGAATTGCGGGTGTTTTTCTTTTAGGTATTGGAACCGTTTTAGGTTTATCCGCACCTCAACCAGAGGAACGCCGCCTAGTGGTGAATGGAATCACCGTGGGTATTCTATTTCTTTTGGTTCTTTCGGTTGCACGCACCAAACTAGATTGGTATGTGGTGCCATTGTACCCAATTTGGGCGTTGATAGCCTCAGTGGGGTGGGTCTCGTGGTTTCGAAGTGAACTTCGAAGTATCGCCGTAAAACGCTTAATGTTGGTTGGTTTTGGTATCTTATTGCTAACGGGTTACGCGTATAATTTGTCCAAGCAAACAAGGATTCCGTCCAGGCTACAATGGCAAAAGAACTATGCCATGTCTATGGTTCTCAAAGAAGTGCTCAACAATGAACAGTCTTGCCCAGATTTAGTCGTTTTTAAAGGCTATGATACGCACATCCGACTGTACGTAAAGTTGCTCCAGCAGAATGGAATGGTTATAGGGTTTAATCGTGTCCCTTCAGTACAATTAGGCCAGACAATTCTCTGCCAAGAGCCCGAGGTAAAGGCAGAAATTAGAGGTGCGTACATTTGTGATTCGGTGGCATTAGCCCATGGCGCCATGTTGTACACCGTTCACCAAATTCGATTGTAACTCTATGGTGCACATTTCTGTTGTTGTTCCGGTGTATCGGGAATCGCTTAATCTACCAGCACTCTATGCACGGTTAAGCAGTGTACTTGACACCATAGGTCGGTCGTATGAAATCATCTTAGTAGACGATGGAAGCCCAGATAACTCATGGGATGTCATGAAGTCTCTAGGTCCGAACACTATTTGCGTAAAACTTAGTCGGAACTTCGGTCATCAACTAGCAGTCACTGCAGGACTTCAGCGTGCCAAAGGGCAGGCTGTGGTGATTATTGATGCGGACCTTCAAGATCCCCCTGAGCTTATTGCTGAAATGCTGGAGCTTCACGATTCGGGATACCACGTCGTCTACGCCCAACGAAAGGAACGGAAGGGTGAAGGTTGGGTGAAGCGCACTACAGCGAAGATTTTTTACCGGGTATTAAATCGATTGACCAATATTCGGATCCCTGTGGATACAGGAGACTTTAGGCTAATCGATCAACGCGTGGTTTGGGAACTTAATGCGATGCCCGAGGCCACTAAGTTTTTAAGGGGACAAATAGCGTGGTTAGGATTTAAGCAGGTCGCAGTGTTTTATGACCGCGATCCGCGAAGCCACGGTGAAACGGGTTACACGCTGCGAAAAATGCTCAACTTGGCCATTGCCGGAATTACGGGATTTTCAGACCAACCGCTTCGAATCGTGACGCGATTGGGAATCTCAATAAGTCTTGTGTCGGGATTTTTAGTGCTCTACGCGCTTTTTCAGCACTTTGTGGCGAAGGCCACGATCACGGGTTGGACTTCGTTGATTTTGAGTGTAGCATTCTTTGGTGGAATCCAGCTATTATCAATTGGGATTATCGGTGAGTACGTTGCCCGAATTCACGGAAACGTACTGGGCCGTCCAACGGTTGTGGTTGAGGATGAAGTGCGTACTTAGTAATAAGTCACAGCTGACTCATAGATTCTTGGCTCCGCGCCATTTGGCACACAAAATAAAGCCTTTGAACACGCCGTATTCCGGCCAGCGCTTGGGGGTGCGGTCGCGGCTCACGGCGTAGCGGCTGAACAAGCGGTAAAAGTCAACGTGGGCTTGGACCACGGCCCAGGTGTGCTGGGGCTGGCGCTGCAGCAAAAAGCGCAGTCCGGCGGCTCCGTCGAGCAGCAGCCTAAAGCCGACGATGCGCATGGCGCTCAGGGTAGGGGCGTTGCGCACGACTGTCAGCAGGCTGTTGCGCACGTTCAAAAAGGTTTTGCGGGGGCTGCCAGCGTTGAGGGTTCCGCCGCCGACGTGAAGCACGGTAGAAGCGCTGCAGGCCTCGACCGACCAGCCGTGGCGGTGCATGCGCCAGCAGAGGTCGATTTCTTCCATGTGGGCAAAAAAGACGGGGTCCAGGCCGCCCACGGCCCAGTAGGCCTCGAGGCGCAGGGCCAGGCAGGCTCCGCTTGCCCAAAACACGGGCCGGTAGGTCGGCTGGTCGTACTGACCGTGGTCGAGCGCGCAGCGGTCCAGCACGCGTCCGTAGGCAAAGGGAATCCCCCAGTCGTCCATGCGTCCGCCCATGGCGCCGGCGTACTCGAATCGGTCGGGTTCTGCGTAGCTGCGCAGCTTGGGCTGCATCGCGCCGAGCCGGGGTTGGGCCGCAAACCGGGCAATCAGGGGCTCCAGCCAGCCTTCGAGGGGCTCGATGTCGGTATTCATGAGCACTGCGAGGTCGTAGCCTTCGAGCCGCTTCAGTCCCTCTTGGTAGCCGCCGGCGTAGCCCAAGTTGCGTTCCAGGGCGACAGCGCGTACCGTCGGGTGCTCGGCGGCCAGCCATTCCAGGGTGCCGGCCTCGGTCGAGCCGTTGTCGATCACGACCACGTCGGCTCCCGAGCTGCGGGCCGTGACCAAGGGCAAAAACTGCTTAAGCCAGTGCAGCCCGTTGTAGTTGAGTAAGGCGACCGCGGTCCGCATCAGTTGTTGCCCCCGGATTGAAAAAACATGTTGTTGTAGATGCGCGAACCGAACTTTTCGCCGTCGTTGGCGCCCGTTTGGTCGAGGTCGCCCACAATGTAGGAGCGCTTCTGCAGCGCAATGCGCCACCGCGGATTCTGGATTTCGCCAATGGCCGAGGAGTGAATGAGCTCGTAGTTGCCGCTGGCCAGGTCAAAATTCCCGAAGATGAAGACCTTATTGATCTGATAGGGGGCGTTGGCCACGTCGAGGGTGTTGTACTGCCACATTTCGTAGGGGTAGGCGTCGTTCTCGTAGGGGCGGCGCTCGGCCAGCGTCGGCGGACCGTACTGCAGGTAGACTCGGCCACGGTCGGTCGCGTATCCGGGAACGGCCTTGCTGCTGAACCGCTTGTTGACCTCGGCCACGCGCTCGCCGTAGGCTGAGGCCTGGCTCAGGGCCTCGCCGGGAAAGCGCTTGGTCCAAAACTGCTGGGCAAAGCGCCAGCGGAGGCTGTCGGCGGCCTCCTCTTGGGCCAGCGATTCGATGCTGATGCGCTCGGTTTGGCTGGCGATGGGGTAGAGGGCGCTCACGGAACGGCGGGCGGCTTCGCCTTCGCCCAAGAGTTCCACCCAGCGCGGATCCACCGTCAGCCGGGCGTATTCGTTGGCCTCTCCGGGGTTCCAGCGAAAGAAGCTGATGGACTGCGTCGGAAAAGCCCCGGGGTCCATGTCCTGAACGGCCAAGGTCAGCTCGAGTCGGTAGCGGCCCGAGGGCACTTGGCTCAGGTTGAGCCCGCCCTGCAGGGCCTGAACGGGCTGGTTGGGTTCAATTTTGAGGCGTCCGCCCAGGTCGGCCCGCAGTTCGCCGCGTTCCTCGCTGCGCAGGGCATAGGTGAGTACCGCTTTTTTGCCGGGCGGAATGCGGTAGGCTTCGCTGTAAAAGCGCAGTACGTCGTCGCTGGCCGTGAAGACGTGGTCGCCCCAGTGCAGCAGGGGGCGCACTTCGAGGCCGTACCGGCTAAATTCCGGACGTTGGGCTTGGGCGGCCCCCACGTGTTCGGCCAAGAGCACCGGAGCGAGCCGCGGCTGCAGGCCGTCGGTGAGCCTGATGCTGCCGCGCAGGGTGTCCCACTTCTCGGGGTCGGGTCCCACCGCCACAAACAGTTGGTAGCGCCCGGTGTCGGCGGCGAGTCGAATCATGCTCTGGTAGGTGAGCGGAACGTCGGGCGCTGCCCCTTCTTTGGGGGCCGGTGCCGACAGGGAGATTTTGTCTGCCGCAACGATTTGGTCCCCCCGCTGAAGCCATGCCGCAACTTGGGTTTCGGTGCGGGGCGGACTCTGGACGTAGCACAAAAGGTCCACGTAGGGACCCGTTTGGGGGTGCCAAAGGGGCAGTACGTCGAGGTTAAACGAGGTGTTTTGAGCGCCTAGGTTGCTGATTGCCAGTAGGCTTACCGCAACAGCGTACGCATTTTTAGCAAGTCTTTTTTGCATGCGGTGAAGTTACGTATTTTTGCCCCGGAAGAATGGCAGAGTGGTCGATCGCGGCGGTCTTGAAAACCGTTGACTGTAACAGGTCCGGGGGTTCGAATCCCTCTTCTTCCGCTGGCTCAATCGAGCGACCGCGCCCCCAACTGGGGGCGCTTTTTTTTAGGCTCCCGGCGATCGAACTCGTTCAAGTGAGCCGGGGGCCTAAAAAAGAAGGCGGCGCGCGCTGCGCCCTGCGGTCACTTGATTGAGCCAAAGCACCCCCGTCCCCTTAAGTCGATAACGACGGTACTACACTGAATTAGCAAACCGTTATACCATAGGATTTGCTTAACTGATTCCCCTCCCCCTCAGCCCAACGGAATTCACAAGCGGGCCGCGTAGGCGGCGAAGCGGTCGAGGATCATTTGCCAGCCCATGCGCTGCATGTCGTGCGGATTTTCGCCTTCGGGATCAAAGCGCTCGGTGACGAGGCAAGTGCCGTCGCCTTGGTCGCTGAAGTCCACCGTCCAGCGGCGCCCGTCGCTCATGACGAGCGCGAGGTGCTTGCCGGGGTCGACCGCCGTGTAGGTGGTTTCAAAATCAAACCCAAAAGACCCGTCGCGGGCTTCCATGCGCGAAGTAAAGGTTCCGCCCACGCGCAGGTCGTTGCTGCAGCTCGGGCAGCACCAGTCCTCGCCGGCAAAGTTCCAATTCACTACGTGTTTGGGCTCGGTAAACGCGCTCCATGCCGTGTGGGGGGCGGCCGAAACCGCCGAAGAGACTTCAATCATGCCCTAAAAGTACGGGGAAGGCGTCGATTAGGCGCCCAGCGCGACCGACGTCATCGTCAGCGAACCCGCCAGCGCATAGTCGTTGAAGACCTCGAGCGATTCGTCGGGCTCGCGCAGCGCCAGCGCATACAGGAGCGGCAAAAAGTGCTCGGGGGTCGGAACCGCATGCTGCACCGCGGTGCCCAAGCGGGCATAGTTGGCGAGCTCGTCGAGCTTGTGGTTGTGCACCCGGTCCATCAGCAGGCTTCGGGCCTCTTCGGCCCAGTCGAAGGCGTAGCCAACTTCATTCAGCCGGTTCCAGTCGACTCGGCCCAGGTTGTGGACCATGTTTCCGCTGCCCACCACCAGTACGCCTCGGCGGCGAAGGTCGGCGAGCTGCCGGGCCACCTCGAGGTGCTCGGCGGGCGATTTGCCGCGGTCGAGGCTCATCTGCACCACCGGAATGTCGGCGTTCGGCGCCAAGTGCTTCAGCACGCTCCACGCGCCGTGGTCCAGGCCCCAGTGCTCGGTGTCGATGCCCCCGTGGGTCAGCGCCGCCCCGGTGGCGGCGAGTTCGGGCATGCCGGGCGCAGGGTACTGCACCTGGTAGAGCGCTTCAGGAAATCCGCCAAAGTCGTGAATGGTGCGCGGACGCTCCATGGCCGTAAAAAACGTACCTCGGGTCTCCCAGTGGGCCGAAATGCATAAAATGGCACGCGGCGGACTCCATTCGGCCCCCTGGCGCCGGATTTCGCGCGTGAACAGGTTGTCTTCGATCGCATTCATCGGGCTGCCGTGGCCGATGAAGAGCACCGGCATGCGCTCCGTGCGCACGCTGCCCAGCCAGTTGTCGAGCTGCGAGGCGGTCATTCGGCAGCGGATTGAAGCGATTCCTTCATCGCGGACTTAAACGTTTCCACCGATTGCGCGCCGCTCAAGCCCACGCGCTGGTTGAACACAAAAAACGGAACGCCGCGCACGTTCAGCCCCTGCGCGTAAGCCAGGTCGGCTTCGACTTCGGCACTAAACGCTTCGGGGCGGTCCAGCACGTCAAGGGCCCCGACGCGCTCAAGCCCCGCTCGCTCGGCGGCCGCGGCCAACGCACCGCGTTCGTTGAGGTCGACGCCCCGGCAGAAGTAGTCGTTCATGAGCTCTTCCTTGAGCTTGGCGGCCTGCTCGAGCGACTGCGTTCGCGCCCACTGAAGGAGGCGATGGGCGTCTCGGGTGCGCAGCACTTTGGCACGGCTGAAGTCCATCGGTATGCCCACTTGGCTCGCGCGGTAGGCCACTGCTTGGGTCATGCGTTCGGCGTCGGCCACGCTGAGGCCCTTCTTGGCCGCTAAATGCACGGTGCTCGGGCTTCCCAAATCGGAGTCGGCCAGGTTGGGATCCAACTCAAAACTCCGGTAGCGCACCTCGGCGTGGGCAAGACCCAATTCCGCCAGAGCCGTTTCTAAATGCCGCTTGCCGATGTAGCAAAACGGACACACGACGTCGCTAAATACTTCCACAGTCATGCCGCAAAGCTACATATAAATGTTTAAACATGTAAAAGAGTAACTTGCTGCTAGCAACGAGCTAGGCCCCCAGCGCCACCTGGCCCTTGAGGTAGGCTTGCCAGGCGCCCTGCACGTACTGGCCTCCGGCGTAGAGCAGCGTGAACGCGTTGGGGCGGTAGGTGAGGACCGGCTGCACGAGCAGGCGCGACGCAAAGTCGTCCCATTGGCCGACCAAACGAAGCTCCGTGGCCCGCGAGATCGACCATTCGATTCCGCTGCGGTAAATGAATCCGCGGTAAATGAGCTCGGCGCCAACGAGCTCGTGCATCTGCGAATGGATCAGCATGTGGTTCCAGCGCAGCTGTCCGCCGACCTGAATCTGCAGGTCCACCGCTGTGTTGGATTCACGGCCAACGCGCAGCGGCGTTTCGTTGTACACGATGCTGTGGCCGGTGTTCCATTCAATACCGGTGCTGAACGTTTGGCTCGGCTTCCAGTTCAGGTTGACGCCGTAGGTGCGCAGGTTGCTGAACCGAACGTTTTTAAACACTTCGTCGAATCGGATGCGGTGAAATGCGCTGCTGCGCACGTTGCCGCCCCACTGAATCCAGCCCCAGGCAAGGTGGTGGTTTTGGCGCAGGTCGCCGTCGAAGTACCGAAACTGGGTTGCCTCGTTGTACACGCCCCAGGTCTTGATCCACTTTTGGTTGGGAAAGCCGTTGTAGCTCGCGCCGGCTTCGTAGCGCATCCAGTCGTTTTGGGGTTCAAAGCCCATTTCGGCGCGGAAGGTGGGGCTTTGCCCCATCACGTCGGCGCGCAGGGTCCAGTGCTTGGATTGGCGGACCAGGCCGCCGTACAGCGCCAGGCCTTGAAAGCGCTCGCCGTCCAGCGCCGCGGTGCGCCCCTTGAAGTTCTCGCCCCCCGTCACCCAGTTCGCGTTGGGTTCGCGCGTGTCGCTCAGGGCCACCTCGGCCTTGAAGCGCAGGGCGTCGCTGATTCTCAGGTTGACGTCGGCGGCGGCGAGGGTTCCGCTTCCGCCCTCAAAATAGGTGCGCTGCGTCGCCAGCAGCCCAATGCCCGAAGCATAGGGGAGGCGGCGCTGGATGCGGGCCACGGTCGACCAGTTGGCGCCCGAGGTTCCGTATGCCGAAAAGTTGCGCCCCGGCACCAGGTAGGGCGAAGCCGCGTCGTAGCCCGTGAGCACGTAGCTGCGGTACTTCTGGCCTTGGTTGGTGAACTTGGTCAACCCCACCGGATTGGCAATGCTGCGCGTGTAGACGTAGTTCTGGCGCGTGGCGAACTGGTCGCTGCCTTCGATGAAGAAGGGGCGCCGTTCCGGGTAAAACAGGGCAAACGACGAATTCACCGAAACCTGCGCGACGTCGGCCTCGACGTTGCTGAAGTC
>JACCDZ011823374.1_pt1 | contig 12206 bp, 10 predicted proteins | sample 7449551 | NCBI WGS metagenome assembly JACCDZ01 (sample SAMN15323452, study PRJNA562643) | freshwater metagenome | isolation source: river surface water | place: USA:Blue River Watershed | collected 2017-08-18
AGGTTTCCGTGTCTGAGCTTCTTAAAAAAATCGATGCCCGCACCAAGCTGGCAGGAACGAACAAACTGGAAATTCTCTTGTTCTCTCTTGGGGTTGACCAAAGAACAGGGCGCAAGGAGACCTTCGGTATTAATGTTTTCAAAGTACGTGAAGTGATGCGGACGCCGGAAATCACCTCGGCGCCGGAAATGCCTTCTTCTGTTGAAGGTATGGTCAGTTTGCGTGGCAGCCTGGTGCCGGTGATCGATCTGGCACGCTACGCCGGCATCGTCAGCGAGAAACGCCCGGAAATCATGATCGTGACCGAGTACAACGGTCATACCCAAGGCTTTCTGGTCGAGGCGGTCGATACCATCCTGCGTCTGGATTGGGCGGCAATGCGGGTGCCGCCGGAGATGATTACCAACCGGATGGGCGGTCTGGTCACCGCGGTCACTGAGCTGGATGGTGGTACGCTGGTCATGATGATGGACGTTGAAAAGGTGCTGGCGGAAACCGCCATGTACGGTGACGAGCATCAGTTCATTGGCATCGATCCGATTAAAGAGCCGCGCATGGTGTACTTTGCCGATGATTCGGCGGTTGCTCGCAAACAGATCCAGCAAACATTTGAGGTCATGAACATCAAGTATGCTTCGGCTATCAATGGAATGCGGGCATGGGATGACCTGCAGCGCATGGCGTCGCAGGCCGAGCTGGCCGGGCGCAAGTTGAGCGATGTCGTGAACCTGGTGCTGACCGATGTCGAGATGCCGGAGATGGACGGTTATATGCTGACCAAGCTGATCAAGTCCGACCCACGCTTCCATGGCATTCCGGTGCTGATGCACTCCTCACTGTCGGGACAATCCAACCAGAAGCTGGGTGAGTCGGTTGGCGTCGATGCCTATGTATCCAAGTTCGAGCCACAAAAGCTCTCGATGAAAATCCGCGAGATGCTGAAGATTTGAGCTGATTTGCGCTTTATTTAAGGAGTGGCCATGTCCGCATCTGATGCCTCTTTGCTAGCCAATATCGATGCCCGTACCAAGCTGGCGGGATCGAACAAGATGGAAATTCTGCTGTTTTCGTTGGGTACCCGCGAAACATTCGGGATCAACGTGTTCAAGGTACGCGAAGTGTCGCAGACGCCTTTCGTTACCAAGACCCCCAATATGCCATTTGGTGTAGAAGGGGTGTTGTCGCTGCGCGGCAACATCATCCCCGTGATTTCGCTGGCCAAGTTCATCGGCTGCGAATTGGCGGAGGGCGGCTACAACACCATGATCGTCACCGAGTTCAACAAAAGCACTCAGGCTTTCCTGGTGGATTCGGTGGATCGCATCATTCGTGTCGATTGGGACAAGGTGCGCGCGCCTGAAAACGTGATGAATACCACCCAGCAGACGCTGATCACGGCGGTGACCGAGCTGGATGACGGCAAGCTGGTCTCCATTCTGGACGTTGAGCAGATTCTGTCCAGCGTCGTCGGCGAGACCCGTCTGCCGGATATTCCGCAGGCGGCGCTGGAGGATGACCAGTATGTCTTCTTCGTCGACGATTCGGTGGTGGCGCGGAAAGAGATTTCCAACGTGATGGACAAGATGTCCCTCAAGTATCATCAGGCAAACAACGGCAAAGAGGCGTGGGATAAATTGCAGGTGCTGGCGAACAGAACCTGGTCCGACTCCGAAAGCCTGCACGACAACCTGAAACTGATTCTGGTTGATGCGGAAATGCCGGAAATGGATGGTTACGTGCTGACCAAGTTGATCAAGTCGGACGCCCGTTTCTCCGGTATTCCGGTGGTGATGCACTCGTCCCTGTCGTCCAATGCCAACCGGGCGATGGGTGCCAGTGTCGGTGTCGATGCCTATGTCGCCAAGTTCGATCCTGCGGTGCTTGCGGATACAATTATTCCTTTCCTTCAGCGCTAGTAACAAAATAAGCTGGGAATTGATATCAGCTCAGGAAAAAGCCAATGATAGATAAGAATATGAGATTTCTGGTTGTTGATGATTTCTCAACAATGAGAAGGATTGTGCGCAACCTCTTGAAGGAATTGGGCATTACCAATGTCGACGAGGCCGAGGATGGCCAGGTTGCATTGCACAAGCTTAAGACACAGCATTTTGATTTCATCGTGTCCGACTGGAACATGCCAAACATGACCGGCATCGAACTGCTGCGTGCGGTGCGGGCTGATCCACAGCTGAAAACGCTGCCATTCCTGATGATTACCGCCGAAGCGAAACGCGAAAACATCATCGAGGCGGCAACGGCTGGAGCCAGTGGCTACATCGTGAAGCCGTTTACTGCCGCGACACTGGAAGAGAAGATGGGCAAGATCTTCCAGAGCCTAAACAAATAAAAGCAGCCTGTACTGTTGCCAGGAGAAATTGTCGTGCCGGATCATCTTCTTGAAAGTGGCGATTCGCCAGAGCTGGAAGCTCTATTTGAAAGCATTGCCAAACAGCAGGCCTCTCAGCAGGAGGCACCCTCGGCAGAGGTTGATGGTGCGAATCCCCAGGCCGCATTGGCAATTTATGCCCAGGTCGGCCAAATGACCCGCAAGCTGCACGATGCGCTGCGTGAGCTTGGTTACGACAAGTCCTTGGAAAAGGTGGCGGATGCCCTTCCTGACGCCAAGGACCGCTTGGGTTACATCGCCACGCTGACGGCCAATGCCGCGGAGCGGGTGCTGAATGCAACCGATATTGCCCGTCCGATCCAGGATGAGCTGCAGTCCCAGTCCGCAAGCTTGTCGGGCCGTTGGGACCAGCTGTTTGCCAACCAGTTGTCGGTTGACGATTTCAAGTTGTTGGCTGCAGATACTCGCCGCTTCCTGGCCCAGGCGCCACAGCAGACGGCGGCGACCAATGCCCAGTTGCTGGAGATCGTGATGGCGCAGGATTTCCAGGACTTGACCGGGCAGGTGATCAAGAAGGTCATGGACATGGTCAAAACGCTGGAAAGCGAGCTGCTGACCGTGTTGATCGAGTACCTGCCAGCCGAGAAAAAAGTGGAGCTGGGTACCGATCTGCTGCAAGGTCCGGTCGTGAATCCTGATGGCCGTTCCGACGTGGTAACCAATCAACAGCAAGTGGATGATTTGCTGGAAAGCTTGGGTTTCTAAGCCGCGCGATCGTCTAGGCCGTCTACTGCGGGCCGATAATGAAAAGGAAGTCAAAATGAGCGACTTTGCAGGTATGGAAGATCTGATGCAGGATTTTCTGCTCGAGTCCACGGAGCTGTTGTCCGATGTCGACAACAAGCTATGCGAGCTTGAGAAACGGCCTAATGACAAGGCGTTACTGAATGATATCTTCCGGGGCTTCCATACCATCAAGGGCGGAGCTGGCTTTCTGAATGTGTCGGCAATGGTGACCATCTGTCATCGTACCGAGAACCTTTTTGACAAGCTGCGCAACGGCGAGTTGCCGCTGTCGTCAGAGTTGATGGATGTGATCCTGGATGCGACGGGCGTGGTGCGCGGCATGTTCACCACCTTGTCGCAAGGGCTGTCGCCGGCCGCGCCTGATGCCGGCTTGCTCGCGGCTTTGGACAGTGCGCTGGCAGGCAACCTGGTGCCTCCCGCTGCACCCGTGGCTGCACCGGCTGCGGCACCGGCTGCGGCCGCCAATACACCGGACTGGAATGTGTTGCACGCGGCAGTGACCAAGACCGGCGCTTCCGCTGCAGCGACACCGGCTGCGGTTGCAGTGGTAGCGGCGCCGGTTGTCGAGGCCGTAGTCGAGACGCCGGCGGTGCCAGTCGTGGCCGCCAAGCCGGTACCGGCAAAGATGGCGCCACAACAAGGCATGGCCAGTGCGCCGCCGGAAAATACCATTCGTATTGATACCGTTCGTCTGGACCAGGTGCTGAACCTGTCCGGTGAAATCGGCCTGACCAAGAACCGCCTGACCACGCTGCGTACCGAAATCCTGCAGGGCAATATGGAGACACATACCCTGCGCTCCCTCGACGAGGCGATCAGCCAGCTCGACCTGCTGGTCAGCGATCTGCAGAATGCGGTGATGAAGACCCGTATGCAGCCGATCGGGCGCCTGTTCCAGAAGTACCCGCGTCTGGCGCGGGACCTGGCGCGGCAATTGGGCAAGGAAGTCGAACTGGTCATTACCGGCGAGGAAACCGAACTCGACAAGACCATGATCGAGGACTTGAACGACCCGTTGGTACACTTGGTGCGCAATGCGGTCGATCACGGCGTGGAGTCCTCCGAAGAGCGCATCAGCGTCGGCAAGAAGCCGCAGTCGCTGGTGCAGCTGTCGGCCGAGCAGGTTGGCGATCATATCGTTATCGAGATCACCGATGACGGCAAGGGGATGAATCCCGAGGCGCTGCGCCGCAAGGCCATCGAAAAAGGCCTGATCGATGCGGAAACGGCCAACGGTCTCGACGAGAAGCAGTGCCTGCAGCTGATTTTCCTGCCGGGCTTCTCCACCAAGGACCAGATTTCGAACGTGTCCGGCCGCGGTGTCGGCATGGACGTGGTACGCACCAATATCCAGAAGCTGAATGGCCGTATCGACATCAACTCCGAGCAGGGTGTCGGCACCAAGATCAGCATTTCGTTGCCACTGACGCTGGCCATCCTGCCGGTGCTGGTGGTGCGTGCCTGCAACCAGCCATTTGCCGTACCGCTGGCCATGGTGCGCGAAATCATTCCGATCGATGTCGCGGCGATCCAGGAAGTATCGGGGCGGCCAACCATCGTGGTGCGCGACGAGATCCTGCCGTTGAAGACACTGGCCAACCTGCTGAACTGGGCGCCGACACAGAAACCGCAATTCGGCGTGCTGATGCAGTCCGCCGAGAAGTCCTTCATCCTCGCCGTCGACTCCTTTGTCGGCCGTGACGATGTGGTGATCAAGCCGCTGCAGAACATTCGTCCGAAGGGCGTTGCCGGTGCCACCCTGTCCGGTGACGGGTCGGTGGTGCTGGTGCTGGACATGGAAGACTTGCTGATGGGGCAGGCGGATGCACCGAGTGGTGGCGCGATGATGCTTCGCAACGCTGACAACTATTCTTACTGAGCCTGCTTGCAATGTCCGTATCGGCTTTTTTGGGAAGACAGCCTGTTCTGAACCGTAACCAGCAGCTCATCGGCTATGAGCTGCTGTTCCGTGAAAGTGAAACCTCGACCGAAATCGGGCGGCATGCCGAGCTGGATGCCGATACCGAGGTGCTGGTCAATACCCTGAATCACATGGGTACCAGCTGGCTGATCGGCAACAAGCTGGCTTTCATCAACGTCGGCGAGTCGATGATCGGCAGCGACTTTCTGGAGTTGCTGCCGCCACGGCGGGTAGTGCTGGAAATCTCCGGCAAGCTGACGCCTTCCAACGAACTGCTGTCCCGTGTCCGTCACCTGCGTTCCCTCGGCTTCGGGGTGGCGCTGGACGGCTTTTCGTTCGAGTCGCCGGCAGCGGCTTTTCTCGACCTGGCTAACTACGTCAAGCTGGATGTGCAGTCGATGGATGCGCAGGCTTTCCAGACGCTGGCGGTACGCTTGCGCAGCTATCCGGTAATCCGTATTGCCGAGCGCGTCGAGACCTATGAGCACTACCATCTGGCCCGTGATCTGGGGCTGGACGGCTATCAGGGTTACTACTTTGCCAAGCCGGAAACCCTGTCCGCCAAGGTGATACACCCCAGTTTTGCCAATACCCTCAAGCTGCTGAACCTGCTGCGTCAGGATGCGGCGCTGAAAGAGGTGGAGGCGGTGCTGAAAACTGACGTTGCGCTGTCCTTCAAGTTGCTGCGCTACGTCAACTCGGCCGCAGCCGGGCTGAATACCACCATCAGTTCGTTCTCGCATGCCCTGACGGTACTGGGCTACAAGCGCCTGTACCGCTGGCTGACGCTGCTGCTGGTGACCAGTTCGGAAAACGGCCTGATGCCGGCCGCGCTGCAGAAAACCGCGGTGTCACGTGCGCGCATGATGGAGCTGATCGCGCTGGAGTCCGGTCTGCCTTCCGATGTCGCGGACAGTTTCTTCATCACCGGCATGTTTTCGTTGCTGGACGTGATTTTCGATATGCCGATCGCGCTGGCGCTGGAGCATCTCAACCTGCCGGAAGAGATTTGCGAGGCGCTGATGGTGCATGCCGGCCGTTATGGCCTGTGCCTGGAGCTGGTGCTGGCGATGGAAGCCGGCACCGACAATCTGCCGCAACTGGCGCAGCGCCTGAACATCGAGGCCGAGGCCTTGAACCTGTTGCACACCAGTGCACTCTCTTGGGTGGAAGAGCTTAGTCTATAATCACCCCTCTGTTTCTCTCGGTTAACTCAATCATGAAGTATCTGGCTATCGATACGTCGAACACGCATGTTTCGATTGCGGTCGCTGTGGACGAGCGTTTTTTCTCGGCAACCTTGCCGGTGGTGAATGGCCACTCCGAAGAAACCCTGCCGTTGATCCAGCGCCTGTTGGCCGATAGCGGCATCGACCTCGCCGAACTGGACGGCATCATTTACGGCCAGGGGCCGGGTGCCTTCACCGGTTTGCGCATCGGTTGCGGCATTGCGCAGGGACTGGCGCTGGCGCATGACTTGCCGCTGATCCCGGTGCCGACGCTGGACGTGATTGCCTTCCAGTCCGGTGCGTCGGCGGTGCAGGTGGTGATGGATGCGCGCATGAACGAGGTCTACACCGCGAGCTATCGCGACGGCGTGGCGCAAACCCCGATCACGCTGCAGGCGCGGGGCGAGTTGACCGTTCCCGCCGATATTCCGGTGCTGGCGGGCGACTGCGCGCAAGAGCTGACCTGTCCTGGCAAGACGGTGTACGAGCTGCGTCCGGATGCGGCCAGCTATATCCGGCTGGTACGCCGTGGCGGCTATGCTGCCGTGGCGCCGGAGGCGGCGGGGCTGCTGTATATCCGCGACAAGGTGGCGCTGACCGCCGCCGAACAGCAAGCACGCAAGCATGGCTGAGCTGCAGCGGCTGACCGATCCGGCCTTGGCCGAAGCGCTGCACCAGCTGGAGGCGGCGGTGTGCACACATCCGTGGGCCACGGCGGTCTACGCGCAAACGCTGGCCTCCGCCAGCGAACGGGTGCAGGTGTTGCAGCCGGCAGACGCGTGGCTGGCGGTGCTGGTTTCCGAGCAGATTCTGGACGAACTGCATATCCACAATATTTTCGTGCCGCTGGCCATGCAGCGTCGAGGCCATGCCCGCGCCGTGTTGCAGGCGGCCTTGGCCGAGGCGCAGGCCGCCGGTGCCAGTCGTTGCCTGCTGGAGGTGCGCGCCGGCAATGCCGCGGCCATCGGCCTGTATCGCTCGCTCGGTTTTGTCGACTGCGGCGTGCGCAAGGGTTACTACCGGCATGAGCACGGCCGCGAGGACGCGCTGCTGATGGAGTGCCCGCTATCATGAGCCGCCAACATCTGCTGCTTCGCGAGCTGGGGCTGGCACCACGCTGGCGCTTGCGCCATGGCGCGGCGCCGGAGCCGGTCTTGGCACCGGTTGCGGCCAACCTTGTGCCTGCTCCCGTGATGCCAGCGGTCGCCGCTCCGGTGGTTGTGCCGGCGGTGGCAGCGGTGCCGGCGCCTGCCGTTGTCGAACCGACCACGACCGCGTTGCCAGAGTGGGCCGCCTTGCAGCAGCAGGTAGCAAGCTGCACCGCCTGTGGCCTGTGCCAGACCCGCACCCAGGCGGTGTTCGGCAAGGGCAATCCGCGGGCGCGCATCATGCTGGTCGGCGAGGCGCCCGGTGCGGAAGAGGACAAGCAAGGACTGCCGTTCGTCGGCAAGGCCGGGCAACTGCTGGATAATATGCTGGCCGCCATCGGTCTGAGTCAGGACGATGTCTTTATCGCCAATGTGCTGAAGTGTCGCCCGCCGGGCAACCGTAATCCGGCCGCCGACGAAATTGCCGCCTGTGCCGACTACCTGCGCTGGCAGATTGCCCACGTCCAACCGGAGGTGCTGGTGACGCTGGGCCGCTTCGCCGCCCACGCGCTGTTGCAGAGCGATGCCGCCATTGGCGCGCTGCGGCGCGAGACGCACCAGTATCAGGGCATCCCGTTATTCGTCACTTTTCATCCGGCGTATCTGCTGCGCAGCCCTGGCGAAAAAGCCAAGGCGTGGCAGGATCTGCTGGCTATCCGTCGTGCGCTGGCCAAAAAGGCCTGATGTGGCGCAGCGACCGTTCCCTTCTTCTGGATAATTCAAGTCAATATCATGTGGTTCCGACAACTTAGTTTTTACCAGCTGCCTGCCCCGGAGCAGATTGTGGCCAGCAAGCTGGCCGATGCCCTGAATGCCCGCCAGTTCCAGCGCTGTTCCGGCCTCGACTGGTTCAGCGAGGGCTGGGTCGCCCCTGCGCCGCATCTCGACGAGCCGCTGTATGTGCAGCGCGAGCGCTTGCTGCTGTCGCTGCGTCGCGAGGACAAGGTGTTGCCGGCCGGCGTAATCCGCGACTTCTTGGACGCCAAGTTGCGCGACATCGAGCAGCAGGAGCTGCGCAAGGTTGGCCGCAAGGAAAAGCTGGCGATGAAGGAGCAGATCACCGACGACCTGCTGCCGCGCGCCTTTACCCGTACCAGCCGCACGGCCGCCTATTTCGATCTGGCGCGTGGCTGGCTGGTGGTGGACAGCGGTTCCGCCAGCAAGGCGGAAGCGCTGCTGAGCAATCTGCGCGAGGCAATGCCGCCGCTGCCGGCCACGCTGCCGCGCACGGTGCTGTCGCCGCACACGCTGATGACCGACTGGCTGGCGGCGGGCGAGGCTAGCGGCGACTTCGTGCTGGATTCCGACTGCGAGCTGAAGGACAGCTCGGAAAACGGCGCGGTCGTGCGCTGCACCCGCATGGACCTGACCGCCGATGAGATCCGTCAGCATATCGCCACCGGCAAGCAGGTGACCCGCCTCGGACTGATCTGGCGCGAGCGCATCCGCTTCACGCTGACCGATACCCTGCAATTGAAAAAGCTGCAGTTCCTCGACGTGCTGCAGGAAGAAGCCAGCCAGGCGGGGGACGACGCCGCCAGCCTGTTTGAGGCGACCTTCCTGCTGATGAGCGAGGAGCTGGGTGAGCTAATCGACGATCTGGTGCAGGCGCTGGGCGGCTTGCAGGATGCGGCCAACGTTGCGCCTCCGGCTGCTGCGTCGACCGCATCGGCACCGCCAGCCGCCGCCGCGGCGCCTGGCACGGTCGACGTACCCTGGGATTGATTCCGTGGCCGGGGCCTGCCGCCGTTGGCGGCAGGGTGCCTTGCTAGCGTGACCATCATGAAAAACGCCTTGCACCGACCGGTGCAAGGCGTTTTGTCATGGTTTGCCGGATGCGGCTTACAGCCCGCCGTCCTCGACGCGCAGCACCTGGCCTGGCTGGATCTGGTTGGCAACCAGCTGGGTGTTCCAGCGCTGGATGTCGCTGTGATGAATGCCGAACTTGCGGGCAATGCTGAACACGGTATCGCCGGCCTGCACCACGTACTCGGCCGATTTGCGTGCCGGCTGCTGATAGGCAACGGTGCGCAGTGGCGATGTCACGCTAGCGGTGACGTTGCCCAGCGGGGCGCCCAGCACGCGCAGGTTCTGCCCCAGCTTGACCGCATCGCTGTTCAGTGTGTTCAGGCTTTTCAGTTCCGCCACGCTCATGTTGTAGCGGCGCGAGATGTTGTACAGCGTGTCACCGTTGGCAACGACATGGTTTTCCACGCGGGTGGCCGGGCGCAGCGGCAGTTCGGGGGCGTCGCTGGTGGTGGCCACCGAGGTCGCTGCCGGTTTGGCGCGCGGAGCCGGGGCGGCTTGCGGTTTGCTGACCGGCTGGCTCAGTGCGACGGTAATGCTGTTGCCACTGGTGACGGCAGGCGTGGCGACGTTGTTTGTCACAACGGCGACGGGAGCGACGCTAGCGGCAGGGCTGTTGGCGGCAAGGGCGGCGGCTGGTGCGGCAACCGGCGCGGCAACGGCAGTGACCGGGCTGCTTGTCAGTGAGCTTGCCGGTGTGCTGCTGGCGGAGCTGGTCGTGACGCTGGCAACGACAGGCGTGACGACAGGTGCTGCGGTGGTGGCCGGAGTGGCTGCGGCAACGCTGACGCTCGCAACGCGTACCACCGGCTGTTCACTGTTGCTGGCCAGCAGCACCGGCGCGCTGGCCGGGGCGATGTCACTGGCTTCCAGTGTCGCCGGGGCATCCTGGTTGCGGGCGGCGACCAGCACCGGACGGCCGGCGTTGACGGTGCGGTTGCCCTGCAGGCTGTTGGCGACCAGCAGCTCGTTCGGGTTCATGTCGAATTGCTGGGCCAGCTCAGTAACGCTGAGATCGCTTTCCGGTACGTGCACCTGCCAGGTCAGCAGCGGCTTGTCCCATTTGGCCAAGTTGGTCTCGAAGCGGTGCAGCTTGGTCGCCGGCAGTAGCATCTGGCGGCCGCTCTTGTGGGCATACACCGGCAGGTTGAACGCGGGGTTGAGTTCCTTGAACTCGGAGACCGGCATTTCCGCCAGCTTCGCCGCGATGTCGATGTTCATGTGCTTGCCGGTGCTGACGGCGACAAAGGCCGGCTTGTTGGGCAGCACGTCGATGCGCAGGCCGAAGTTCTCCGGCTGCGCCATGATGTTGCGGATGGCGAGCAGTTTCGGCGCGTAGTTGCGCGTCTCGGCCGGCATCACGATGTTTTCGTAGGTTTCGGTTTCGCCCTTGGCGCGCACGCGGCTGATCGCCTTGCTCAGATTGCCCTGGCCCCAGTTGTAGGCGGCCAGCGCCAGGTTCCAGTCGCCGAAACGGTTGTACAGCACCTGCAGGTAATCCAGCGCAGCGCGGGTGGATTCCACCACGTCGCGGCGGCCGTCATACCACCAAGTCTGCTCCAGTTCGTACTCGCGGCCGGTGGCCGGCATGAACTGCCACAGGCCGGCGGCGCCGACCGGCGAGCTGGCGCTCGGTACGAAGGAGCTTTCCACTACCGGCAGGAAGGCCAGTTCGGTCGGCATGCCGCGTTTTTCCACCTCGTTCATGATGTGGAACAGGTATTTGCGGCTGCGATCGAGGGTGCGGCGCAGGTATTCCGGGCGCGCGGTGTAGTACTTCTCGTGGCGGCGTACCAGCTCGGGATTCACCTCCGGCAGCTGGAAGCCTTCGCGTGCGCGTTGCCACACGTTGTCGCCGTTGCGCAGCAGGCTGGTGTTGATCAGCATCATGTCCAGACCGGCGGCCAGGCCGTCGTCGACACCGGGCGTGCTCCAGCCCGGTATCGTCACGCTAGTGGTCGCGTGGGCGGCGGGCAGGGCAAGGAGAACGGCGAGGGCGAGCGGGGTAAATTTTTTCATGGCAACGGCCTGATCGGAGCATATCGGGCGATGCTACCACGCCCGCCTGCGACGTCAATTATGAAGCGCTATGTTGTTCATTTAATTTCTTAATTTTTGTGTCTTTCACGACAAAACTATTTGCCAAGCGGATGAATGGCCATTCAGCTGGTGCGGAAATCATTTTTCCATTGCCGCAGGGTGGCAAACACACTCAGCGCGTCATTGCCGCCCCCCGGCTGATGGTGGCGCGCGGCGCGGCGGATGCCGGCCTCGCCGCAACGCAGGAACGGGTTGTGCTGCAGCTCGTCCGCCAGCAGGCAGGGCAGCGTCGGCAACTCCTGCTCGCGTCGTGCACTGTCGCGTTGCCAGCGTTGCTGCAGCGCCGGGTTGTCCGGCTCCAGTGCCAATGCAAATTGTAGATTAGCCAGCGTGTACTCGTGTGCCGGATAACACAGCGTCTGCGCCGGCAATGCGGCCAACCTTTGCAGCGAGGCGTGCAGGCTTTCTATGCTGCCGTCAAATACGCGGCCACAACCGGCGGCAAACAGGGTGTCGCCGCAAAACAGGTGTTGGCCGCAATGAAATGCCAGATGGTTGGCGGTGTGGCCGGGGACTTCGTAGACCCGGCAGTCTAGGCCCAGCGCCGGCAGCCGGCTGCCTTCCATTACCGGCACGCTGACGCCGCTGACACCGGCCGGGCCGTACACCGGACAGTCCGGCCACTGCGCGTGCAGCGCCGGCAAGCCGCCGATATGGTCGTGGTGGTGGTGGGTGATCCAGATCGCGTGCAGCGCCAGTTGCGCCTGTGCCAGAAACTGCTGCACCGGGGCGGCGTCGCCCGGGTCGACCACGATCGCGGCGCGGTCGTCGTGCAAAACCCAGATATAATTATCAGAGAACGCCTTGAGTGGGGTAATGCGTACAATGTCGGCCATGAATGATCC
>JACCDZ010109484.1_pt1 | contig 12203 bp, 16 predicted proteins | sample 7449551 | NCBI WGS metagenome assembly JACCDZ01 (sample SAMN15323452, study PRJNA562643) | freshwater metagenome | isolation source: river surface water | place: USA:Blue River Watershed | collected 2017-08-18
ACTTGCGTGGCAATAAAGCGAACTCAGGATGGAAGGTGCTCCATTGGCGCATCACTTCAGCCATCGCGCGCGGGTCAATCACCTCATCTGGCGCTACGCCAGCAAATTGGTCTGTGGTGATGTTGCGAATACAGTTACCTGAGGTTTGGATCGCGTGCATTTCAACCGTGGCGAGTTCAGCCAATATCTCTGGCACATCTTCTAATTTTGGCCAGTTGAGTTGTAAGTTTTGACGCGTACTGAAGTGGCCGTAGCCTTTGTCGTAACGTTTAGCAATCGCAGCTAGTTTGCGTAACTGCTTTGAAGAGAGCATGCCGTAAGGCACAGCAATACGAAGCATTGGGGCGTGACGTTGAATATAAAGCCCATTTTGTAGGCGTAGCGGGCGGAATTCGTCTTCGCTGAGTTCACCTGCAAGGTAACGATTAGTCTGGTCGCGGTATTGGGCAACCCGTTCGTTGACGATCTGTTGATCGATAGCGTCGTATTTGTACATAATTCACTTCTTTAAGGAGGCGGATATTTTAAAGCAAAACCCGCGTTAATTCACGATTTATCTTGATATTTATACTCAGTGCAACACAAGCTTTAAGCCCACATAAATGAGGATGGCTGCAAGCGCGATGCGTATCCAATGCTCAGCAACCTTGGAGCTAAGATGTCTGCCAATGTAAATGCCAGGAATAGACCCGATAAGTAATACGCCTAATAAGCTGTAATCCACAGTTCCTAAGCTGGCGTGGCCTAAGCCAGCAACTAAAGTTAGCGGTACTGCGTGGGCAATATCACTACCAACGATAGTAGTAATCTTTTTGTGTGGATAAAGCACAATTAATGCTGTAACACCTAATGCACCAGCACCCACAGAAGTAAGGGTTACCAAGCCACCCAAAACGATGCCAAGCAGCACAGTGCTTGAAGCAACATATTTCTCTGGGACGAGCGTTTCTTTTGCTAATAACTGGGTGAGCTTTGCTCTAAATAGAACAGCTGCTGATGTGACAATAAGGGCAATGCCTAGGCCAAATTTGATGGTATCTACGGCTTCGTGTGAATCTACATCTATGGTGCGTAGAAATAGGATAGTGGCGATTGATGCTGGAACACTGCCTACGCCGAGTAGTTTTACGATTTTCCAGTCAATATTACCTAGTTTGCCATGCGCAAAAATGCCTACTGATTTAGTAATTGAAGCGTATAGCAGGTCTGTACCAACGGCAAGTGCAGGTTTAACGTGAAAGAAGAAAAGTAGGATAGGCGTCATTAAAGAGCCGCCGCCCACGCCAGTCAGGCCAACCAAAAATCCCACTACGAAGCCCGCAATAATGTAACCGATGTCCATGTAACTTCCTAAATCAATAGATGAAAAATTACGCGTATTGTAGATTAGAATATATGTTGTTTTTATATCTATTAATTCTTAATATATTCTTTTTTGTTATATGGTGATTTTGAGCGATGAAATTACATCAATTGCGATATGTCAGTGAAGTGGTCAAGCAGGGTTTAAATATTTCGGCTGCTGCTGATGCGCTACATACATCACAGCCTGGCGTGAGCAAGCAAATTCAATTGCTTGAAGATGAGTTGAATTTACAAATATTTGAGCGGCACGGCAAGCGTTTGACGGGTGTCACCGAGCCGGGTCGCAATATTGTTGAGCTGGCAGAGCGTGTGATGCGTGACATGGAAAATATTAAGAGAGTAGGGGATGAATTTAGTCACGAAGATGTTGGCACCTTAACTATCGCGACCACCCATACTCAAGCACGCTATCGCTTGCCCGCGGCTGTTAAGGCTTTTATGGAAAAATATCCGCAAGTGAAGCTCAACATTCACCAAGGTAATCCGACGCAGGTCTCGGAGCAGGTGCAAAGTGGAGAGGCCGACATTGGCATTGCCACCGAGGCAATTAGCCATTATGACAAGATTCTATGTTTGCCAGCTTATCAGTGGAATCGCTGCGTGGTCGTACCGCAAGGTCATCCACTGATTAAAGACGTTCCTTTAACGCTTAAAAAGCTAACGGCATATCCGCTAATTACTTACGATTTTGCTTTTACGGGCGGGTCATTGGTGAGTCAGGTGTTTAATCAGGGAGGCTTGGAGCCTAATGTTGTGTTAACGGCCATTGATGCTGACGTTATTAAAACTTACGTGGGGCTAGGGTTGGGTGTGGGGTTGCTGGCGAATATGGCTTACGACGCAGAGCGTGATGCTAATTTAGTGGCGATTGATGCGAAACATCTTTTCCCAGACAGTACGACCTTTGTTGGTGTTCGCAGAGATGCCTATCTGCGTAAATTCGCTTACGACTTCATTCAGCTGCTGGCACCAAGTTTTGATCGCAGAGCAGTCGCTGAAGCACTCAAGCGATAACTTGTGCTTTGGGTTATGTGGATGCTTCCTTTTTCGGGTATAATTCTCACCCTGAATTTTAGCGGTTTGTTTTAGGCTATTTTATTAAAGTCATTATTACGGAGAGAGCTATGGCTAATCTATTAGAACAATTGAAGTCTATGACCACTATCGTGGCAGATACAGGCGACGTTGACGCGATTAAAAGCGTAAAACCTTACGATGCAACAACAAACCCATCTTTGGTATTAAAAGCAAGCCAATTGCCACAATACGCTTCTTTGATTGAAGCTGCGATTGCTTATGCAAAAGCACAAGGTGGCTCTAAAGAAGAACAAATCGACAATGCAGCTGATAAATTGGCTGTGTTAATTGGTACAGAAATCACTAAAGTAGTGCCAGGCCGCATTTCAACTGAAGTGGATGCGCGTTTGTCATTCAATGTAGACAAAATGGTGGCTAAAGGCCGTAAGTTGATCAAGCTATACCAAGAGTCTGGCGTAAGCAAAGACCGCGTGTTGATTAAATTGGCTTCAACATGGGAAGGTATTAAAGCGGGTGAAATTCTTGAAAAAGAAGGCATCCAATGTAACCTCACATTGTTGTTTGGTTTCGGTCAAGCGCGTGCTTGTGCTGAAGCTGGCGTATTCTTGATTTCACCATTCGTAGGTCGTATCTTGGACTGGTACAAAGCTAAGAACCCAGGTACAGAATACACACAAGAAACTGACCCAGGCGTGGTTTCAGTTCGTGCTATTTACCAATATTACAAAGAACACGGTTATAAAACTGTTGTGATGGGCGCTTCATTCCGTAACACTGGTGAATTGATTGCTTTGGCTGGTTGTGACCGTTTGACTGTTTCACCAAACCTATTACAAGATTTGGCTGCAACAGAAGGCACATTGGTTCAAGTGTTGAAAGACAATGGCGCAACTAAAACGCCTCCAGCAAAAATGACTGAAGAAGAGTTCCGCTTTGCATTGAATGAAGATCCAATGGCAACTGAGAAGTTGGCAGAAGGTATTCGTGGCTTCGTTGTTGATCAAAACAAACTAGAAGCAATGCTTGCAACTAAGCTGTAATAAATCAAACGCCAAGGCCTCTAAGCAGCCCTTGGCGTTTTCTTGATATCGTTGACATATGCTTTAGTTGCGCTATAAGATACGATTCGATTTTTAAATTGGTGTGTAAAAACACTAAGTAATAAGTAGTAAAACCTGTAACCATCGGAGAAAAAACATGGCATTAACACAAATGGCTTTAGACTCATTAGATTTCGACGCAACAGTTGCTTTAGCAACTACAGTTGCTCCACACGTTGATATCCTTGAAATTGGTACACCATGCATCAAGCACAACGGTATCAAATTGCTTGAAACATTGCGTGCTAAGTTCCCAAAAAACAAAATCATGGTTGACTTGAAAACTATGGACGCTGGTTTCTACGAAGCTGAGCCTTTCTACAAAGCTGGTGCAGATATCTGTACAGTTTTGGGTACAGCTGACATCGGTACAATCAAAGGCGTAATCGACGCTGCTAACAAATACGGCAAAAAAGCTCAAGTTGACTTGATCAACGTAGCTGACAAAAAAGCACGTACACAAGAAGTGGCTAAGATTGGCGCACACATCATTGGTGTTCACACTGGTCTTGACCAACAAGCTGCTGGCCAAACACCATTTGCTGACTTAGCAATGGTTGCTGGTTTGAAACTTGGTTTGGATATTTCTGTTGCTGGTGGCGTTAAAGCTTCTACAGCGGCTCAAGTACGTGACGCTGGTGCAACAATCATCGTTGCTGGCGCTGCGATCTACGGTGCTGCTGACCCAGCTGCTTCAGCTGCTGAAATCACAGCTATCGCTCACGGCGGTAAAAAGAGCGGTGGTTTGTTCGGCTGGTTGAAAGGTTTGTTTAGCTAAGCTCTAGCTAAACAGATATTAGCTAGTTCATTTGAAACTAGGTAATTAAAACCAAAATAACCGCTGCAAAGCATCATTTGATTGTTTTGCGGCGGTTTTTACTTTTAGTCACACAAAGAAAGAAAACATACTCTCATGCGTACAGCTGAAGTTAGCCGTAATACTCTAGAAACTCAAATCGTTGCCTCAATTAATATTGACGGTACCGGTGTCTCACAACTTTCGAGTGGGCTAGGTTTTCTTGATCATATGATGGACCAAATTGCTAGACACGGCATGATGGACATTAAAGTTGAGGCTACAGGTGATTTGCATATTGATGCGCACCACACTGTAGAAGATATCGGCATTACCCTAGGCCAAGCTTTTGCTAAGGCACTTGGCGATAAAAAAGGCATACGTCGCTATGGGCATGCTTATGTGCCTTTAGACGAGGCGCTTTCCCGCGTTGCGTTGGACTTATCAGGCCGTCCAGGATTGGAATTCGGCGTAGAGTTCAAGCGAGCACGTATTGGTGATTTTGATGTGGATTTAGTGCATGAGTTTTTCCAGGGTTTTGTAAACCATGCTGGCGTGACTTTGCACATTGATAATTTGCGTGGTGAGAATGCCCACCACCAAGCAGAAACAATTTTTAAAGCTTTTGGTCGTGCCTTGCGTATGGCGACAGAGCTTGACCCACGTATGACAGGCATCATGCCTTCGACCAAGGGGTCTTTATAAGTCTAATCGTTTACACCTCTATTTCGGGGTGAGATTGAAGTGGTTAGGCCTTTCACACGACGTCATGCTAAGTAGAAATGATGATTGACATTGCAGTTGTAGATTACGGAATGGGCAATTTACGCTCAGTCTCAAAAGCCTTGGAGCATGTGGCTCCAAATAAGAATGTTCTTGTCACAAGTAACGCTAGCGATATCGCAGCCGCAGCCCGAGTGGTGTTTCCTGGCCAGGGCGCCATGCCTGATTGCATGCGCGAGCTAGAGTCGCGAGGTTTGCATGAGGCGGTGGTCAATGCAGCAGCTAATAAGCCCTTCTTGGGCATATGCATTGGCCTTCAGCTATTGTTTCAACATTCTGAAGAGGGTGATGCAAACGGCTTAGGTATTCTGGCGGGCAATGTAAAACGTTTTCCGTCCGAAGAGATGCACGATGCAAACGGTGATAAGCTAAAAGTGCCACACATGGGCTGGAATCAGGTATACCAACAACAATCCCATCCGATGTGGAAAGATATTGCTGACGGTGAGCGTTTTTATTACGTACACAGTTATTTTGTTCAGCCTGCTGACGCGAGTTTAGTGGCAGGCGTGACTAATTATCCAAAACCATTTACAGGCGCGATTGCGAAGAATAATATTTTTGCAGTTCAGTTCCACCCAGAAAAAAGCCAGCATGCGGGTTTGCAGTTGCTTGCCAATTTTGTGCAGTGGAATGGCCAGTAATTTTTATTTAAATTTTTCTTAATACAGTTCTAATTATGTTACTTATTCCTGCGATTGATTTAAAAGACGGTCATTGTGTACGTTTGAAACAAGGTTTGATGGAGGATGCAACAGTGTTCTCTGAAGACCCTGGCGCGACGGCGCGACACTGGATAGAGCAAGGCGGTAAGCGTCTGCATCTAGTAGATTTGAATGGTGCTTTTGCGGGCAAGCCAGTCAATGAAGGCGCCATTAAAGCGATTGTTGAAGCTGCTGGGGGTGAAATTCCAATTCAGTTAGGTGGCGGCATTCGTGATTTGGGAACCATTGAGCGTTATTTGGATAACGGGATTGATTACGTGATTATTGGCACTGCTGCAGTTAAAAACCCAGGCTTCTTGCATGAAGCTTGTTACGCATTCCCAGGTCAAATTATTGTAGGACTGGATGCTAAAGACGGGAAAGTGGCTGTGGATGGCTGGTCAAAAATTACAGGACATGACGTCATTGATTTAGCCAAAAAATTTGAAGATTACGGCGTTGAAGCGGTGGTCTATACCGATATTGGTCGTGATGGCATGTTAAGCGGTGTGAATATTGAAGCGACGGTTGCTTTAGCTCAAGCTTTGACTATTCCGGTGATTGCCAGCGGTGGTTTAACGAATCTGGACGATGTGCGTAAGCTTTGTGCAGTTCAAGATGAAGGCATCATGGGTGCGATTACAGGTCGTGCAATTTACGAAGGTACCATTAATTTTGCGGAAGCACAGGCTTTGGCAGACGAGTTGAGTGCTTAATGCTGGCAAAACGCATTATTCCTTGCTTGGACGTGACCGATGGTCGCGTCGTCAAAGGTGTCAATTTTCTTGAGTTGCGTGATGCAGGTGATCCAGTCGAAATTGCCCGTCGTTACGATGAGCAAGGGGCTGACGAGCTTACTTTTCTAGATATCACCGCTAGCTCAGATAATCGCGGTCTTATTCTGCATATTATTGAAGAAGTCGCTTCCCAAGTTTTTATTCCGCTAACTGTTGGTGGCGGTGTGCGTGAGGTTGAGGATGTACGTCGTTTGCTTAATGCAGGTGCCGACAAAGTCAGCATTAACACTTCTGCTGTATTGAACCCTCAATTAGTGGCAGATGCTTCAGGTCGTTTTGGTTCGCAATGTATTGTGGTGGCGATTGATGCCAAGGAAGTTGGCGTTGATGCATCAGGTAACCCAAGATGGGAAGTATTCACTCACGGTGGCCGTAAGCCAACGGGCATTGATGCCGTAGAGTGGGCGCGCAAAATGGTGGGTCTTGGTGCTGGAGAGCTTTTAGTCACCAGCATGGATAGAGATGGCACAAAAATTGGTTTCAACCTTGGCTTGAATAAAGCGATTAGCGATGCAGTGGATGTTCCTATCATTGCTTCAGGTGGTGTGGGTAATCTGCAGCACTTGGTCGATGGTGTTAAGCTGGGTGGCGCTGACGCAGTATTGGCGGCAAGTATTTTTCACTATGGTGAATTCACTGTGCGCCAAGCCAAAGAATATATGCGTGACCACGGTATAGAGGTAAGGCTATGAGTTGGTTGGACGATGTTAAATGGTCAGAGGGCTTAGTGCCTGTGATTGCCCAAGAGCTAGATACAAATCAAGTGCTCATGTTTGCGTTTATGAATCGTGAGGCTTTACAACTGACTGTTGAAACAGGTTATGCCGTTTACTGGTCACGTTCCCGCAATAAATTGTGGCGCAAAGGTGAAGAGTCAGGCCATCAGCAAAAAGTACATGAGTTGCGTTTGGACTGTGACGGCGACGTAATTCTGATGACGGTTGAACAGCTGGGGGGCATTGCCTGTCATACTGGCCGACATGACTGCTTTTTTCAGAAGCTTGAAAATGGTGCATGGAAAACCGACAAACCTGTGATTAAAAATCCAGAGGATATTTACAAACATGAATGACATTATTCAACGCCTAACTCAGGAGTTGGAGGCGCGTAAAAGTGCCGATCCACAGACTTCTTACGTTGCCAAGCTTTACAGCAAGGGCATGAATGGAATCCTAAAAAAGGTCGGTGAAGAAGCGGCTGAAACGATCATCGCAGCTAAGGATGGAAGCCAAGAAGATCTCATCTATGAAACTGCTGATTTATGGTTTCATACCATGGTGATGTTGGCGCAAGCAGGCCTAAGTGCAGAAGATGTGCTCAATGAGCTAGCCCGTCGAGAAGGTTTGTCAGGCTTGGTTGAAAAAGCATCTCGTCCAAAGGAATAGCAGAGTAATCATGAGTGCCGACTGTATTTTTTGTAAGATTGTTAAAGGGGATATTCCTTCAAAGAAAATCTTTGAGGATGATGACCTGATTGTTTTTCATGACATTAAGCCCATCTCGCCAGTCCATTTTCTGATTGTGCCCAAATTGCATATTGAAAGTTTGGCGCAAACCGAGTCAGCGCATCAGGCGCTATTGGGAAAAATGTTATTGTTGGCGCCAAAATTGGCTGCTGAACAAGGCTTGAAGGGCTTCCGTACCATGATTAATACGGGACGAGAAGGTGGCCAAGAAGTATTCCATATTCATGTACATGTGTTTGGTGGTGGCGCAACGCTACCTAGAACTTAATAGGAGGTTATATGGGCTTTAAAGAGTTAATCGTTATTTTGGTGATTGCACTTGTGGTGTTTGGAACTAAACGCCTTCGTAACATGGGTGGTGATTTGGGTGGTGCAGTTAAGAATTTTAAAGACGCTATGAATGGTGAGGGCGAGAACAAGGTGGCTGAGAATAAGCCTGCAACTAAGAAGGCGCCAGCTAGAAAACCAGTAGCAAGAAAATCAGCTGCGAAAACAGTGAAAAAAACTGCCCCGCGTAAAACGGGCGTTAAGTAGCCAGCGCATCATTTATGTTTGATGTTGGCTTCTCGGAGATTGTCTTAATCGCCGTTGTGGCGCTTGTGGTGGTTGGTCCCGAAAGACTACCCAAGCTTGCCCGCACTTTGGGTGCATTAGTTGGCCGTATGCGTGGTTATGTAGCTACGGTTAAAAGTGAAGTTGAGCGTGAAATGCAATTTGAAGATTTAAAAAAATTGCAGCAGCATATTCACTCTCAGCAAGTCCAGACAGAACAGCTTTCTGAACCCGTCAAAAAGTCAGTAAGACGCAAGCCTGCTGCAAAGTCTCAAACTAAGCGTACTGTGAAAAAAGTGACGCCACATGAGTGACGCTGACTCCTTCGTTTCCCATTTATTAGAACTGCGCAGTCGACTACTCAAAATCGTGATTGGTTTAGTGGTGTCGATCGTGATATTTCTGCCTTTTTCCAATGAACTTTACACTTGGCTGGCGCAGCCGCTTTTGAAGCAAATGCCAGCGGGTACCCATATGATTGCCACGGCGGTGACTACACCGTTTTTGGTGCCCATGAAAGTTTCTACTTTAGTGGGTATTGTGGCCTCTTTGCCTTATACGCTATATCAAGCTTGGGCTTTTGTTGCGCCTGGGCTTTATGAGCATGAACGTCGATTTATTGGCCCATTGATTGTTGCGAGTACGGTTTTGTTTCTGATGGGCATGTCTTTTGCCTACTTTTTTGTGTTTCCGGTGTTATTTGGGTTTGTAGCGACTTCTGCGCCACAAGGGGTGTCGGTGATGACTGATATTGGAAGCTACTTAGATTTTGTAACAACGATGTTTGTTTCTTTCGGTGTTGCTTTTGAAGTGCCGATTGCTGTTTTATTGCTTGTGAAATTTAATTTGGTGAAAGTTTCTGCGCTTAAAGAAGCGCGTTCTTATGTGATTGTTGGGGCGTTTATTATTGGTGCGATTTTGACCCCGCCAGATGTAATTTCTCAAGTGATGTTAGCGGTGCCCTTGTGGCTATTGTATGAAGCAGGTGTTTTGGTGGCTCAATTTGTTGAACCTAAAACAGCAAGTTAATTTTCTAGCACTTTATTTCTAATAATTTCTGCGCTTGGTCTTAGTCCAATCATCACAGAAATATTCATCACTTTTTGATTGCGAGCTATCTGCAAGGTTGCTAGCTTATTCGGTTTTAACTCTGAAATAAGATTGAGCATGGAGCTGCTATCGAATACTTGATGGCCATTTATTTCGAGCAAAATATCCCCTGATTTTAGTCCTGCCTGTTCTGCAGGGCTGCCTTTGATAATTCCTGCAATAAGCGAGCCCGTAGTATTTTTAAGTTTGAATGATTCGGCTAATTCAGGGGTGATGTCCTGCGCTTCAATGCCAATCCAGCCGCGTGTTACAGCGCCTTGACGGGCGATTTGCTCCATTACGTGTTTGGCAATGCTGACAGGGATGGCGAAGCCAATGCCCATGGAGCCGCCGCTGCGAGAGTAAATCGCGCTGTTAATCCCAACTAAATTACCTTCTGCGTCAATCAAAGCCCCGCCAGAATTTCCTGGATTGATGGGAGCGTCGGTTTGAATGAAATTCTCAAAAGTGCTGATGCCTAAATGGTTGCGACCCAAAGCGCTAATAATGCCCTGGGTGACTGTTTGGCCTACGCCAAAAGGATTCCCAATGGCCAATACAACATCGCCGACTTGATTCTTTTCCCCGTCGGCAAAAGTAATGGCAGGCAAGTGGTTAAGTTCAATTTTTAATACAGCGAGGTCTGTTTCAGGGTCGGCGCCAACAACACGTGCTTTACTAGTGCGGCCATCCTCTAAGGCAACCTCAATCTCATCCGCAGCCATAACAACATGCGCGTTCGTTAAGATAAGCCCATGTTCGCTGACAATCACGCCTGACCCTAGGCTACTTTCATGTTGAGAGGGCTTATCCGGCTGATCGCCAAAAAAGCGTTTAAGCAAAGGGTCTTCGAGAAAAGGTTGGTGGGGGTTAGCCACTTTTTTGTGGGTGAAAATGTTAACCACGGACGGCATGGCTTTTTGTGCAGCTTTACTGTAGCTAGTCGCGCCGACTGTTTGTGGATTTAAAAATTGATGTTGATAAAGCAGTTCAAGCTGATGACTGAAAAGTTTTGGATAAAAAATCTGCAAGACGAAAATCAGCCCGAGGCTGACGGTGACAGATTGTGCGAAAATAAGCCAAAACTTTTTCATTGAATTGAGTGATTGTTATGGAATTAAAAGCCTTGGTTGATTATACCCGACAACTTTTGCAAGTCGAGCGCTACGCTGATTATTGCCCGAATGGCTTGCAGCTAGAGGGTAGGGCAAGTATCAAAAAAATTGTTTCAGGAGTAACGGCAAGCATGGCACTTTTGGAGTCGGCTAAAAATGCTGGGGCAGATGCTATTTTGGTGCATCACGGTTATTTTTGGAAAAATGAAGATGCCACGATTGTCGGGCTTAAGCGCAATCGCATTAAATTTTTGCTTGAAAATAATATCAGTTTGCTCGCTTATCATTTGCCTTTAGATGCGCATCCAGAGCTAGGGAATAACGCACAACTCGCCCAAAAGCTGGGTTTGGAAGTGAAGTCCTGGCAAGGTAATCAGGGATTGGTTGGTTTAGGGATTTTGCCATCTGCGCCAAGCTTAAAAGAATTTTCTAAGCACGTTGAAAATCAATTACAGCGTATACCCCTGGTGATTGGCGATATGAATAAATCGATTAAAAACGTTGCGTGGTGTACTGGTGGTGCGCAGGGCTACATGCAAGATGCGATTGATTTGGGTGTGGATCTGTTTATTAGCGGTGAAGTTTCTGAGCAAACTTACCATTTGGCACAAGAGTCAGGCGTGGCCTACATTGCAGCTGGCCATCATGCCACCGAGCGTTATGGAGTGCAGGCCTTGGGTGAGCACTTGGCCCAGCATTTTGGGATTAATCACGAATATATCGAGATTGATAATCCTGTTTAATTTGGAGCCTTATTTGAGCGTTAAGAGCATAAATTAACGCGTTCAAGGGTTTAAGTTTTTGGCTGAAAGCTGTAAAATGGCGCGTTAATTTAATGTGTCAATGTAAGGGCATGTGATGGCAAACCAGGAAGTGGATCAAAGTAAACGTAAATTTCTCATTGCGGCAACTTCGGTTGCAGGCGGTGTTGCGGCAGCCGCTGTCGCGGTGCCTTTTGTGACCAGCATGATGCCAAGCGAACGCGCGAAGGCTGCGGGCGCGCCTGTTGAAGTGGATATTAGCAAAGTTGAGCCAGGTTCAATGATTACTGTTGAATGGCGCGGCAAACCAGTTTACGTGGTGCGTCGAACCCAGGCTGCGCTGGATGGTTTGAAAAAGGTTGAAAGTTTGCTCAGCGACACTCAATCAGAAAAGTCTGTTCAACCCCAATACGCAAAAAATCCTGAAAGAGCAGTGAACAAAGAATTTGCCATTCTCCTTGGCGTTTGTACTCATTTGGGGTGTGCGCCTTTGTTTCGTCCCGATGTGGGGGCGGCAGACTTGGGCGGTGATAAATGGCAGGGTGGTTTCTTTTGCCCTTGTCACGGTTCCAAATATGATTTGGCAGGGCGGGTTTATTCCGGTATGCCAGCACCATTAAACCTGGAAATTCCACCA
>JACCDZ011960343.1_pt1 | contig 12203 bp, 13 predicted proteins | sample 7449551 | NCBI WGS metagenome assembly JACCDZ01 (sample SAMN15323452, study PRJNA562643) | freshwater metagenome | isolation source: river surface water | place: USA:Blue River Watershed | collected 2017-08-18
AATAAAAAGAGAATAGCCATAGCATCTATCGCTGTTTTTCTTCTTATTTCTAAATTGTCAATGCTTAAAATAGTTGGGGGCAGCCAAGAAAAGGGGGTATTGGCTTCCACCTGCTGTTGAAGTTGATCAAGGGTTAGTTCATTTTTATTTTCACAAATTTTCGCAACACTAATTAGTGGGGCAGCTGTAACACAATTTGAAAATCCAAATTCACGTGCGCATTTAAGAGAGGTGGTATCTTTTTCTAAAAAAGTCCAAAATAACTCCTCTGTTTCTTTTGGAAAATCGACTTTTAATCCGCATTTTATGATCCAATGTAGCAATTCATCAGTGAAACCACGTAAAGCGCAAAGCTCTGCAATTTCAAGACGTTCTTCTGGATAATTTTTCAGTATCGAGCGGGGTAGCTCAACTGCAAGAGAGGCTACATCAAGGGAACAGGCGAGTTTAACAAGAGCAAGAAGATCTTGTGGGTCTTGTAATTGAAATTCCTTGATGTAGCGTACGGACCCTGCTACATCTTCGCGCATACAGAGTTTAGCAATTTCAAAACGAGTTTGAGAATCATTTCCCAAATTAAAGTCTTTCATTTGTCCTGCAGTCCACTCGCCATTTAATTGAGCACATTCTTTTGCAAACCATGCATAGATTTGAGGTGGTGTGTTAAAATTTTTTAAATACATTAATAGCAATTTTGGTGAATGGAAGTCACCGTTTAGGATAAAACGGTGGACAGCCGTTGCTGTTTCTTTGCAATCAAGGGCTGTTAACTCGCCTTTGATGAGTCTTTCTATAATATCACTGTCTTTAATAACGGGATAGCGAGCCAGGAATATTTTTGCAATTTCTGTCTTTGTTAGATCGCGCGCCCTTTCTAAAAAAAGAAAAACGCCTCGATTTATTGCTGCGGGATTACTGATGAGTACGAATTCTTTAGCAAGGGCGATCAGTTCTTCGTCTGTAAGGTGAAAAAGGTTAATTCTCTCTAGTGTTTGCATAGAGTGGCTTTTCATACAGAGTTGGGCAAGCTCAAAGCCTGAGCCAGGGAGCTTGTTAAAAGAAAGATATTCACTGTTTGTGATAATCCAGAGACTGCCTGATTCAAATTGAGCTAGCTTTTTTAAAATTTTAAAAAAGGCGTCAATTGATAAAGGATTGGAGGTGCCTCCTAGAGGGCTTGAAAACCATTTTAACTGGTCTAAAAAAGAATAGTCTTTTGAAAGTGAAGCATTCATTTTTCTAGCAATACTATCTTCTAACCCCTCTATCGATAAGGGGTTGGTCTTTAGTGTGAGGATCAACTGTGATAGGTCTTCTTTAGAATATATTTCCTGTTCGATTCCCTGGAGTTCTGGATAATTACTTCTTTTTTTTATTGGATCTAGGTTTAACATTTGCGGTTAATTGTAACATAATAGTGGTCTGTACACAACGGGTTTTCTTGCTTAAAAGTGTTTATTTTGTGATCTTCCAAATATTACTTGCCCCCATGGGGGGTCCCACATAGGCGGGCTTGCTCGAATTCGGAACCTTGTCAAAATGATTTAATTTTAAGGAAAAGGCTGAGTTATGGGGTCTTTAAGAGATAAATTAAAACATTTTAACTCAGCAGGAGGCAGCAGACTTTTTAGGTTTGAGCTGTCGCCAGGCCAGAAGGCTATTTAAAGCGTATAAAAAACAAGGGGCCCTAGCCCTTATTTCCAAGAAAAGAGGCAAACCAAGTAATCATTAACTGCATCCAGCAGCAAAGGAGTTAGCTCTTGCTCCGATTCAGGAAAATTATGCAGATTTTGGATCTACTCTAGCTTGCGAAAAACTAGATGATGCAACAGGGAGAATCAAGGCCGCTCAATTTTTCAGCTCTATTGTACTCTTTGTTTCAGCAATTGCATGCCTTCCGGCGACAATTTAATAGGATTATCAAAAGTAAAAACAAAAAATAAATACATCCCGCCGCGCTCTTTTGCTTGGGTCCGTAAAGCAAAATCTCTGACTTTTTGACTAGCTTGTTGGGTTGCATGGCGCAGGATGTCTCCAAACTTGTTTTTTACCGTTTGTGACAGCTGGTTATCTAGATTTGTTGTGTCTTTTTCGCTAAGTTGTGCAAAACCTCTACCATTCAGTTCTGTTTCAAGTAAAGCATCTAAATCGATCTGGTAACTTAAAATACAATCTTTATTTTTTCTAGGGTCATCATGCGCGAAAGACGTCGTAAAAGATTGACTACCTTGTTTCTTATTTGAAAGAAAGCCGGAAATAATTTGTTCTATTTTAGGAAAGTAATCATTCACATATTCATCATTCGCCCTTTTTAGGCCATTCACTTTTTCCCAAAGGCTATAATCGTCCTTAGGACGAATCAAGCATAAATTAATAGCCGTCCCTAGGGCGGCCAATAGCCCTAGAGGTAGGTAAACAAAAATGGTGGCAACCACATATGAAATTTTCCATGCCAGGCGTTGACATACGCCGGTGCTGGCTGTAATTTTGGCAGCGAACCAGTTGGTATAATTGCGCAGGGGAGCTGTCAAGTAAGAGCCGATCAAATTTTCTTCTTTGTAAGCAAGTGAAATTGAGTTAATTGTCATATGTCTTAAATTTTAATCTAATAGTGGTTTTAAGTCATTATATTTTTTTGGTGGTAAATTATGGAGAGGAGCTCCAAAGGATTAGGTCAAAACGGGCGTTTTTTCTAAAAATTAAAGAAAATATTATATGATATAAGGCCGCGGATCTTAATAAAAACCACCATAACTAAACATCCATTCCTGCAGCGTGGCGCAGGCGAAAATAGGCAATAAGCAGATCAAAGTTAGATTGGGTGAGCTGGCGAGAGGCTTCTGCGTATGAGCGGATAGCTTCTTTGTAATCGAGGGGGGCGGCTGTTCCAGCAGAGAGGCGGACCCGGGTATCGTCTAGCGCCTCTTTGGCAAGCTGAAGGCTGGCTTCTGCTGCGTGATGAGAAAAAAGAGCCTCTTCCATCTGCGAAAGAAGATCACGGATTTGGATCGCGGTAAAGTCGACTTGTTTTTCAAAGGAGATCTTTGCAGCGCTGCGGGCGTGTCCGGCTTCCTTAATTTCAAACTCTCTTTTAAAGCTATCAAAGATATTCCAATTGAGAAGAATGCCTCCTGCCATATTGTACTGCTGCTTAAAAAACAGGCCATTAAAGGGTTTGTAGTAGCCGTAATCGACAAAAGCAGAAATTGTAGGTAGATAGTGGCCTTTACGCGCTTTGACTTCTTCTTTTGCAGCGCGAATAAGGATGGAGGATTTTTTTACCTCTGGGCGGTCTCTTTCTGCCTTTGTAATCCAGGCCTCAATTTCCTGATTGGAGAAGAGAGCTAAAGAGTTTTGCTGCATAAAAAAGCCAGGTCTTTGGAGCTCTTCTAGTTTTTTCAATTTTTCTTGGATTTCTGGGTAATTTTGCAGAGGAATTTCTTTTTCCTCAGGCTCTATTTGATTCTCTAATGAGGGAGACACTCCAAGGGCAAGTACCAGCGCGCTTTTGGCCATTTTCAGGTTTTTTGAAAGAGAGTGGAAAATTGAATAGGCTTGTGCGAGTGACGCCTTAATTTGGCTGACTTGTAGGGGGGTTGATTTGCCCACATGAAGTTTTTTTTCCTCATCTTCTAAGGCGGCATTTAAGTACTGAATAACTTCTTGTTGAACTTCTAAAGAGTGTTTATTGAGAACCACGCCAAAATAGGCTTCTCTTAAAGCTAAAAGGATACTATTGGTTGTAATAGAAGAGTCTATTTCGGTGTCTTTCAGAAGAATGTTAGCCTCGCGCAGACCAAAGATAAGATCTGTAGAGAAGATAGGCTGGTTTAAAACAAGCTGGTTCACGGCGAATTTTGTCTCTTGTTCATTAGGCAGCAACGACTGTGGTCTTTGAAGCTTTGCAACCATGGATGTGAATTTTAAAGAAGGAAGCCACGCGGAGATGGCCTGCGTGCGGCGGAGATTTTTTTGTTTGGTGATTTCATCGGCAATTAAGATCTCTTTATTTTTTGAAAGGGCAATCACTTCTGCTTGTTTGAGAGAAAGAGAGGAGAGGTTCATCCCCATCAGCGAGGAACTAAGGCCTACAAATAAAAAGAGTGTCCTCATTAAAATCCTACAACTTTTTCATAGCACAAAATCAAATGGTCGACGCCATTCATCGCTCGATGAGGGTTTTTTTCCGGAGCAAGGGCGTAGGCCTTGGCAATTTTATCTTTGGAAAAACCTGTATTCCACGGGAGTTTTTCTGGAGAAGTTTTCCCTTTTTGAAGGCCTTGAACCCAGTACATGGAGGCCAGATCTAGCCAGTGATAGGGCCAGTGTAGCTTCTCTTGCATGTCAGGATCAATCAGTTGAGAGAAGAAAATTCGGTCAAAGGAAGGGTTTTGGCAGATAAAAACAGCAGAGCCCCTGCGGATGCCGTTTTTTTGGAAGATATTTGTTATTTCTAGGGCAACAACATCGGGCTTTTTCCCTGCAGCAACTTGTTCTAGCTTAAAACCGTTGACCTTGAGGCTCTCTTTATCGCTAAGCTCCCATTCTGCATCGCTCACATGAACAATACTTTCATAGTGGTCTAACAATTCACCTGTTTGGAGATGGACAATTTTAAAGGCAATTTCAATGACTCTGTGTTTAAAGGCGTTAAGTCCATTTGTTTCTGTATCTAAAAAAATTCCTAGCACAGTCCTTGTCCCCATCGTAAATAAAAAACGGAGCGTACCAAGAAGAGCTCATTCCTGTCAAAATTCTTAAAGTTGCAATTCCCCCAAAAACCTTAAGTATGCTATGCTTGCCCGCATGGCTATTTCGCAACAAAAACTGAGAGAAATTGTTTTCCAGCTCATTTATAGTGAGGATTTTACTAAGAATGAGACGGAGGATTTGCTCCCCTTTCTTATGGGCCATCACGAGATGAGCAAGAAAAATTTTTTCTTGGCAGAACAAAAGAAAGTGGCTTTGGTTCAAAAATTAGAGGCTATTGACGCGCAGATTTCCGAGGTTTCTGAGGGGTACAAGTTTGATCGAATCCCTAAAATAGAAAAAAATATTTTAAGATTAGCTGTTTTTGAGCTATGCTATTTAAAAGAGGAGATCCCTCCTAAAGTAGCGATATCTGAGGCGATTCGTCTCTCTCGTAAATTCTCTACACCAGAGAGCGGGACTTTCGTGAATGCTATTTTGGATGCGATTTATAAAAAGACCTATGCGGTTTGATGAAGGAAAAAGTTTAGCAGAGATCACCACCTTTGGGATTGGGGGCAAGGCCCGTCTTTTCACAGAAGTTCAAACTATCGAAAGTCTTCAATCCATCATTCAGTACTGTTTTGCGCATCAAATCCGCTATATTGTCATAGGCAAAGGGTCTAACACTCTTTTTGATGACCGGGGTTTTGATGGTCTTGTTATTCTTAACAAAATTTGTTTTTGTGAAGAGTCTGCAGGGGAGTTTTTTGTGGGCGCAGGCTACAGCTTTTCTCTTCTAGGAGCGCAAACAGCGCGCAAAGGTTTTGAGGGTTTAGAGTTTGCTTCGGGAATTCCGGGCTCTGTTGGGGGCGCTGTGTATATGAATGCAGGCGCAAGTGGTGGTGAGACTTTTACCCACTTAAAAGAGGTCACTTTTATCACAGAAAAAGGCGAAATAGAAGTTTTTTCCAAAAAAGACCTCAAGTGGGGTTATCGATTTTCTTCTTTCCAGAATTTGAAAGGAGCTATTGGGGCAGCTAGATTTAGTTTAACGCCTTCTATGGAGGCTAGAAAAAAACAACTTAAGATCATCGATTATCGGACGAAAACGCAGCCCTATGGAGATCTCTCTGCAGGATGCATTTTTCGAAACGCAGAGGCAAAATCTGCAGGGGCGCTTATTGAAGAGTGTGGCCTTAAAGGCGCGCGCGTTGGAGGGGCCGAGGTTTCTACCCTGCACGCCAATTTTATTGTAAACCGTGCAGGAGCAAGCGCTCAGGATGTTTTGGAGCTGGCCAAGCTTGTACAACAAACTGTCAAAGAAAAAACAGGGGCGCACTTAGAGATGGAAGTGCGTGTGGTGCCGTATCTTTAAGAGAGCCGACCTACACTGTCATACAAATTGTTCCGATGGTTCTTTGACGCCAACCGAGCTTATCTTAAAAGCAAAAGAGCGCGCTCTTTTTGGCCTTTCTATCACAGATCATGACACAATTAAAGCCTATCCAGAAGCCATCGTTGCGGCCCAGCAGCAAGGCATTGCCCTGGGATCTGGGGTCGAGTTTTCTTGTCATTATAAAAAAATGCCGGTTCACATTTTGGGCTACGACTTTCTTTTGGATAGTCGTCATATTGATATTTTAACAACGCAGCACCAAACAAGAAGGCTTCTTAGAAATCGCGCTATTTTAGAAAAACTAGCACAAAAAGGGATGAAGATTGAAGAGAGAGAGCTAGTGGAAGCACATAAAGGTAAGAGTGTCGGCCGGCCTCATATTGCGGATCTTCTTGTTAAAAAGGGTTATGTCTCAACAATTCGAGAGGCTTTTCATCTTTATTTGGGTGAGGGCAAGTCGTGTTACGAAATGGGAGTAGAGTTCAGCCTATCAGAGGCTATAGAGACCATCCACCGAGCGGAAGGCAAGGTATTTTTAGCTCATCCCCACCTGCTTGCTTCCACTGTTCATACCAAGGCTATTTTAGATCTTCCCTTTGATGGAATCGAGTGTCACTATGCTCTTTTTTCTAAAGAATCTGCCGCTAAGTGGTTGAAGATTGCCGAGGAACGCAAGCTTCTCATTTCTGGCGGATCGGATTTTCATGGGGAGGCAAAACCCCAGATAGAGCTGGGGTGTTCGTTTGTGGGTCAAGAGCAGTTTGATCTCATTTTTCACGAGCCCTTGGTTAAATAATTCACACACTCAAGAAGAGCTTCTTCTCGATCAGCCTGTTGGAAGGGGTTTTCATAAGAAAAGTTCATTTGATCGCCTTTCAAAAGGCGTTTGCCATTTTGTAGAATTTGTTTGGCAAGTGTCAGTTTTTTTCTCTCCTCTAATCCGGGGCAAAAGTTTTTCCACAGTAGAGAAAGGCTTTTTTTAAGCCCTGCCAGTCTCTTTTTTAAAGCTTTTGTGGCTCCTTTAGGAAATAAATCTTGGATAGTGAGGGCTTCTTGAAAAATAGCCTTAGTTTCCTGTTCTAGGCAGAGATCGTCTGTTTTGCCATAAAGGTAGATAATGCGGTCTTTAATTTCTTCTAGCATTAAAGAAGAGAACGGAGCATCCATAGAAAGAGCACTTTCCAAAAGGAGGTCGAGCTCAGCGTGGATTTTATCGCGCGCTTCAAAGGAGAGGAGGGTAGAAAGAGTCTTTTTTTCTAACTCTGCTAAATGATCAATTAGGTAATAATAATTGTAGTTAATGCAACATTCCATAACGCCTCTTTTATTAATATTATATTAAGCTATGTTATAGATTATATTATCTTTATTGTTTATAAACAACTTATAAAAATTATTTTAATTATATTAATTTGTAAGTCGTTAATAATTAGGATTGAATCCATATAAATACAGGTTTTGTCTCTTCCCACTCGTAGAGAGTGATCTTAAAGGGGCATTCCCAGTGGGATGATAAGGCTGCCAGATAGGCTTGAATCGCCTCAAGCTCTCTCTTTCCTTCAGGGTGGCCGGGGTAGCAGGTCAGAGAAATAGCTCCTCCTTTCCTGGTTAAATGCAGGGCTGCTTTTAGACTTTTTAAGGTTGTTTCTGTGGAGGTTGTTAGGGTTTTATCACCTCCGGGTAGATAGCCTAGGTTGTAGACGATAAGCTTAATAGGAGGCTCAAAAGAGAGGTTTTCATGGGACTGAAGGCAGAAAGAGATGTTATGAAGGTGGGCGGTAAGAAGGCGGGCTCTTTCTAGGGCGATTTCTTGGATGTCTAGCGAGATCACTTTTCCTTTAGGAACAAGTTCAGCTAGCACAAGAGTGTCTTTCCCATTGCCGCATGTGGCGTCAATCACTGTATCTGAGGGATTTAACCACTCTTTCCAGTAAGAGAAAGCTTTAAGGCGGTGGGCTTTATTGGTGGGTGGGGGCATAGTTTAAAGGTTCCATTCTAATTGATTTCTTGCATTTAAAGGAAGGCGTTAGGCATAATCACCGTACCCCATTTAAGGGGTATTAGCTCAGTTGGTTAGAGCGCCACGTTGACATCGTGGAGGTCAGCTGTTCGAGTCAGCTATATCCCATTGAAATGAAAGAAATTAATTTAATTCGTGCCGGCTCTTGCGAGCTGTTTGCTTTTGCTCTCTTTTCCCTTTTTCCGTCTGTTTGCCTTATAGGTGGGGCTCCGACCTCCTGGGGGTTTTACTACGATTTTTCTCTAAAAGGCCCTTTGCCTCCCGATTTTCTCTCGACCATTGAAGATAAGATGAGGTTTCTTGCTCGCCAAAACATCTCGTTTGAGGTTTTGGAGATGATGCCCTCCAATGCGCTCGATTATTTTCTCTCTATCGGGCAAAAGTATAGAAGAGATGTTTTGGAAGAGTGGGAGGAGCCGCTTGTTTCTGTTGTGCGTATGGGGGATTTTGCAGATGTTTTTTCTTTTGAGCTCCCCTCAGATATGCACTCTTTGCGTCATTTTCATTTGCTTGAGTGTTTGAAGACCTCTCGGGGTTTTCGCGTGATTGGAGTGGCAACTTCTCAAAAAGATGAGCTAAAAGAAAAAGTTCGTAATTGGCGACCTCTCTTAGAGCGGGAGCATACCTATTGGGTGCAACAACGAGCCTTTCTTTGGCAGGGAGAGGGGGGGTGGATTTGGCTACCTAAGGGAGAAGAAGTTCGGCAGCAATTATTTCAGTTTTGGAAAGAGACGAGTAAAGATTTTTCTTTTATTTCTACGCCGGGCCTTACTCTTGAGGATAAAAAAGCAGACCATCGGGAAATGGCTAAGTTCTTTTCTCTTTCTAAAACAGCGGAGATGGCTTACCTTCCTTTAGAGGGTAGGTCTTTAGAAGGGCTTTTTGATACAGCTGAAGGGTTTGTAGATAGAGCGTATTTTCACTATAAATTAGAAAATTTAGAGGAAGTTCTCATTTCCTCCTTGCAATCCATCGTAAAAATCCTTAAAATGCTCTCCTTTGATTTTGAAGTCGTTTTGCGCTTTAAAAATGGAAAAATTCTTAAAAACGCTTTTGATAAAAGTGGCTTGAAAGTTTCTTCTGTTCGTGAAGAGCGTGGTTTTTCTGATCAAATAGAATTTAGAATTGCCGATGTTCTAGGAAGATGGTGGCAAGGCCCTCTGATTCAGGTGGATTCAAAAGAGCAGATTGTGATGTGCTCTCTTTTTTATTCTTTAGAGAGGTTTATTGCGCTCCTTTTAGAAAAAGGGGAGGGGAGTTTGCCTCTTTTTCTTGAGCCGGAGCAGGCGCGGATCTTAGGGACGGATGAAGATGTTGTTGCTGATTTGGCGCAGTTTCTTTCTGAGAAGGGCGTGCGTTTTACAGCCGACCTAAGAAAAGAAAAATTAAGTCTCAAGATGCATGATGCATTGCGAGAAAGAGTTCCTTTTAGTATTGTTGTGGGGAAGGAAATAATGAATCAGCTTTCTGTAAGGGCTTTGGCCCAGAAAGAGCCGGTTCTGATGACAAAAGAAACATTGATTGATAGGTTAAAAAACATTGAGAATCAATAGAGAAATTCGAGCCCCGAGAGTGCGCGTCATTGATGCTGATGGGGGACAGCTAGGGATTTTGACTCTAGCAGACGCTCTTTTAAGAGCAGAGCAGGCGGGACTTGATTTAGTCGAGATCTCTGCAAATGCTGAACCTCCCGTTTGTAAGGTGATTGATTACGGCAAATACCGGTATCAACAGACGAAAAAAGAGAGGGAGAGCAAAAAAGGGCAGCACCAGGTGAAGGTGAAAGAGATCAAGGTCAAGCCAAATACGGATGATCACGATCTTCAAACGAAGCTGCGGCATGCTAGAGATTTTATAGCTAAGGGAGACAAGGTGCGGATTACTTGCACCTTCCGAGGCAGAGAGATGATGCATCCAGAGTTTGGCCATAAGGTGGTTATGAGCTTGTGCGAGAGCCTAGCCGATATCGCCACTGTTGAAGCGCCAGCGAAGCTAATGGGGAGAAATCTTTCTGTTGTCTTAGCTCCAGGGGCTTCTAAGCCGAAGAAAGAAGCGCCTAAAGTAAATATTGTGAATAAAGAAACTGTAATTTCAGAGAAAATTAAGGGGTAAGCCATGCCTAAGATGAAACCGCGCAAAGCTATGCTCGCGCGCTTTAAAGTGACAGGAACGGGGAAATTAAAACGCGCCCATCCTGGCCGTCGCCATATTCTGACGAAGAAGGCTTCAAAAAGAAAGAGACGTTTAAAGAGAGCAGCCCTTGTTGATAAGGGACAAACAAAGATGTATGCACGTTTGATGGGAGTGTAATGTATGGTAAGAGCAACTAACGCTGTTTATAGCAACCGAAAGAGAAAGCGTTTATTCAAGCAAGCAAAAGGGTTTGTCGGCGATCGAAAAAATCACCGTCGTCAAACATCAAATGCTGTTTTGCAAGCAATGGCGTTTAACTACATAAGCCGTAAGCAACGCAAAAGAGATTTTAGAAGTTTATGGATTAGCCGGATTGCTGTTGGAGCAAAGATCAATGGTCTTTCTTATAGCAAATTGATTTCGGGTCTATCCAAAATGGGAAGCCAGCTTAATCGCAAAATGCTCTCTGAGCTGGCGATTTTTGATCCTGCTGCTTTTTCCGCAGTAGCAGAGAAAGCCAAAGAGGCGCTTGCTTAAGTTCTTTTAAAGGGTGAGGCGTTTCTCACCCTTGTTTCTTTATGCTAGGTAGGCTATTTCTATGAAAGAGAAGATCTCTGCTATTCGCATCCAGTTTAAATCTGAGCTTGAGACTTTAAAAGATTCAAAAGAAGTTGAAAACTTAAAATTGCGCTTTTTTGGAAAAAAAGGTGTCTTTGCCGAGCTTATGGGTCTTTTGCGGGAATGCACTCCCGAGATGCGGCCAGAAATGGGGGGACAAATCAATTCTCTTAAAGAAGAGCTTTCTGCTCTTTGCGATCAGGCCTTAGAGGGTTTCCATAAAGCAGAATTATCTCGTCGTTTATTAGAGGAAAAGATTGACATTACGCTTCCTGGAAGGACGTCATTTCTTGGAAAAAAACATCCGATCATTCAAACCATTGATGAGCTTTTGGAGATTTTTAAAGAGATGGGTTTTTCTGTGCAATATGGGCCCGATGTAGATTCTGATTACTACAACTATGAAGGCTTGAATTTTCCGGCAGATCACCCCGCGCGTGATATGCAAGATACTTTTTATATTTCTGCAGATCAGCTACTGCGCTCGCACACTTCAAACACACAACTGCGTGTGATGGAGGCAAATCAGCCGCCTATTCGGATTGTAGCGCCAGGGACAGTCTTTAGAAATGAAGATATTAGTGCCAGATCTCACGTCTTTTTTCACCAGATTGAGGGGCTCTATATTGACCGTGAGGTCTCTTTTGCGGATTTAATTTCTACAATGCAAGAGATGTGGAATCGATTTTTTCATCGAAATATAGAGACGCGATTCCGTCCTAGTTTTTTTCCATTTGTAGAGCCAGGCCTAGAAGTCGATATCCGGTGTATTAACTGTGAGGGAAAAGGGTGCCGCCTTTGTAAAGAGAGTGGGTGGTTAGAGGTTGCTGGTGCTGGCATGGTCCACCCAGAGGTTTTAAAGAACGGGGGCATTGATCCTGAAGAGTACAGCGGGTATGCCTGGGGTCTTGGGATTGAGCGGCTGGCTATGCTCCGCTATGGGGTAAAAGATATTCGCCTTTTTGCGGAGAATGATTTTCGATTTTTAGCTGGATTTTAATCCTAAAATCCCTACAATTTACTCGAGATTTTACGGAAGAGTGGCAGAGTGGCCTATCGCGGCTGTCTTGAAAACAGCAGTCGGGCAACCGACCGTGGGTTCGAATCCTACCTCTTCCGACAACGCAACCAATTCGAACCTTTGGACTTCTTTAGGAGAGCAAAGGTTTGAATCTGGGTGTAGCACTACGTGCTGCTTAGTCTTATTATGCATATCCAAGCGAAAAATTTAAGGTGTTTTATATTAGACAACAAAGAATCAAAAATGGATTAACTCAAAAAGAAGCTGCAGCAAAGCTTGGAATGAAACAAGTATACAGTTATCAAAGACTGGAAAGAAGGTGT
>JACCDZ012019380.1_pt1 | contig 12201 bp, 10 predicted proteins | sample 7449551 | NCBI WGS metagenome assembly JACCDZ01 (sample SAMN15323452, study PRJNA562643) | freshwater metagenome | isolation source: river surface water | place: USA:Blue River Watershed | collected 2017-08-18
ATCTAATTAAAATTATACTATCTTTGTGAAAAGAAATCCCGTCCTGATGGGATTTTTTCTATTTTATATAAACGATGAAGTTATGAGCACAGTATCTTATTACACCGCAGAAGGATTAAAAAAATTAAGAGAAGAATTAGATCATTTAAAAAGCGTGATGCGCCCAAAAGCATCACAAGATATTGCTGATGCAAGAGATAAAGGAGATTTATCTGAAAATGCTGAATACGACGCGGCAAAAGAAGCGCAAGGTATGTTGGAGATGCGTATTGCCAAATTAGAAGAAATCCATTCTAACGCACGTTTGATAGACGAAACTCATTTAGACGTTTCCAAAGTATTGGTATTGTCTAAAGTAAAAATCAAAAACCAAACTAACGGAATGGAAATGATTTATACTTTGGTAGCTGAAAGCGAAGCCGATTTAAAAACCGGAAAGATTTCTGTGACCTCTCCTATCGGGAAAGGGTTACTAGGAAAATCGGTTGGCGAAGTGGCTGAAATTACAGTTCCTAATGGGGTTTTAAAATTTGATATTTTAGAAATTACCAGAGACTAAATTGAATCCTATGAGTTCTATTTTTACCAAAATTGTAAACGGAGAAATCCCTTGTTACAAAATTGCAGAAGACGCTAATTTCTTGGCATTTTTGGATGTCAATCCCAATGCAAAAGGACATACGCTATGCATTCCAAAACAAGAAATTGACCAACTTTTTGAAATAGACGATGAATTGTATTTAGGTTTGATGCAATTTTCTAAAAAAATAGCTACTGCCTTGCAAAAAACAGTGCCTTGCAAACGCATCGGAATGGCGGCAATCGGTTTAGAAGTACCTCACGCCCACATTCACTTAATTCCATTGAACGAAATGGATGAAATGCGTTTCCAAAATAAAGTTACCATGAACAAGGAAGAATTTGAGGCTTTAGCCAAAGAAATTCAGAGCCATTTGTAAAATATAAAAAAGCGAATCAATTTAAACGGATTCGCTTTTTTTATAAGTCAATTGTATCGTACTTCCTTTACCTATTTCCGACTGAACTACTTTAATAAACCCTTTATGGTATTCTTCCACAATTCGTTTGGTCAAAGAAAGTCCTAAACCCCAACCTCTTTTTTTGGTGGTAAAACCAGGTTCAAATATCTTTTTGAATTGGCTTTTTAATATTCCATTTCCAGTATCGGAAACCTTAATTCTTACTGAATCCCCTACTTGTTCAATTACCAAATCTAAATTGCCTTTTCCTTTCATGGCATCAATGGCATTTTTAACCAAATTCTCAATTGTCCAACTATGCAAAGTAGGATTAATCAAAACAAAAACAGGCAAGTCAGGAGCTTGAAAAGAAAACACGACTTGCTTTGAAAAACGTGATTGTAAATAATCAAAGGTTGCTTGTGTTGCTGCAATAATATCTTGGTTTTCTAATTTGGGTTCCGACCCAATTTTGGAAAAACGATCCGTAATCGTTTGCAAACGCTCAATATCTTTCTCAATTTCTATAGTAGTGGATTCAGCAACATTTTCGGCTTTTAATAATTCGATCCAACCAATCAAAGACGAAAGAGGCGTTCCTATTTGGTGGGCAGTTTCCTTAGCCATTCCCGCCCAAAGTTTGTTTTGAGTCGCCATCTTGGTACTGCGATAAAAATTATACACCAAAGCGGCAAACAAAACGATAATCAACAACAGTGCAATTGGGTAGTATTTTAATTTATTCAACAAAGCCGAATTTCCATAATACAATTCCTGAAACTTTCCAGGTGCATATTCAATTACAATCGGGTCATTTTCATTTTTAAGATTGGCTAAAAAACGTGCGGATTCTATATTACTAGAGATTATTTTATCCTCAACATTTACTGCATTGATTATCTTGTTATTTTCAGTTAAAATAATTGGAATAGACGAATTGGTGCTGAAAATTTGGAGTGGCAATTCCACATCAGTATTGGCATCGGCATTGATCAATGTTTTCTGAGCTTTGGCCCAAAGATTCATTTTCAAACGCTCTTCATTCTTAAATATTTGGAAAAAAGTATAGGTATTCCAAAGTATTAATGAGATAATACAAAAAGAAGCCAAGATAATGAACCAGCGCGTAGTGTTGCGTTTATCCGAAAAAAACATAGATTCAATTTAGATTATAAATGTAACGAAATAATTTGAAAAAAATTTTAGTGCAAAGCCTACGAAAAAATTAATATTGGCAAATAAAGACCTATTGCCTAAATTAGAAGAAGTTAGTATATTTGTAAATCTAAAGTAGAAATAAACTAAAAAAATAATACAGATGGAAGTTACAGGAAGAGTAAAAATGATTGACCAAACTAAAGAAGTAGGTTCTGGTGGTTTCAAAAAAAGAGATATTGTTGTTACTACTGACGAACAATACCCGCAACATATTTTGGTGCAATTTGTTCAAGATAAATGTGACTTATTAAACAATTACCAAGTAGGTGAGCAAGTAAAAATCGACATCAATCTGAGAGGTCGTGAATGGACTAACCAACAAGGTGAAACCGTTTATTTCAACACTATCCAAGGATGGAGAATTGGAAAAGTACAAGCAGAGGCTCCAGCAGCTGCTCCACAAAATCCTCCAATGCCAGCAGCAGAAACTTTTGCTCCAGCAACTAATTTAAATGAAGAAGAGCCAGACGATTTACCGTTTTAATCTTTCTACATATACATCAAAACCCGACTCTTAAGCGTCGGGTTTTTTTATTTACATTTGTAATTCACAATTAACACCAAGCAATGAACTGGGAACAACTTTTATCATTAAAAAGACAAGGCGACAAAGGCAAAAGATTGCGCGTAGAACAAGACGATACCCGTTTGGGTTTTGAAGTAGATTACGACCGTATTATCTTTTCGGCGGCGTTTAGAAGTTTGCAAGATAAAACCCAAGTTATCCCACTTTCTAAAACTGATTTTGTTCACACCCGATTAACGCATAGTTTAGAAGTTTCGGTGGTTGGGCGTTCTTTAGGTCGACTAGTAGGGAAAAAAATCCTAGAAAAATACCCGCATTTAAAAGAAGTTCACGGCTACCACATGAATGATTTTGGGGCTATTGTTGCCGCTGCTTCATTAGCACACGATATTGGAAATCCGCCTTTTGGTCATTCAGGCGAAAAAGCCATTGGCGAATATTTTTCTATAGGAAAAGGACAACAATACAAAGACCAACTCACTCCAAAACAATGGCAAGATTTAATCGATTTTGAAGGCAATGCCAATGGATTTTCGGTTTTGACAGCTGATCGTCCAGGTATTGAAGGTGGTTTGCGAATTTCTTTTGCCACACTGGGTGCTTTTATGAAATACCCAAAAGAAAGTTTGCCTAAAAAACCAACTAAAGATATTGCTGATAAAAAATATGGTTTCTTCCAAAGTGATAAAAATTTCTTTGAAGAAGTCGCTGCAGACATGGGATTAATTCCAAATAAATCAGGAAAAGACATTGGATTTGAAAGACATCCACTTGCTTATTTGGTCGAAGCTGCCGACGATATTTGTTACACCATTATTGATTTTGAAGACGGTATCAATTTGGGCTTAGTCCAAGAAGAATATGCGCTAGAATACTTAATTAAACTAGTTAAAGATTCAATTGACAGTGCTAAATACAACACTTTAAATACAAAAGAAGACCGAATCAGTTACTTGAGAGCATTAGCCATCGGCAGTTTAATAAATGATGCAGTTCGCGTTTTTATTGAAAACGAAGAAGCTATTTTGGCTGGAAAATTTCCGTATGCGTTAACCGACAAAAGCAAGTACAAAGCACAAATGGACGACATCATTAAATTGAGTGTGAAAAACATCTATCAAAGTCGCGAAGTCATCGAAAAAGAAATTGTGGGATACCAAATTATTCAAACCTTATTGGATAAATTCATTTCGGCGATGAACAATAAATTCAATGGAACGGCTTCCAATTACGACCAATTAATTCTAAAAATGTTGCCTGAGAAACACAATGTAGAAAAAGAAAATCTATACGACAGATTGCTACACATTTGTCACTATGTTTCGATGCTCACTGATGGAAATGCCTTGGAATTATTTGAAACGATTAACGGTACTAAGAAATAATTTTGCCACTAAGGCTCAAAGTCACAAATATTAAAAATTTCTTAAAAAGCTGTGTAACAATTTCTTAAAAAATTTACTTAGCGAACTTGGCGCCTTCTTAGTGTGCTTTGTGGTTAAAAAACTAGATTTCTGATTTACTTCACTCTTACAATAAAATAATTTTTCTTTCCACTTTGCAAAAGCACAAATTGATTATTAATTAAATTGTTAGTTGAAAGTTGGTATTCTTCAGTGATTTTTTCTTTGTTTACCGAAATTGAATTAGCTGTCAAGGCTCTTCTCGCCTCTCCGTTGGATTTAAAAAAACCTGTTTTTTCATTCAAAACCGTCACAATATCCAATCCGTTTTCGATTTCGCTTTTAGCAATTTCCGCTTGAGGCACTCCGTCAAAAACTTCTAAAAAAGTCGCTTCGTCCAATTGCTTCAAATCATCTGCCGAAGCATTTCCGAAAAGAATATTCGAAGCTTTAATTGCTTTTTCTAACTCTTCTTTAGAATGCACCAAAGTAGTTACTTCTTCGGCTAGTTTTCTTTGTAACACTCTCAAATGTGGCGCTACTTGATGTTCAACAATTAAAGCATCAATAGTTGCTTTATCTAAAAACGTAAAAATCTTTATGTATTTTTCTGCATCTGCATCAGTAGTGTTTAACCAAAATTGGTAGAATTTATATACCGAAGTTTTGTCGGCCGTTAACCACACATTTCCACCTTCGGATTTTCCGAATTTAGAACCATCTGCCTTAGTTATCAAAGGACAAGTCATGGCGTAAGCTTTAGCGCCTTCGGCATTCATTCGGCGCACTAGTTCCGTTCCAGTAGTAATATTTCCCCATTGATCAGAACCTCCCATTTGCAACAAACAGTTGTATTCTTTATGCAAATGATAAAAATCGTATCCTTGAATTAATTGGTAAGTAAATTCGGTAAACGACATTCCCTCACCTTCGCCAGACAATCGTTTCTTAACCGAATCTTTTGCCATCATGTAGTTAACGGTGATACGTTTACCCACATCACGCGCAAAATTGATAAAAGACAAATCCTTCATCCAATCGTAATTATTCACTAAAACAGGGGCATTTACATCTTTCGAATTAAAATCTAAGAAACGTGACAGTACTGCTTTGATACCTTCTACATTATGTGCCAAAGTAGCCTCGTCCAACAAATTTCTTTCGTCTGATTTTCCTGATGGATCTCCAATCATTCCTGTTGCACCTCCTACTAAAGCAATCGGTTTATGTCCAAAATTTTTCAAATGAACTAACAATAAAATCGGAACCAAACTTCCAATATGCAACGAATCTGAAGTTGGATCAAATCCAATATAGGTCGTTGTCATTTCTTTCAAAAGTTGGTCTTCAGTTCCCGGCATGATGTCATGAACCAAGCCACGCCATTGTAATTCTTCTACTAAATTTTTCATTTTTATAATCAATTTGCACAAAGATAGAAATTTCAATGGCAATGGCAATTACAACATCAAAAATCAAGGCCAATTTCAAAAATCAATTTCAATAGCAAAAAATGAAATGAAAAAATAAAAACTAAACGAACTTTGCGACTTCGTGGCTTCGTGGCTATAGCAAAAAAAAGTATCTTTACCACATGATTTTAGTCACAGGTGGAACGGGTTTAGTAGGCGCACATCTCTTACTTCATTTAGTGGAGCAAGGAGAAAATGTTCGTGCTTTATGTCGAACTAAATCTTCCATTGAGAAAACCAAAAATTTATTTTTCCTTTACCACAAACCCCATTTATTTGAAAAAATAGAATGGATCGAAGGAGACATTCTTGACATTCCTTCTTTGGAAATCGCTTTTCAAAATATTGAATTCGTTTATCATTGTGCCGCTTTAATTTCTTTCGATCCAAAAGAGGAAGAATCAATTCGGAAAACTAATATTGAAGGCACGGCCAACATCGTTAATTTTTGCTTGGCATTCGGAATTAAAAAAATGCTATTTGTGAGTTCAATTGCCGCTTTGGGAGATCCAAACGCAACAGAAACCACTATTTCTGAAACGACCGAATGGAATCCAGAAAAACCCCATAGCGATTATGCAATTTCTAAATATGGTGCCGAAATGGAGATTTGGCGTGGTCAACAAGAAGGCTTAAACGTCATCATTGTCAATCCGGGAGTTATTTTAGGTCCTGGATTCCCAGAACAAGGAAGTGGTGCTTTGTTTTCGGCTGTTGCCAAAGGATTGTCATTTTACACTCTTGGGACAACCGGATTTATTGCCGTTACTGATGTAATTAAAGCAAGTGTTCAATTGATGAATAGCGACATCAAAAACGAGCGATTTACCTTGATAGAAAATAATTATTTTTTTCAAGAAATCTTGAATTGTATAGCTGATAGCATGCAAATGAAGCGTCCCAAATGGCATGCTACTCCTATTGTAATGAAAGTGTTTTGGAGAATAGATTGGTTCTTGAACACCTTTCTGTTTCAAAAAAGAAAACTATCTCGAGCCAGTGCTAAAGCTTCGTATTCGAAAAGCAATTATGATAATTCTAAAATAAAAGCTGTTTTGAATATTGAATTTAAATCCGTGAAAGACTACATTAAAACAATTGCTTCTTTATAAGTTCGGTTTTTTAAATAAAAAAAGCCTCTCAATTTCTTGAGAGGCTTTATGTTGGTCTACAAGGACTCGAACCTTGAAAGACTGCACCAAAAACAGTTGTGTTACCATTACACCATAGACCAGCAGTGCTATTAAGCGAGTGCAAATTTAATACAAATTTTATTTTGCGCAAACTTTTAGATTGTTTTTATCAAAAAACTTTTAGCCCTAAGAGTAACCAATTCGAAACCAACTAGAAACCAATTCATTACTCTTATTAATTCAATAATAGAAATTTTTGTTAATGACCGCATCATTACGCAAAAAAACATTTTCTTTGCATTTAAAATAAAAACCCAATTTTAGACATGAATAAGGCCGATTTCAATTTTAATAAATGGAATACTATTTTAGGTTGGTTTGCATTTGCAATAGCATTAGTAACTTATACCCTAACTGTTGAACCAACAATGAGTTTCTGGGATTGTGGAGAATACATTGCTACAGCTGCAAAACTAGAAGTGGGTCACCCTCCAGGAGCGCCTTTATTTCAGATGATTGGTGCTTTTTTCGCTATGTTTGCCATAGACAATGAGCATATTGCACTAATGGTGAATATGACCTCGGTGGTGTCTAGTGCTTTCACCATTTTGTTTTTATTCTGGTCATCCAGTATGATATTAAAAAAAATCATTGGTTCGTATAATGAAATTAATAAAGACAATTCTATAGTTATCTTAGGAAGTTCGTTAGTTGGCGCATTAGCCTATACTTTTTCAGATAGTTTTTGGTACAATGCTGTAGAAGCCGAAGTATATGCTATGGCATCCTTACTTATCGCTTTATTACTTTGGTTGGGATTACGTTGGGAACAAGAAATGAATACACCAAGAGGTGACAAATGGTTGTTGATCATTTCACTTGTTATCGGACTTTCATTTGGAGTTCACTTTATGGCTTTATTGACTATTCCGGCGATTGGATTTTTATATTTTTTCAAAAATTACAAAACCGTTACCGTTAAGAATTTCATCATTGCCAATGTGGTAGTGGTTTCTATTTTGTTGTTCATTTTCAAAATGTTATTGCCGTTAACCATGGCTTTCTTTGGTAAAACCGAAATTTTCATGGTCAATGAAATGGGATTACCATTTAATTCAGGAACTCTATTTGTAGCCCTTTTACTAATTGCATTTTTTTATTTTGGATTGCGCTACACCAAACAAAAAGGTCTGGTTTTTTATAATACCATTATCCTTTGTACATTGTTTATTTTAATTGGATTTTCCACTTGGATGATGTTGCCTATTCGAGCTAATGCTAATACAGTAATTAACGAAAATAAACCTTCGGATGCTGCCGAAGTACTCGCCTATTACAACCGAGAACAATATGGTGTAAATCCGCTATTTTACGGACCTCAATTTACAGAAGCTTTTGCCGGATTGGATAAAGAAAAACCCTATTTAGATAAAGCACCTAACTACGAACGAAATTACACCACTGGTAAATACGATATTACCAATAATTTCAAAAATGCAGAGCAAAATAGCGATGACAATCACAAAACACTATTGCCAAGATTATGGAGTGCTGATCATGTAGAAAATTATATCAACTTCACTAATCCGCCTGAGTTTAGAATTAATTACGACTATCCTTTCGAAGAGGATTTAGCCAAATACGGGATCGAAGCAGGACAATTAAGCGAGGAAGAGTACAATAAAGCCATAGCCCAACTAAAAGGCGAAATTGAAAAAGTAGTACTTGAGTTTAGACAAGCTTACGCTCAAAAAGAAATTGACAATGAAGGTTATGTAGCCTTCTTAAAAAACTATGGTGATTATTTAATTGTTGAAAAACCAACTACCGTTGATAATTTCCGATTTATGTTTGAATACCAATTCGGGTACATGTATTGGAGGTATTTGATGTGGAATTTTGTAGGTCGCCAAAATGATATTCAAGGACGTTACGATAATTTGAATGGAAACTGGATTAGTGGAATTCCGTTTATGGATAGCTTGCATCTTGGTTCACAAGATAATTTACCAACTGATGTTTTGAACAACAAAGGACGTAACACTTATTTTTTCTTGCCATTCATTCTAGGATTGATTGGATTAATGTACCATGCTAGTAAAGATCGTAAAAGTTTTTACGTATTACTTTCTTTATTCTTATTCACAGGAATAGCCTTGAAAATTTACTTAAACGAAAGACCATTCGAACCTCGTGAACGCGATTATGCCTTAGTAGGATCGTTTTATGTTTTTGCTATTTGGATTGGTTTTGGAGTGTATTCACTATATGAAAGTGCCAAAAAACATTTAGCTCCAAAAATTGCTGGACCTGTATTAATTGCTGGTAGTTTATTAGCTGCGCCCGTTTTAATGGGATTCCAAAATTGGGATGACCATGATCGTTCTGATAAATATACTGCAGTTGCAATGGCTAAAGCCTATTTAAGTTCGTGTGACAAAAATGCGATCTTATTTACCATTGGAGATAATGATACCTTCCCACTTTGGTATGCTCAAGAAATTGAAAATTTCAGAACGGATGTTAAAATTGTCAATACAAGTCTTTTTATGACTGATTGGTATATTGACCAAATGAAAATGAAAAGTTACGAATCAGATCCGTTACCTATTTCGTTTATGCACAACGAATATGTTGGAGACAAACTAGATTATGTAGCTCATATCCCAAAAATCGAAACGCGCTGGGATGTAAAAGATTTTATTGCTTTTATTAAAAATCCTAAGTCAACCGTTGAAATGCAAAATGGACAAACTATCCATTTTTATCCAACCAATAAAATTAGAATTCCTATCGACAAAAATACCATTATCAAAAACAAAGTGGTAAGTCCTCGATACAATGATTCTATTGTTTCAGCCATCGATATTGACATTAAAGGAAGTGCTATTTACAAAAATAGATTAATGATGTTAGACATTGTAACGAATAACAATTGGAAACGTCCGATCTATTTTAGTGGTGGAGCATTTGATAACGAAGATTATCTTTGGATGAAAGAATTCCTACAATTAGAAGGAATGGTTTATAAATTGGTCCCTGTTAGAACTCAACTTCCAAAAGGAGCCAGCCAAATCGATATGGGCCAAATTGATACTGATATCATGTTTGATAAAGTAATGCAATGGAATTGGGGTAACAGTGAAAGTTTATCCATTTATCATGATCCGGAAACACGAAGAAATAGCATTACCTATCGAATGAATTTATCTCGATTAATGACTAGACTTATCGGAGAAGGTAAAATGGACAAGGCTAAAAAAGTAATTGATTTAGCAATGACAAAAATGCCTGTAGATCAATTTGAGTACTATTCATTAGTGGATCCTTTTGCAAAAGGATATTATGATGTGGGCGAAAAGGCTAAAGCGCAAAAGCTATTAAATCAATTGATTGGAAAATACACTGAAAACTTAAACTATTACAGTCATTTGTCTTCAACAGAGCAAGTGGACATAGCTATAGAAATTGTAACCGATATTGAACGCTATCGTGGGTTATTAGAAATTATGAAAGAAAGTGGCGACACTGCTTTATACGAAAAATCGAAAAAGACATTCAACAATTACATCAGTATTTTTGAACGTTTTGGTCGTGAAAAAGAATAAGGTAAATCCTTATAAAACAAAAAAAGGCAGTATTTAAATACTGCCTTTTTTTGTTTTAAGTGTTGCGATTGAATCTTTACTTTTTTTAGCAAGCTGACTTTTCTTTTTTAGTTGAGCAATTCTGATTTTTTTCTTTTTTTCTTCTAATTTAATAACTAAGTCAATACGTTTCTTTTCGTTTGCAATTCGCTTAACTACTGATTCAAACATTATCTTATAGTTTTTATAATCAGCAGCGTAATAGATATTATTTTGCGCTAATTGCAAGCTATCTATTTTGTATTTCTTATAAATAAATTGTTTTGGCCGAATTTGATTAGAATCTAAAATAGCTGGATTTTGGTATTTTACAGCTTCTAATAAGGCCAAATCATACATGATATCCATCATCTTTGATTTCTCAATAAGATGCTCTGGTTTTTTTACCAAGTCTTCTTTGCAGCCTAAAAGAGCTAAAATCGCCAATAATGAAATACCCTTTTTCATCTATTTTATCTATTGAATAACAATCGCTTTCCTGCACGAATGTCTTTTACTTTAAAAGCATTGTAAACCAATTGTCCGTTTACAAATGTATGCGTAATTCTTGATTTAAAAGTATACCCTTCAAAAGGAGACCACCCACATTTAGCTAAAATATTTTCTTTTTTTACACTCCAAGGCAAACCAGCATTCACAATTACTAAATCGGCATAATAACCTACTTTAATAAAACCGCGCTTTTCTATCTTGAAGATTTTAGCAGGATTGTGACACATTTTCTCGACAATCTTTTCTACACTTATTTTACCTTGATGGAAGGCTTCAAACAAAGCTACTACTGCGTGTTGAACTAAAGGCCCGCCAGAAGGAGCATTCAAATACGATTGTTGTTTTTCTTCTAACGTATGTGGCGCATGATCTGTTGCAATAACATCTATTCGGTCATCTAACAGCGCTTTCCAAAGTGCTTCTTTATCTTTAGCCGTTTTCACCGCAGGATTCCATTTGATGAAATTACCCTTGGTAGCATAATCGTCATTGGTAAACCACAAATGATGTACACAAACCTCAGCAGTAATCTTTTTGTCTTCCAATGGAATTTTATTGGTAAACAAATCTATTTCTTTTGCCGTTGACAAATGAAATATGTGCAATCTCGCTCCCGTTTTTTTTGCTAAAGCAATTGCTTTTGAAGACGAAAGATAACAGGCTTCAGTACTTCGAATTAGATGATGTGCCGTTACCGGAACCTCATCACCATATTCTTCTTTGTATTGTGCCAAATTATTTTTTATGGTTGTTTCATCTTCGCAATGAACTGCTATCAACATTGGAGTACTTGAGAATATTTTTTCTAAAACAGCTTCATTGTCTACTAGCATATTCCCGGTAGATGAACCTAAAAAGATTTTAATCCCAGCTACATTTTTTGGATTAGTTTTTAATACTTCTTCCAAATTATCGTTCGTAGCTCCCATCATAAATGAATAATTCGCAAATGAATTTTGAGCAGCTATTTCATATTTTTCCTCAAGAATTTCTTGAGTAACTGCATTAGGCACCGTATTAGGTTGTTCAATAAATGAGGTAATCCCTCCTGCAACTGCAGCTCTAGATTCAGATTCTATATCTCCTTTATGAGTTAGACCTGGCTCTCTAAAATGCACTTGATCATCTATTGCGCCGGGCATTAAATAATTCCCTTCGGCATCCACAATTTTACAATCAGCAGATTTAGCACTAATCGTTTCTGCGATTTCAACAATTAAGTCGTCCTCTATTAAAACATCGCCTTCAAAAATCCTTCCCTCGTTTACTATTTTGGCATTCTTAATTAAAACCCTATTCATTCTATCTTTTTCTTATAATGTGTTGACTA
>JACCDZ010622044.1_pt1 | contig 12200 bp, 10 predicted proteins | sample 7449551 | NCBI WGS metagenome assembly JACCDZ01 (sample SAMN15323452, study PRJNA562643) | freshwater metagenome | isolation source: river surface water | place: USA:Blue River Watershed | collected 2017-08-18
AACGAAGCTTTTGAAATGTTAAAAATTGGGAACAACACCCTTATTACCGGTTCTGCTGGTTCTGGAAAAACTCACTTGATAAATCGATACATAGCTTATTTAAAAGATCACAATGTTGATGTTGCAGTAACAGCATCAACTGGTATCGCAGCGACACATATGGGCGGAACAACTATTCATTCGTGGAGCGGGCTTGGTGTGCGCGATTCGCTTTCTGCATACGATTTAGAATCTTTGGAATCAAAACAATATTTATGGAAAAGATTTGAAAGTGTAAAAGTATTAATCATTGATGAGATTTCTATGATGCACGATTTCAGATTGGATATGATTGAAAGCATTATTCGCCACTTCAAAAGAAATTCAAAACCGTTTGGTGGAATACAGGTTGTTTTGGTTGGAGATTTTTTTCAGTTGCCACCGATTGTTAGAATGGGCGAGGCAAAATCTCCTTTTATTTTCAAATCAAATTCATGGAGAGCAGGCAAATTCACTATTTGTTACTTAAATTCACAACACAGACAAAAGGATGACAAATTTATTTCAATATTAAATGCAATTCGTTCAAATAATATGGACGAAAAATCTCGTGCGCATTTGCACAGCAGAAAAAATGCTCAAATCGATTTGTCGATTGAACCAACTAGACTATACACGCACAACATTGATGTCGATTATGTTAACGATTTAGAACTTAATAAATTAGATGGAGAGGCAACTGAATATCAAATGTCATCAAAGGGTCCATCGCGATACACAGATGCAATTAAAAAAAGTTGTCTCGCGCCGGAAAATTTAAAATTAAAAGTTGGAGCAAAGGTTATGTGTGTGAAAAATAATTTTGAAGCAGGTTTTGTGAATGGAACCCTCGGAGTTGTTGTGTCTTGTGATAGATATCAAAACCCAGTGATTCGCATTGCGGATGGTCAGGAAATTAAAATCGAACCTATGCCTTGGGAAATGGCGGACGAGGACGGCAAGGTCAAGGCAGAAATTAGGCAGTATCCGTTGCGTCTTGCGTGGGCAATAACAGTTCACAAGTGCCAAGGAATGAGCCTTGATGCCATTGAGGTAGATTTATCCAAGTCTTTTGAGAAAGGGATGGGTTATGTGGCATTGTCGCGTGTTAGGTCGCTTGAGGGGCTTTGTTTGCTTGGAATAAACGACAATGCATTTTTGGTAAATGAAGAAGTTTTGGAATATGATGCCGAGTTAAAGGAGAAATCTGAGGATGCAGTGCAGGCGCTCAAAAATACTCCAGAGAAAAAACTAAAACAGTTACAAGATGATTTTCTATCATCGATTACCGATGTGAAGTCAAAAGAAAAAAATAAAAAGAGAACGACGGTTGATATAACCAGAGATTTTGTGGTTGCAAAAATTCCACTCGCACAAATTGCAAAAGAAAGAAAAATGTCGATCGACACAATTGTTAGTCACATTGAAAAAATTATCGAAAGCGATCAAAACACAGAAGTTGATTATTTGATTGAACATTTTTCAGTGGCAAAAACAGAAAAAATTCGTGACGCAATTTTAGACTTAGTTAAAAAAGATCCAGAGAAAATATTAATGACACCCGTCAAAGAAAAACTCGGGTCGAGTGCCACTTTTTTGGAAATCAGATTGATTAGACTTGTGATGCGCAAGAACGGGCTTATTTAAATAAAAAACCACGATCATCAGGAGATGATCGCGGTGCGCAGCTTCAGTAGGCAGGTTCCATTTCGACAAAACCTGAGTCGTAATGTGTTGAGACAACAAGCATGTGATGCTCGCACCTCTCACCAGTGACAACATCAACTGGTTTGTGTGGCACATCCACGGTGTGGAAGAACACATTCTGATGGGCTGTGATTTTCATACCCAGTGTCGCAATGATACCTTCGCCAAACTCTCCGATATGTTTTTTCATAATGTTTCTAGTTCTAAAATGAGATAATATACCTTTTTTGAAAAAAGTAAACATTAAAAAACTCACCGTGCGATAGGTGAGTCAAATTGGTTTGTGCATGATGTATGTCACAGCAACAAGGATAATTGATTCGATGATCACAACAACGAGCATGCCCTTCATAATAAGGGTCTCAATTTTTCCGTGATTAGGGTCTTTTTTCATAAGTGTTATGGGCGAGACTTTTTCCAAGTTAAGTAAATACTATTTAAATTATACTGTCAAACAATTCTTGTCCTCGCATACAATGGTTGGGGCGACACATTCGACATGTTAAGTCTTATCGATCGCATACTTTAGGGTATGCGATTTTTTAATTAAAAAACTGCCCGTTGGTACGAGCAGTGCTAGTGCTAAACACAGATTTCGTCTGGGATCTTCCTGACTACCAGAGCGTAAACTGCATCACGATCATGATCAGATACCTTAATCAGTGAAATACAGAAGGGTTCGTCCTCAAATTCCACAAAATACCTGTGCGTATTCGGCTGGTCGGGGAAGAAGTGCCTACCCTCAAGCTTCAAAAATTCCCTCGGATAGCGAACAACCACTTTTTCAAACTCATTATTCAAGAGTGCTGAATCATTCGAGTATTTGAAGAACTTGTACTCACCAAGCTCATCAATGTGATTATCAATGATTTTTGTTTCATCGATAATGGCAAGCAGTTCCTCCTTCGAGGGCCTCATTGTGGCTACAATTTCACCATAGGTGTAGGTATCAAGTCCTTCAAGAACTTCAACAAGAAGTTCCTCTGTTTTCGTTTTAGCACACGGCCAAATGAAATACAGAATGATAATTATCGCGACTAGACTCAAAAGGATAATGGCTACTGTATTCATATGTGTTTTGTACGGGTTCCAATTTACCCTAAATCAATTTTAAAAAAATGTAAAGTAGAATAAAAAACCGCCGCGTCTTCGACGCGGCGGCACAATCAGTTTGGTGAATATATCGATTTGCCATCTTGATCGAAAACCATCAAAACATTCGGTATTGCATATACCTTTTGACTCTCTTTGGTTTTGCAAGCTTGCGGAATTTCTGGCTCATCAATGTAAAAGCTTGCCAAAAATCCGAGGAATTCCTCCTTGCTTCCAATCTCAGTGATAGAGAACTCATCCAATATTGCCGTCGCAGAATCGTTAGCAATTTTACACAATTCCACTTCATCAACATCTCGCGCCTCTAGCATTCCGTCCAGATCCTCGGAACGAATAATTACGACATCCTTGCCGATATCTTTCAGGTGCTTAGAAATGGCAATCGTGTTGTAGATGATTCCTTCAAGTTCATTCGAATTCAACCAATCAAAAACAACACATAAGATTATTCCAAATTCGCAGTTAATAATCCTGCACATCTCTTGCAAATCCGTTGCATAAAGAGGATAAACGGAATCATCAATGTTGTTCGAAATCAAACTCTGTCCCTCAGCTGTGAGTGACCCAATAAAAAGAACCTTGTTATTCATTTCTGAATTTAACAATATTTTAGTTTCGATGTCAACACCAACAAGTATCCCATTTAAAAACATTTCAAATGTGCTAATATCAACTCAATATGCATAATTACGATCACAAAACCATTGAATCAAAATGGCAGAATCGTTGGGAAAAAGAAAAAACTTTTGAAACAGCAGATTCTGTTTTAGGCAAAGAAAATAAATTTATTTTAGTTGAATTTCCATATCCATCCGGAAACCTACACGTCGGACACTGGTATGCTTTTGCGGTAACAGATATTTTCGCAAGATATAACAGAATGCTTGGATACAATGTTTTGTTCCCGGTTGGTTTTGATGCTTTCGGACTACCCGCAGAAAACGCAGCCATAAAGAGAAATCTAAATCCACGCGAATGGACACTTTCAAATATTGAATTTATGCACACTCAAATGAAATCAATGGGTACTTCTTTTGATTGGTCTCGTGAAGTTTCAACTTGTGATCCTGAATATTACAAATGGACTCAATGGTTATTTCTACAATTCTATAAAAAAGGTCTAGCTTATCAAAAAGAATCAAACGTTAATTGGTGTCCGTCATGCAAAACTGTTCTTGCTAATGAACAAGTTATTGCTGGTCATTGTGAGAGGTGTGACAGTGAAGTCATCCAAAGAAAAATGAATCAATGGTCATTTAAAATTACAGACTACGCTGATAGATTAGTTGATGATTTGGAAAACTTAAACTGGCCAGAAGAAATTAAATCTGCACAAAAAAATTGGATTGGCAGAAGTGAAGGATCGCTGATTCCATTTAAAATAAAAAATTCTGATATTAACTTTGAAGTTTTCACAACACGCGCCGACACATTGTTTGGTGTTACTTATGTTGTTATTGCACCTGAACATGAACTTGTTCAAAAATTAATGCCTCAAATTTCAAATTCTGAAGATGTAAATGAATACATCCTTAAAACAGGAAAAAGAACTGAAATGGATCGTATTTCTGAAAACAAAGACAAAACTGGTGTAAAGTTAGAGGGAATATTTGCAATAAACCCCGCAAACAACCAAGAAGTCCCCGTTTTCATCGCTGATTACGTTTTGGCTGGTTATGGTACTGGTGTTGTTATGGCAGTTCCAGCGCACGACGAAAGGGATTTCGAGTTTGCACAAAAGTTTAATTTACCAATAAAGGAAGTTGTGATGAGATTTTTCCTTGATAATACAACCGAATGTGCACCAAGAGAAGATAAGCAGTCAAGGGTAAGAGAAACAATTATTGCCGTTGTTAAGAAACCAGATTCAGATGAATATTTAGTTCAGAATTGGAAACAATTTAACTGGAGAACTTTTGTCACAGGTGGAGTTGAAGAAGGTGAAGATTTAATCACTTCTGCAAAAAGAGAGGTTACAGAGGAAACAGGATATTATGATTTTGGAAATATTAAAGTTATTGATCAAAAAATAAATTCTCTATTTTTTGCTCCGCATAAAGATGTTAACTTGAATAGAGTTGCAACTGTTGTATTGGTTGAACTAAATTCTCTCAATCAAAATGAAGTCTTGTCCGAGGAATTAGATAAACATGAATCTTCTTGGATTAAAAAAGAAGACTTATTAAAATACATAGACTTTGATGCATCAAAGCATGACGCACGTGATTCTGTAGTTGCGATTGAATTCATTTTAGGAAACGATAAACCTTTTACAGGAAATGGAAGTTTAATAAATTCAGGAAAATTTGATTTTATAACAACCGAACAAGCTCGCACAGAAATCACAAATTTTGTCGGAGGAAAAATCACAAGAAATTACAGACTTCGAGATTGGTTAATTTCACGCCAGAGGTATTGGGGTTGTCCGATTCCAATGATTCACTGTGAAAAATGTGGAATTGTTCCCGAAAAAGAAGAAAACCTTCCTGTAATTTTGCCAGAAATTTCAGATTATTTGCCACACGATGATGGAAAATCCCCACTAGCCAAGGCAACTGAATGGGTAAATGTGAAATGTCCAAACTGTAACAGCGACGCGCACAGAGAAACTGATACTCTGGATACTTTCATAGACTCTTCATGGTATTACACCAGATACATTGATCCGAAAAACAATAATGCTTTTGCGGACAAAGAAAAATTATCAAAGTGGATGCCGATAGATTTTTATTCTGGAGGTTCAGAACACACAACAATGCACTTACTCTTTGCTAGATTTTTCTACAAGGTGATGTTTGATTTGGGACTTGTAAATGAGGATGAACCCTTCAAAGAGAGGCTTAATCGTGGATTAATTTTGGGTCCAGACGGAAATAAAATGTCCAAGTCAAAAGGCAATGTTGTCGACCCAGATGCACTTGTTGAATTAGTTGGATCTGATTCAGTCAGAATGTATCTTGCGTTCATAGGACCGTATGGCGAGTCTGGCAGTTATCCATGGAATCCAAATGGTGTCGTGGGTGTGAGGAGATTTTTGGAAAGAGTTGTTCGACTTTCAGATAATTTAATTTTTGAATCAAGCAAAGAAACAAAAATCGCTATCAATAAAACAATCCAAAGCATCAATCAAGATTTAGTAAAGATAAAAACTAATACTTGCATTGCGCACCTGATGACATTAATGAACTTGGTTGAAAAAGTTGGAGTTGAACCTGAGGATTTTAAAACAATATTGAAATTACTTGTGCCGTTTGCTCCACATCTTGCAGAAGAGCTTAATGAAAAAATGGGCAATTCAGAAATGCTAATAAATCAGAAATGGCCCGAGGTAGATGAGGCACTTGTTATCGACGAGAAGGTGAAAATATCCATACAAATCAACGGTAAAATGAGAAACGTTATCGAGGTTCCAAACGAAACAACCGAGGACGAAATTAAAACAGTGGTAATGAGTGATCCAATTGTTGCAAAATGGATCTCAGGTCACGAGATAAAAAAGTTCATTTTTGTGAAGGGAAGAGCTGTAAATATCGTAATAGGTTAGAACACTTCTAAATTAACTGCTAGGGCATTGACACTGCGTTAAAGTAATGATATGTTAGTAAGTAAGAACATTTAACACACGCCAATATTTATTAAATAATTATCATTATGGCAAAATTGAGTTTTAATCCAAAACAAATTGTAACTAAACTTCTACAACCACTTTCAGAGAGGGGCAAAGATGTTTTGACAAAAAGATATGGTATCGGAAAGGAGTCACAAAAGATGACTTTGGAGGCAATTGGTGGCCTTTACGGTATTACTCGTGAGCGAGTTAGACAAATCGAGGACACTTCACTTGATAACATCAGAAAATCAAAAAACTACAAGGAATTAGAGGCACAATTCAACGAACTTAAAGACATCATCCAAGACATGGGTTCTCTTGTTTCAGAGGCTGAACTTCTTAATGCAATTTCAAAAAATGAATTGGTACAAAACCAAGTGCATTTTATGTTAGTTGTCGGAAATCCTTTCTACAAAAACAAAGAAGACTCTCATTTTGAACACAGATGGTATACAGATAGTGATATTTCAAAAAAAGTTGAAGGCTCAATCAAAAAACTTTATGAATCACTTGCTGATGATGAAATTATTTCTGAAAGTGAAATGATTCAAAAATTCCTAGATCATCTAGAAAATATTTCTGAAAAATACAAAGATCAAGAAGTCCTAAAAAGATGGCTTGGAATTTCAAAGAAAATCTCAAAAAATCCACTCGGAGATTGGGGTAGAGTTGATTCATCAAACATTAACGTTAAGGGAATTCGTGATTATGCATTCCTTGTTATTAGAAAACATGGTTCACCTATTCACTTTAGAGAAGTTGCAGAGGCAATCAGCAAGACTTTTGGAAAAAAGGCCCACGTTGCAACAACTCACAACGAACTTATCAAGGATCCAAGATTTGTTTTGGTTGGACGAGGTTTATATGCACTAACAGAATGGGGTTATTCAACCGGTGTTGTTCGTGATGTTATCAAAGAAATCATCAAAAAATTCGGACCTCTAACAAAAGAAGAAATTATTGATAAGGTTCTAAAAGAAAGATATGTAAAAGAAAACACAATTCTTGTGAACTTACAGAATCAAAAATATTTCTCAAAAGATACAAAAGGAAGATATTCTATTGTTGCATAAATTTCTCGTGCTAAAATATAAGGGATGGAATTTACAGAAGTTTTAAAATCTTCATTAGACTTTATTTTATTTACTATTCCTATTCTACTACCAATTGGTTTTGGTTATTTGCTTTTTAATATTTGGGTTGATTATGCGAGAACAAACTTCATGGCAAGCCAGGATCATGTTTTACTTAAAATTATTCCGCCAAAGGAAATTTTAAAAACCCCTGTTGCAATGGAATTATTTTTGAATTCCCTGTATCAAACTGGTGGTGAATCAACACCTCTAGACAGATTATGGAAAGGAAAGGTGCGTGCATGGTTTTCGCTTGAAATTATTTCAACTGGCGGTGAAGTAGGTTTTTATATTTGGACTAGAAAAGCGCTCAGTGGATACATACAATCACAAATTTACGCTCAATTTCCAGGAATAGAAGTTTTCGAAACGGAGGATTACACATTTGCAACAGATTATTTTTCTGGTGATTATTCTATGTTTGGAGGTGAACTTGAATTAACACAACCTGACCCTGTGCCAATCAAAACCTTCGTAGACTATGGGCTTGATTCAACTTCAACAAAGGAGGAACAAAAAACAGACCCAATTTCTGCAACATTAGAATATTTAGGAAGTATTAGAAAAGGTGAAAATGTTTGGATACAAATAATTGTTCGTGCACACAAAAAAGAAGACAAGGATCCAACAAAATGGTTTGGAAAAACAGATAGATGGCAAGACGAGGCAAAAGAATTAATTTTAAAAATCAAAAAGGATGCCGTATACAAGGATGAAAAATCGGGTTCTGTTATAAACCTATCGACCAAAGGTCAGCAAGACAAAATCAATGCAATCGAAAGAAGTATTTCAAAATTAGGATTTGATACAGGAATCAGACTTATTTACATTGCAGACAGGGACATTTTCAATGGTGTGAATAACGGAGTTCTTGTTGGTCTATTTAAACAATATGGTTCATCGAATTTAAATGGCTTCAAACCAAGATTTACAACCAGTTTTGACTATTGGTGGCAGGATCCATGGGGAACCAAGGTTGAAAAACTTAGAAGGAATGTTTTTGAATCATACATTGAAAGAGATTACTTCTGGAAAGCTTTACCAAAAGGAAAACCTCGAAAGAAATTTATTTTAAACAGCGAAGAGCTCGCAACAATTTTCCATTTCCCAAGTCAATCTACTTTGACCCCATCACTCGGACGTGTTGATTCTAGAAAAGGTGAACCACCTGCTAATCTACCAATTTAAAATGAAATTTAAACAATTTTTGCAAAAAATAACAGTTGGCCTGCTAAATAATAAATTTATTATTCTTGGGTTTGCGATTGTTGTCATACTTGGATACCTAATCAGTTCACCGTTCAGTTTTGAGCAACATAAAATTATTAAAATTCCAGACGGCGCATCGATAAAACAAATTTCAAACTTACTAGAAGACAATAAAATTATTCGATCTTCAATTGTTTTTAGTACATTAGTTGTTTTCACAAAGGATCATCCAAAACAAGGTAGCTATTTATTTGAAAAGCAGGAAAATATTTTTACCGTAGTTCGTAGACTTACAACGGCAGACTATCAATTACCAGTTTTGAAAATTACCTTCACAGAAGGTATGACTTCCGTCGACATAGCCGAGAGGTTGATTGAATACTTTCCAAACTTCGACAAAGAAAGTTTTATCAAAATTGCAAGAGAAAAAGAAGGTTACCTGTTCCCAGATACATATAATTTAAAAGAAGATATCACACCCGAAGAGCTAATTAAAATCATGAATGACAACTTTCAGAACAAAACATCTGAAATTTTAAGAGACATAACAAATTCAAAACACACTTTCGAGGAAATTATAATTATGGCGTCAATTGTTGAAAAAGAAGCGACCAAAAATTCTCGTGACGATGTTGCAGATATTTTATGGAAAAGATATGAAAAAGATATTGCGCTGCAGGTAGATGCGCCGTTTGTGTATTCAATTGGCAAGGGAACTTTTGACTTAACAAAAGACGATTTGAAGAAAGAGGATAATCCATACAATACTTATGTAAACAAAGGACTTCCTCCAACACCAATTTCAAATCCTGGAATCGATTCAATTCTTGCAGCTGCAAAAGAAAAGGAAACACCATATTTATTTTTTCTAACAGGACGAGATGGTGAAATGTATTACGCAAAAAACTTTGACCAACACAAGAAAAACAGGGCTTTATATTTAGATTAAAAGATGATATAAAACTAGTAATGTCAAACGAGGTTTCAAAAAAGCGCGTATTTGTAGGGTTATCTGGTGGTGTAGATAGCTCTGTTTCTGCATACCTACTCAAAAAACAAGGCTACGATGTAACAGGTGTTTTTATCAAGGCGTGGTATCCAGATTTTATTCCCTGCAATTGGCGAGATGAAATGCGTGACGCGATGAGAATTTGTGCCAAGCTTGGAATTCCATTTTTAATGTGCGACCTTGAACAAGAATACAAATCAAAAGTGATCGACTATTTAATTTCCGACTACAAAATTGGAAATACTCCAAACCCAGATATTATGTGCAACAAACATATCAAGTTCGATGGATTTTTTAATTTTGCAATTAGTCATGGCGCAGACTTTATTGCTACAGGTCACTATGCAAAAAAAGACGAAACTAACACAAAACTTTTGATTCCAAAAGACAAAGAAAAAGATCAAACATATTTTTTGGCAGGGATGAAATCAGAAGCACTGAACAAGACACTGTTTCCACTTGGTGATTTAGAAAAATCAGAAGTTAGAAAAATTGCCACCAAGGCAAACCTCCATACAGCAATCAAAAAAGACAGCCAAGGCCTATGTTTTATTGGCCACATTGATTTGAAAGAGTTTTTAAAAAACTACTTGCAACTTGAAAAAGGAGATGTCTTGAATGAACAAGGAGAGATTATAGGTTGGCACGAGGGTTCAATTGGATACACAATCGGACAAAGACATGGCTTCCATTTAAATAATAAAACCACAAACGAAGAGAAACTATATGTAATTGCAAAGAATTTTGAGAAAAATACTATAACTCTTGGTTCACAATTTGAAGAATCATCAACAAAGGAAGAAATTACCCTTAGAGACTTTAATTATTTACTCCCTCAATCAGAAATTCAAAATGCAAAAAACCTAAAAGCAAAAATTAGATACAGGGGCGAATTTTTTGAAGTTTCAAAAATCGAATTTGAAAATAATCTAGCACTAGTTAAAATTAATTCTTTGAAAGAAAATATTGCACTGGGACAAATGCTTGTTTTATACAGCAATAATCAGTGCGTTGGGGGTGGTATCATTTCGAATTAATTTGTTATAATAGATAGATGAATAATAAAATTTTAGTCATGATCGTTGCACTCATTATTATTTTCGTTGCAAGCGGATACTTATTCAACAAAAATAAAATCGAGCAAAATCAGGAAAACCTAAAAAGGGAACAAGCCCTGAACGAGGTTGCAAACAAGCCTAAAATTACACTGGATGTTAAACATCAATTCAAAGACGGAAAACATATTTTTGTGGGCAAGGTTCAGACACCTTCACCTTGTCACAAATTGAAAAAAACTGTCACAAAGAACAACAGTGACTTCTATCTAAACATAGATATTTCCGAACCAGAGGCCGGAACCGTTTGTGCACAAGTAATAACAGATCAACCATTTTATTTTGATTTTGTAGGTCAAGAATCAGACGTTATATACGCAAGACTAAATGGTGAACTAGTTAACTTAAACATTTTTGAAATTCCTGCTGACAAGGAAATTGAAGATATTGAAATATATTTAAAGGGTTAATATGTATTCGTTTTTAATTACAAAAAACGATGGAACCAAAGAAGCCTTTAGAGAGGAAAAATTAATCAGCTCCCTAAAACACTCAGGTGCGTCACGCGCAGAAATAGATAAAATCTTAGAAATTATCTCGAACAGAATTACAGACGACATTACTTCCGATGAAATTTTCAAGCTTGCTTTTGACCACCTTAAAAAGGGTCATCAAAAACCTGCTGCAAAATATTCATTACGTCGCTCAGTACTTAGTCTTGGTCCAACAGGATTTCCTTTTGAATTATATATAAGCAAACTGCTAGAAGTGCAAGGATTCAGAACAGAAGTCGGTCAGGTTCTAATTGGAAATTGTGTCGATCATGAAATCGATATCGTTGCTTGGAATAACAAGGATTTAATTTTAATTGAGGCGAAATTTCACAACGACCTGCAAACTAAAACTGACACAAAGGTTGCCCTTTATATCAAGGCGCGTTTTGACGACCTAAAGGATAAAGAATTTTCATTTGGAGATGTTAAAATGAAGCCAACTCGGTCGCTAATAATCACAAACACAAAATTTACAGACAATGCAATTAAATATGCAAACTGTGCAGGACTTGAATTGATAGGTTGGGATTTTCCTAAAGACGGAAATCTATATCAATTAATTGAAAACAGTGGAATTTACCCTGTTACAAGTTTTAGCACTCTGACAAAGGAACAAAAGGTAGAGCTTATAAAAAGAAATGTAATCGATTGTAATTCAATCAAGGGTAAGGAGAAAATTTTGAACGAAATAGGCGTCCACGGTTCAAAGGCGAAAAAGATATTGGACGAAATTAATTCTGTATGTAATATTGATTAAATATGAATTCAAACGAAATTAGACAACGTTTTTTA
>JACCDZ011284864.1_pt1 | contig 12197 bp, 15 predicted proteins | sample 7449551 | NCBI WGS metagenome assembly JACCDZ01 (sample SAMN15323452, study PRJNA562643) | freshwater metagenome | isolation source: river surface water | place: USA:Blue River Watershed | collected 2017-08-18
ACTTATGACAACATAATTTCTTTAATTTTTCCATATAAGGAATTGATTTAATTTTAGTTTTTGAACAATCTAATTCTTTTAAATTAGGAAAATAAGGAATTTTAAGAATATTTGGACAATTATAGCAATATAATATTTCTAATTTTTCCATAAAAGGAATTGATGAAATATTTGTTTCTATACAATTTAATATTTCCAAATTAGGAAGATATGGAATTTTTTCAATATTTTGATTATAATCAATATTTAATTCTGTAATATTCTCAATTCCTATTTCATTGATTTTTTCTTCAAATTCTTTTTGGGTAAATTCAACTGGAATATCAACTCTCATTTGTCTTTTTGTATTTTTACTTTGTTGATTCTTAGATTTTCCTAAGAAATGTATTTTAAGAATAGTAAAGAATTTTTAATCTCAAACTATAACTAATGTTATCGCTTTTTAATGTTCTATTACAAAATAGGGTTAATAAATAGGGGAAATAGGGAACTTCATGAAGATTTGGACATTTGTAACAATGTAATTCTTCTAATTTTTTCATAGGAGAAATTGATGAAATATTAGTATTTGAACAATATAATATTCTTAATTCAGGAAGAAATGGAATTTCAAGAATATTTTTACATTCGAAACATCCTAATTTTTCTAAATTTGGTAAACATGGAATATGTGTAATATTAGTAAACGAACAATCTAATTCTCTTAATTTAGAAAGAGATGTAATTTCAGGAATATTTTTACATCCATAGCATACTAATATTTCCAAATTTGGTAAATATGGAATGCGTGAAATATTTGTTTTTGAACAATCTAATTTTACTAAATTAAAAAAATAAGGAATTTTAATAAGATTTGGGCAGCTGTGACAATATAATTCTTTCAAATTTTTAATAGGAGGAATACGTGTAATATTAGTATTACCACATCGTAATATTTTTAAACGAGGAAAATGAAGAATTTTATCGAGATTTTTACAAGCAGTACAGTCTAATTCTTCCAAATTTTCCATAAGAGAAATTGAGGTAATATTTTCAGCACCTCGGCAAACTAATTTTACTAAATTAGGAAGATTAGGAACTGATGAAATGTTTATATTATTATCAATGTGTAATTCTGTAATTTTATCAATTCCTACCTCATTGATTTTTTCTTCAAATTCTTTTTGGGTAAATTCAATTGGAATATTAACTTTCATTTGTCTTTTGTATTTTTACTTTGTTGATTCTTAGTTTTTCCTAAGAAAATTTAAGGAGGGGGAGGAAATCAAATATTACATCATAAGTAATTCATATCCACGATAATTATTTTGATATAATTTTCCTTGAAAATTATTTTCATTATTTACTATCAAATCTTTATTGTAAAACTTGATTTTTAATTTTGGACAGTACCAACAATATAATTTTTTCAAATTAGGAATATATGGAATTTCATCGAGTTTTGAACATCTATAACACCATAATTCTTCCAAATTTTTTAAATATGGAATTTTTACAAGATTTTGACAATTGCAACATCCCAATTTTTTTAAATTAGGATAATATGGAATACGATCAAAATTATTATTACAACATTGTAATGATTTTAATTTAGGAAGTTTATCTGGAAGATCGATAATATTTACACAAATATCACAAAATAATTCTTCTAAATTTTGAAAATCATGTAGATATCGAAGTCCTGAAGTATTACAATCTAATCTTATTAAATTAGGAAAATTTGGAATTTCTCTAAGATTTGGACAATTGTTACAATATAATTTTTGTAAATTTTTCATATAAGCAATAGAAGTAATATTAGTGTATGAACAATTTAATTCTATTAGATTAGGAAAACATGGAATTGTTTTTATATAAATACATCTATAAAGACCTAAAGATGTAATATTCTCAATTCCTACTTCTTTGATTTTTTTTTCAAATTCTTCTTGAGTTGTATAACAACTAATGAGAAGAAGAACACCCATATGTTTATTACTTTGTTATCTCTTAGATTTTCCTAAGAAAAAATTTAGAGGGGAATCAAGTATTACATCATGAGTAATTCATATGCACGATAACTATTTTGATACAACTTTCCTTGAAAATATTGAATTTGAATTTTAACTGTTTTCCAATTTACTTCCAAATTTTTGTTGTAAAACTTGATTTTTAAATCAATACTACAATATAAATTTTTCAAGTTAGGATAACAAAAAATTTTTAAGATATTTGGACAATGAGTACAGTCTAATACTTCCAAATTTTCCATAAAAGGAATTGATAAAATATTAGTTCTTCTACAAGATAATATTCTTAATTTAGGAAAATAACGAATTTCTGAAAAAAAATTACAATTATCGCAGTATAATTCTTCTAAATTTTCCATATAAGGAATTGATGAAATATTAGTAAATGACACTATTAATATTTTCAATCTAGGAAAATAAGGAATTCTAGTAATTTGTTCGTTAAGAATAATATTCAGGTGTATAATATTCTCAATTCCTACTTTTTTAATTTTATTTTCAAATTCTTCTTGGGTAAAATATTCCGGAATAGTAACTTTCATTTATTTTTTTATATTCTTACTTTGTTATCTCTTAGATTTTCCTAAGAAATGTATTTTTTTAAAAAATCAATAATTCATACATGGGGTACATGTTTTGATATAATCTTCCTTGAAGATGTTGAGTTGCATTATTCATATTAACTTTCAAATTTTTTTTGTAAAACTTGATTTTTAAATTTTTATCACATTTTAATTCTTTCATTCTGAGAAAATTAGGAACTGTGAAAAGATTTGGACACCATTCACAATCTATATAGTTTAATTTGGGAAAATTAGGAATTTCAAATATTGAGCAAAAAGAACATATTAATACCTCTAATTTTTCCATAAAAGGAATTGAAGTAATACTACTACATGAACATATTAATTTTACTAAATTAGGAAAATAAGGAATATAAGTAATATCCATACAAAAAGAAATACATAATTGCATAATGTTCTTAATTCCTAATTTTTCAATTTCATTTTCAAATTCTTTCTGAGAATAATCATGCGGAATTGTTATAGACATAGATATCAAAATAAGTTTATTTTTCTTACTTTATTAATTCTTAGATTTTCCTAAGAAATTTTTTAAAAGAAAATTTTTGAAAAATCAAATATTATATAAGTAATTCATACATACAATACATATTTTGATATAATTTTCCTTGTAAAATTTTATCATTATTTTTTCCAAATTCTGTTTCAACTTCTACTAAATTTTTACTGGAACGTTTAATTTTTAATTCTTCATCACATTTTATTTTTTCTAATTTATCATTACAGTAAAGTTCATGAAGATTAGGACATTTAGTACATTTCAACTCTTTTAAATTTTCATTTAATGGAATGAAAAAATTAATTTTATTTTGACTACAGTCTAATACTTCTAAATTAAAAAGATGAGAAATTTTTTTAAGATTTAAGCACGCAGCACATTCTAATTTTTTCAACTTTTCCATATAAGCAATTGAAGTAATACTACTACCAGAACAGATTAATTCTTCTAAATTAGGAAAATAAAGAATTTTTTTCATATTTTTAGATGACATACAGCATATTTTTACTAATTTTTCCATTCGAGGAATAATTTCAATACTAGTACGTACACAAGTTAATTCTCTAAGATTAGGAAAGACATCAATTCTAGTAATATTTGGACATCTTAATATATATAAAATTTCTAAATTTTCCATTGGAGGAATGAAAGTAATATTAAGAGAACTACTAACACCTAATGATGTAATATTATTAATTCCTACTTCATTGATTCTGATCATAAGTTGTTCTTGAGTACAATCACTGGGTATAATAACGTGCATTTTATTTTTATTTTATTGATTTATTTGACTTTGTTGACTCCTAATTTTTCCTAAGAAAAATTTTGGAGTAAATTTGGGGGGAAATCAACTATTACAAAAGTAATTCATACATACGATACATATTTTGATATAATTTTCCTTGGAAATGATGAATTGTATTATCAATATTATTTATTTCTAAATTTCTATTAAATACTTTATTTTTTATATAAAAATCATAACGTAATATATATAATTTATTCGATCTAATAATTATAAATTTAATTTTTTCAACATATCTACAATACAATATTAATAAATTAGGAAGATATGGAATTTCAACAAGATTTGGACAACCGTCACAGTATAATCTTTTCAATTTTTCAATATGAGGAATAAAAACAATGTTAGTGTATGAACAATCTAATGCTTCTAGATTTTCCATATTTCCAATAACTTCAACATGTTCATTATTTCTGCAATATAATATTTTTAATTCAGGAAAATTACCTGTAATATTACGAAGATTTGGACATAATCTACAATATATCTTTTTTAAATTATTCATTGGAGAAATATGAAAAATATTAGATTCAACACAATCTAATTCTTCTAAATTAGGTAAATTAGGAATTTTAATAAGTGCTGAGCATTTTATACAATATAATCTTTTTAAATTAGGAAGATATGGAATATTCGTAATTTTACTATTACGAATTATATATAATCTTGCAATATTTTCAGCTCCTAATTTTTTGATTTCATTTTCAAATTCTTCTTGGTCAGAATATGGTGATACATTGAGATCCATTTGTGTCAATTTGTATTTTTTACTTTGTTGATTCTTAGTTTTTCCTAAGAAAAAAATCAAGTATTAGAATATTAATAATTCGTACATACGATAAATATTTTGATATAATCTTCCTTGAATATTTTTAGTAAGTTTATCAGAACAGAATAATTTTAAATTTGTGCGATAAAATTTTAATTTTAATTCACCACCAATATGTAGTATTTTTAAATTACGAGGAACATTTTGCATTATGCAATATTGTTGTTGTAAATAAATACATATTACTTCAAGCGATTCAATTTCTGGAATTAATATTTTTTTGCAGGATATTGAATTTATTTGTTTTAATTTAGGTAATAATGGAATAATAATAATTTCACTATTCATAATCATAAAAATTTTTTCTAAATTTTTTAAAAAAGGAATTTTCTTTAAATTTGTTGAAAATAAGCTTAAATATTCTAAGTTTGGAAAATTAAATAGTGTAAAATCATTGCAAGTACGATCGCCGTAAATATATAATTCTTTTAAATTATCATAATTATATGATAATTTTAATGCATTAATATTACATCTTAATTTTTTTAATTTTGTAAAATTAGGAATATGTATAAGCATATAATTAAATTCTATGTACAATTCTTCTAAATTGGGAAAATTAGGAATGTCAAAAAAAATATAATTATAGGCATTTAATATTTTTAAATTAGGAAGATATGGAAGATATTCTATATTACTTGTTCTAATATTTAACTCTGTAATATGCCAAATTCCTATTTTATAGATTTTATTGATAAAATCTTGGTGAGTAAATTCTTGTGGAATTTCAACTTTCATTTTACTGATTTTTACTGATTTTTAAGAAAAATAGTGAGTGATTAAATATTACAAGAATTGAATCAATTTATATTCAAATCTAGTTAGATATGTCTATAGATGTTATTTTTCTTATTTTATTCATAGAAATAATTTTAGTAATTTTCCCAGGAAAATACAAGAAAAATAGGAGAAAAATAGGAGAAAAATAAAAATAAAAAATAATTATCAATAGTATGTTTAATATATACTGCTAATATATGCACTAAAATGAGTTATACTCATGGTAATATTACCATAAAACTTATTCCTAAAACTGAAAAATTAGGTAAAGAAATTTTTACTTATGATGATATGATAAAAAAAATTAAGAATGAACGGTCCTTTAATAGACCACAAAAACTTTTTAGATATATTATTTATAAAACAATAATAGATTATAAGATAAAATATTTAGAAAATAATAATAATACGTATAAATGTGCAAAATGTGAAGAGAAAATTTTATTTAATGAAACAAATTCAAGTGATTTAACTCTTGATCATTATCCTAGATCTTTTAGTTCAATTTATAATGATTTTAAAAGAGACAACATTAACAATACTTTTACAACAATTGAAGATTTTTATGAAAAATTTATTGATTATCATAATAGACTTGCAGAATATAGAATTTTATGCTATAGTTGTCATTGTAAAATTAATGAAGAAGAGTTATTAATGAATAATAAAAAGAAGATATCTTAGGAGTCTTTTTTTAATTATTTTTTTTTCAATTTCTCTTTGAATTAATTTTATTTCCCTAATTTTTCAAATTTACTTTTTCAAAATTTTCTTTTTCAAATTCTCTCTCAAGTTACATACATATGTAATATGTGAGTTGATTTTATTTTCCTAATTCAAAAAAGTAAATTTAAAAAATCAACTTTCAATTTACTCTCAATGTTGATTTTAATTTTCTTGCGCCCATTGCACTCAAAAAGACTCAAAATTTTCCTTTTGAGCGTATTTATTGCGCATAATTACTCTAATAATACAATCAATGAATCGTATTGTATTAAACAATAATTTAAAAGATGCTTCTAATACGCTTTGGCGCAAGTACATTGTAATATTAGGTGTATGTAGTATTCAATTAACTCGGAAAAAAAATTTTGAAAGATTTTCTTTTCAATTTACTTCCAAAAATTTTTTTCCGAGTGAGTTGAGAGTATTATATACACCTAATATTACAATGTACTTTGCGCCTAAGCGTATTAGAAGCATTTTTTAAATTGTATTGAGAATTAGGAGATGTATACTTGTAATACAATTACGCGCAATAAATACGCTCAAAAGGAAAATTTTGGGAATTTTTGAAAAGAGACTTTTGAAAAGAAAATTTTTAGAAAAATAAAATCAACATACATATTACACATATGTGTCACTCAAAGAAAATTTAAAAAAAGAATTTTAAAAAAATCAACTTTCAATTTACTTTCAATATTGATTCTGATTAAATTATGCCCATGCCGCTCAAATTACTTTCAAATTTTTTTTTGAGTACAATACAAGTACATTGTAATATTAGGTGTATATAACATTCAATTCACTCGGAAAAAAATTTTGAGAGATTTTTCAATTTACTTCCAAAAATTTTTTTTCCGAGTGAGTTTGAGTATTATATACACCTAATATTACAATGTACTTTGCACAGGAGCGTATTGGAAGCATCTTTTAAATTATTACACAAATACATATTATAATTATAAATTCATAAATTAAAATGTATTATTAGAGTAATTATGCGCAATAAATACGCTCAAAAGGAAAATTTTGGGACTTTTTGAGTGCAATGGGCGTAAGAAAATTAAAATCAACATTGAGAGTAAATTTAAAGTTGATTTTTTAAATTTACTTTTTCAAATTAGGAAAATAAAATCAACTTATATATTACATGTGTGTGACTCAGAGAGAATTTTGAAAAAGAAAATTTTAAATAATAAATGTTAATATCTAATTTAATGACAAGAATTTTTAAAATATTTAATTATCCAATGAAAATTTATAATGTTACAAAACATTCTGTATATGTTATTCCATTAGGAATAATAGTTATCACAAAACCAAAGAAAAAAAATGTTAAGAGATTCGGAAAAAATTTAGTTAATTTAACATTAGATATTTTATCTTTTACTCATGCTAATCTAGATATTGTATATTTAATATTGTATGTTACTTCATTTGGCATAATTGATTTATAATATTGATTATTTTAATTTCTTAATTTCTTAATTTATATTTATAATTATAAATGCCTAATGCTTCTGGTGCAATGTTAACAAGATTAAAAGGAATGAATAGACCTATTCCAGTTTCAATTAAAAGATATGGAAAAAAAAAATCAAGGAGTAAATCAAGAAGTAAATCAAGAAGTAAATCAAGAAGTAAATCAAGAAGCAAATCAAGAAGTAAATCAAAAAGATAACTTCTTAAAAAAATAATAATATAATAAAATAAAAAATAATGAGTGAAGATGAATATATATTAGCATTTGATCCTGCAATAAATAATATGTCATATTGTATGATAAATATAAATACTTTAAAAATAAAAAATTGGGGAAAATTTTCAATTAAAGATAAATTAATAGATAATAGATGTATTAACCTAATAAATTATCTTGATTCTAAAGATTTAACAAAAGACTTAAATACTATTTTTATATATGAACAACAACCAACATTTAATATGCAAACAAGTATTATTACAGGATATCTTCAAATGTATTTTGCATCAAAAAAAATAAAATGTAAACATAATATTAGTGGATTTGCGCCTAATGATTCAAAAAATAAATTAAAATATTATATTCCACAATTAGGTGATGAAGTAATGCCTAATGAAAGATTAAATAATTTAAAAAAAGGACACTACAGAGATAAACAAATAGCAATTGAACATTGTAAAAGAATATTAATACAAAATAAAGAAAGTAAAGAATGGATTGATTTTTTTAATAATTTAAAAAAATCAGATGATTGTGCTGATTCTTATTTACTTGCATTAAGCTATTTAAAAAATCATAAATTAGGTTGTTTCAAAGAAAAAGAAAAACAAGAAAAAGAAAAAGAAAAACAAGAGAAATAAATCAATAATAATATTTTCCTAGGAAAATAAAATATTAAGTTACCATTTTATTAATATAATCAAGTAATGATCTATAAAAATATATATTCATATCCATGTAACAATTTTTCAAATCAAAATGTAGTAATAATAAATAAATATAATGAATTTTTGTAATATTACTAAAATTATTACTGTCATATATAATATTGATTAATTTTGATACATTAGATTTAATATCATATGATTCTAATATATTCTCAGTATTAATAAATTTATTAGATAAAATTTTATCATTTAAAGACAATGTTGATTTACAACAAGAACTTTTTCCGTATAAAAAATCTTCTGCTTTTTTATAATAATTTTCATAATTTTCAGCACAATTTTTTCTCTTTTCTGCAAAATCTTCAGTAAATATTACATTATTACTGTTTTCAAACAATAAATTTAACCTATATACAGAAACTAATTTATCGTCAGGTTTCCATCTATGATGATTATCACCTATAAGGCTGCCTAAATCAATTTTATCTCCAAATACTATATTGTAAATAAAGTTCATTTTAAACACTGTCAAATATATTTTCTAGTGTATATTTTTTATTGTAAAAATTTGTCGGATTTTTCATGTAAATTTCTTCAATATATGGCATAACATAATTTAGTCGACATACAGAAATTGTGTTCCCTAATTTAGCGGATACTTCTTCATAACACTGTCTTATGATTTTTTTTGCCTCACTAATATTCTTTGGGTATGTTTCTCCTAATTTTTTATTCAAAATCTGCAAAAAAAGACGATTACTTCCATATGTTCTAAAATCTTTTGAAGTAAAACATTCTCCCATATTAGCATGTAAATATTGATTTAATTCTCTTGAATCAATATCTTTATCAAATACTCTTTCTTCTAATTTTTTTTTGTCAATTAGATATCTTAATATTACGGCAGTTTTCTTATCCTCGAAAGAAATATTTTGTTGAACTTTTTTCTTTCCTATGAAAGATAGATTGATTTTATCACCACTAATTTTTACATGTTTCTTTAAAAGTGTTGTTAGTCCATATGTTCCATTTTCATCTGCATAATTTTGATTTCCAATTCTTAAATTAGTAAGAAAAAGTATTCTGAAAATTAGGGAATATATATTTTCGGCTGATAATAAAAGTTTTTCCATATTTTTTTCACAAGTACATAATTTGTACATTATGTCAATATTATAGTTGATTTTTTTCAAAAATCTTGGTAGTTTTTTGACAAATGTTGCTAATCTATTATATTTTTCTATTCTTGTTAATTCATTCCATAAAGGATGATATATGTATTGAATTTTTTTATCATCAAACCCAGTAACTTGTAAATAATCAGTTTCATCTGTATTTATTAAAACATTTTTCCAATTAGGAGGAATGTGCAATCTCCTAATTCTTTCGAGAATATTAGGTTCAGAAATTAATTTTCCATCTAAATAGTAAGTATATTTTATTTCATTATTTTTTTTTACACAATGTCTCTGAATCATTTAATATTAAAATAAATTTAATTAGTTATTAATGAACATAACTCAATTACTTTTTCAAATTTATTATTATGTATTAGATCAATCATATTTTTCTTAATTCTTTCAATATTAAAATCTTGATTTATTTTATTAGCTTCATTTTCACTTTTTATTTCATTATTAATTTCACTTTCATTTTTGATTTGATTTTCGTTCTCATTCTTGATTTCATTGCTGATTTGATTTTCATTTTTAATTTCACTCTCATTCTTGTTTTCATTATTGATTTGATTTTTGATTTCATTTTCATTCTTGATTTCATTCCTGATTTGATTTTCATTTTTGTTTTCTTCACTTTCATCTTCATTTCCATTTTCAGATTTTTCCATAGATATTACTTTTTCATCTTCAAATTCACTTTGATCAATTACATCAGAAACTTCATTATTTTTTTCTAAATTTTTTTCTAAATTTTTTTCTAAATTTTTTTCTAAATTTTTAACTTCACTAATACTAGGTAATTTTTTAATACTTTGTGCAATACTAGGTGCAACACTTTGTGCAATACTTCTGGCATTTCCATTTTTTAATGTTGTTGCAATACTCATTTTTTCATCTAATAAATTTTTTTGACTATAATCATATTCACTCTCTGAAATTCCATCAAATTTTTTGGATTCTTCTAATTTTGTTTTTACAATTCTCATATTAATTGCTGCATTTCCTTTTGTAAAAATTATACCATCAACTTGAATTAAACATGTATATTTAGAATTTCTGTTTCCACTAATATTATTAGTTTTATTTACTTTAAACATAAATGCACCATCTATTTCATTAGGAGAATAAATACAACTTTTAAAATATGTTTCTGCTTGAGTTTTTGTATATTTTTTTTTAAACCATGTTTCTGAATTATTAGCAATAGTAATAATTGCAAGATCTTCTAATGAAGATATAAGATTATAAAATTCTTTATTGTGATCTTTATTACGTGTAATTGAAAAACTAAATAATGGTTCTGTATCAACTAATCTTAATTTTGGTGTTTGAATTAAGATTCCTAATTTTCCATTATATTTTAATCTGCACAATGTATATGAATCTTTTTGTTCAGGTTGTAAAAATGTACATAAACTTAAATCAATTTCTCTTACTGTCAAAGTTTCCATAATTTTTATTTATAGGATAATTTTTATTAGCAGATATATACGCAAATCATTTTACCACCTAATAGATCATCATAATTTAAATGATTTTCTAAATTTATGTTTGAATTCATTTTTGATTTTGTTTTTAAATTCATTTTTGATTTTGTTTTTAAATTCATTTTTGATTTTGTTTTTGATTTTTTTAATCCAAATTTTTTTGATCTTCTCCTAATTTTCGATTTTACTTTTGATTTTTTTCTTCCATATCCCCAATATTGTTGAAATGAAGGAAGACCTTGTAAAAATTGACCTCCGTCGCCCCCTGGAGTATTACCAGGACCAACTGGTGGTTTTGGAAAAATTTGCATGTCAAGTTGACCCCCAAAAAACATTCCTTTTTTTAAAGATGGTAATACACTATCAAGACTTTGTCCATAAAATCCCCTTCCAGTAGGTCTATTACGAATTCCTCCTCCACCCCCAATAGGCGGTCCAGAAGATGGAGTTTGGCCATATCCTGGTATATCACTTAGAGGTATTTTTATCTTCATTCGTTTAATTATCTTTTATAAACGCAATTATTTTTTATATCAATAAATGACATTAAAGATATTATTTCTACATATAAAAATGAATAAAAATAAAAAATTTTTTAATGATGATATGAGAAAAACATTATTAGTTATCGATGAAGAAACATCTAGTAAATTTAAAAATTATTACAAAACATTATCGAATAAAAAGAGAATATTGACACAATTACAAAAGAAAAAATCACTAATTACTCGTGATTATTCTAATGAATATTATGATATATCAAAAAAAATCAATAATTTAAAAAGTGAAATTAGGGATATTGAAACAAAAGATCAAGAAATAAATTATTTATTAAAAGCATCTCTATATTTTTTAGAATATTCAAAGAGTAATAATCAACACCTAATAAAATCAGAAAAATCAGAAAAATCAGAAAAAAAACATACTCAATAT
>JACCDZ011326240.1_pt1 | contig 12195 bp, 11 predicted proteins | sample 7449551 | NCBI WGS metagenome assembly JACCDZ01 (sample SAMN15323452, study PRJNA562643) | freshwater metagenome | isolation source: river surface water | place: USA:Blue River Watershed | collected 2017-08-18
CCACTTCCTCGCCGGTGCTGCGGTCCAGGTTGCCGGTGGGCTCGTCGGCCAGGATCATGGCCGGCTGCATGATGGTGGCACGGGCAATGGCCACACGCTGGCGCTGCCCGCCCGACAACTCCTCGGGGCGGTGGTCGGCGCGGTTTTCCAGCCCGTAGTTTTTGAGCGCCTGGGCCACACGCCGGTCCCGCTCAGCGGGTGGCAGTCCCGCCAGCACCATGGGCAGGGCGATGTTTTCGGCCGCGGTGAGGCGCGGCACCAGGTGAAAGCTCTGGAACACAAAGCCGATGCGCTGGCTGCGCACCCGGGCCTGCTCGTCGGCAGAGAGCGTGGTCACGTCGCGGCCTTCGAGCAGGTAGTGGCCGGCGTTGGGGCTGTCGAGCAGGCCCAGCAGGTTCAAGAGCGTGGACTTTCCCGAACCCGACGGCCCCATGACCGCCACGTACTCACCGGCGCCAATGTCCAGGTTCAGGTCGCGCAGGGCGTGCACGTCCGAATCCCCCAGGTGGAACACGCGTTGGATGCCACGCAGGCTGATTTGTGATGTCATTTCACGCTCCAGCCCGCGTATTACTTGCGCAAGCCGCTATCAATTACGTAGCTTACACCCGCTTTCACACCTTCGCGCTCCAGCGAGGTGACAACCTTGTCTCCGGCGTTCAGGCCCTCCAGTACTTCGGTGAACTCCCAGTTGGCAAGGCCCGCCTTGATGCTGCGTTGCTCCAGCACGCCCTCACCGCCCGCCAGCAGCACGGTGTTGCCTTCCTGGATGGCCGAAGTTGGCACACGCAGCACGCCTTCGCGCACAGCCAGCACCACTTCTACATCGGCGCTGTAACCCACCAACAATCGGGGGGGCTTGTCCGATGCGACTAAATCGACGTCGATATCCACGGTGCGCGCCTGTTTTTCCAGTGCTGACACGTAGGGTGATACTCGGCGCACGGTACCCGGAAAGCTTTGTTTGGGCAGCGCATCAAAGCTCACACGCACCACCTGGCCGGGCTGGATCTTGGGCGCGTCGACCTCGTCCATGGGCGCCTTCACGTAGAGGCAGGTGTCGTCGATCAGGTCAATGGCCGGAGGCGTGGGCACGCCCGGGGGCGAAGGGGTGGAGTACTCGCCCACTTCACCCACCACCTTGGCCACGGTACCGGCAAAGGGGGCGTAGAGTACGGTGCGGTTCTGTTCTACCCGCGTAGCCGCCAGGCGCGCCTGGGTCTGTGCCACGTCGGCAGTGGCGGCCTCACAACCAGCCCGGCGGGCCTGCGCCTCGCTGCGCACCTGCTCTTCGCGCGAGCTGGAAATAAAGCCCTGGGCCTGCAGGGCACTCTGGCGCTGGGCTTCCTTTTCGGCATTGGCGGCCACGGTGCAGGCCTCCAGCATGCGTTTGCGCGCGGTTTCCACCTGGCTGGCGGCCACGCTGGACTGGGCCTGCTGGTCGTCGTTCCACAGTTTCATGAGCAGCTGGCCCTTTTTCACATGGTCGCCCTCCTTCACCGCCAGCACCTCGATGCGCCCGCCCATGGTGGTGGACAGCTTGGTGCGCTGGCAGGCTTCGACCGTGCCGGCACGGGTGTTGGCCACGCTGGACTCGACCTTGCCCAGCGCCATTTCCACCACCGCCACGGCAATCGGCTGCGGACGCTTGGCCCAACACAAGACACCCGCCAAAACGGCCAACGCTATGGCCAGCAACAAAACACGGCGAACAGTAGACGCAGACATGAAAAACCCCGGTGCGTGTGACCGCTTCATTCTAGGCAGGTCGACGTTCAATGGCTTGACCTGGCGCAAGACCTGATCACGACCGCGTTCCCACACCACTATCATGGTGTCCATGAGCAGCACCCCAAGCCACTGGCACCAGCTTCCCAACGCCCCTTCGCCCGGGGCGCTTTTGGGCCGCGTGCAGGAGCTCAACGATGGCGAAGCCCGCATGCTGGTGTGGAGTGGCACCGAAGCTGCCGACAAACCTTTTCGCTACCTGCTGCTGCGCAGCGGCACCGGCGTACATGCGTATGTGAACCGCTGTGCGCACTTCGGCGTGCCGCTGGCCCAGAAGCAAGAGCAACTGATGTTTCTGGCCCACACCAGCATCACCTGCAACGTGCACTATGCACGTTACGACTGGCAAACCGGCCGTTGCCTCGGTGGCGACTGCGAGGGCGAAGGCCTGCTGCCAATACCGGTTGCAATCGACGCGCAGGGGCACATCCGCATCGCTTCGGTCTGAGGTTTTTGCGCTGCTTTCGCTCCACCTGAAGTGCGGGCGGCACCCGCCATGCAACGCACCACAATTGACACAATCTGCTGTCCCGCGCGCAGATGAATCGTTCAGAATGAAAGGCAAAACAGAAACACGTTCAGGGACTTGATCCATGTCATTTGTACTGATCCGGGACATCCGCGATCTCGCCATTCAAAAACTGCCTTCTTCGATTCCCGTCGGTCAAGACATCCTGATCGACCTGGCTGCCGCCCACCAACTGAATCGGACCCTGACCATGAAGCAGCTGCTGCTGATCCGTGGAGGGTCGGCCACCACCTTGCGTCGGCGGCTTGCGCAACTCATCGATGCTGGCTATGTTGCCAAGGTCCCCAACGCGAAAGACGGACGCAGTGACAACTTCAGCGTGACCGAATTGTTTTTGTCTGCCTGTGCCGACCTGGACGAAGAGCTCGCCCAAATCAGCGAACTCTTTGAACGGCGCCGGGCCAAACGGCGCGCGGCAGACCCGTCGCCGCAGCGAAAGATGCCGCGATGAGCGAGTGGGACCGCAAGGCCTTGTTGCTCTTGGTGGATGAAGTCGGAGCCAACCTGCACGCTGCGGAGCTCAGCACCGACCAACGCCACGCATTGCAGTCTCTGTTGGCCCAGTACGGCAGCAAGGCCAAATCGATTCTTGCCTGCAGGCAAGACGTGGTGTGCATGGAACAGCAGCTCTCCCAGATCCTCGGCACCTCCGACAACAACCCCTGAAGCAGGGGCTGCCTCCGCATGGGTGCCAACCAGGGGCCGGTGTAAGAAATCCGGGGCACCGACGACAAAGCACAAGTGAATCTGCTACCGTCGTCGCAACAGCCACCCCGAAACGCCCCCATGAACACCCTTTGGTTCCGCTTTTACACCACCCTTTTGCTGGGCCTCGCCTGTTCTGCGGCGCTGGCCCAAGGTGCATCGGGCGGCAGCATCACCAACGCCCGCCCCGGACAAACCCTGCAGTGGCAGGCCAGTACCGCGCAGAATGCGCAGGTGTCGTCGCGCCAGCTACAGGGCAAAGTGAGCGTGGTGTTCGTCTGGTCTACCACCTGCGCGGTGTGCCGCTCGGCGCTGCCCGAGTTGCGCGCCAACGCTGCGGGCTGGAAAGACAAGCCTTTTGCACTGGTGACGCTCAATGTGGACGCCCAAACGACCGACTGGCTGGCCTACGAGTCCCTGGTGGCCCGCACTGCCATGCCCCCACCCAACCTGCAGACTTTGTGGCTGGGTGCAAACGCCGCCCCCACGCGCCTGCCGTTGACGCTGGTAGTGGATGCACAGGGCAAGGTGCGTGCCCGTTTCGAGGGCCGCATGGCGCCCGAGGCGTGGGACGGTGTGGCCGAGTTGCTGCTCTGACCCCGTACCACCCGCCCAGCGCCCATGCTCGACCGTTTTGCCCTGCGCGTACTGCACCCCGTGCTGCAGCCGCTGGCCCAGGCCCTGGTGCGCTGCGGCATAGGGGCCAACGCCGTCACCTTGGCGGGGTTCTTCGTGGGCCTGATTGCTGCAATTTTGATAGCTTCTGGCGCTTATTTGGCGGGGGCTATGGCCATTTTTGCCTCACGAATATTGGACGGACTGGACGGTACCGTAGCCCGGCAGACCCGGCCCACCGACGCCGGTGGTTTTCTGGACATTGCGCTGGATTTCCTGTTCTACGCCAGCATTCCCCTGGCATTTGCTGTTGCCAACCCGGCGCAAAACGCCCTGCCCGCGGCCACCTTGTTGGCGGCGTTCATCGGCACGGGGTCCACCTTCCTGGCGTTTGCCGCGCTGGCGGCCAAGCGGGGGCTGACCAGCACGGCCTACCCCCACAAGTCGTTCTTCTTTTTGGGCGGACTCACCGAAGGGTTTGAAACCCTGCTGTGTTTCCTGTGCATGTGCCTGTGGCCCCAGCATTTTTCGCTGCTGGCCTATGGGTTTTCCACTTTGTGTGTCTTCACCATTGCCACGCGGCTGTGGTGGGGTTGGAGCCGTTTGCAATGAAAACCAAAAAGCTGGCCGTGCTGGCGCTCATCGTGGCGCTGGTGGTAGTGTTTTTTGCGGCCGATCTGGGGCGCTACCTGAGCCTGGAATATCTGCGGCAAAGCCAACAAGCGCTGGCTGACGGCTATGCCAGCCACCCCTGGCTGGCCCGTGGCGCGTTTTTTGTGGTGTACGTGGCCGTAGCGGCGCTGTCGCTGCCCGGTGCTGCGGTGCTCACCTTGGCCGGTGGTGCGGTGATGGGCTTTGGGTGGGGGCTGTTGCTGGTGTCCTTTGCATCGTCCATCGGTGCCACGCTGGCATTCTTGTCTGCGCGTTACCTGCTGCGCGACGCGGTCATGCAGCGTATGGCGCAGCGTATGGCGGGCATCAATGCCGGCCTGGCCCGCGACGGTGCCTGGTACCTGCTGAGCCTGCGTTTGATTCCCGCCATACCGTTTTTCGTGATCAACCTGGCCATGGGCCTGACCACGCTGGGTGCGCGCACCTTCTACACCGTGAGCCAGCTGGGCATGCTGCCGGGCACCGCGGTGTATGTGCTGGCCGGTACGCAGCTCGGGCAGTTGCGCAGCCTGTCCGATGTGCTGAGCCCCTCGATGCTGGGTGCTTTTGTGCTGCTGGGTTTGTTTCCCCTGGTGGCCAAAGCAGCGCTCGGGTGGCTGCAGCAGCGCAAGAAGCTGGCCCCCTGGGCCGCGCAGCGCCCGCGCCAGTTTGACCGCAACCTCATCGTCATTGGTGGTGGCGCTGCCGGGCTGGTGTCGGCCTACATCGGCGCAGCACTCAAAGCCAAGGTCACCTTGGTGGAAGCCCATGCCATGGGTGGGGATTGCCTGAACTACGGCTGTGTGCCGAGCAAGGCACTCATCCGCAGTGCCAAGCTTGCCCACCAGCTGCAACACGCAGAACGCTATGGTATTCATAGTACCTCCCGCAACAACGACGGGGGCCAGAGCCCGATTTCATTCAAAAATGTGATGGCCAGGGTGCATGCCGTCATCGCGGCAATTGCGCCCCACGACAGCATTGAGCGCTACACGGCGCTGGGGGTGGAGGTATTGCAGGGCCACGCCACGCTGCGCACACCCTGGGCGGTGGAGGTCAAGCTGCACGACGGCAGCGTGCAGACGCTCACCGCACGCAGCATCATCATTGCCGCGGGTGCCGCACCTATCGTACCGCCGCTGCCGGGCTTGGCCGAGCTTGGCTGCCTGACCAGCGACACCCTGTGGAGCGCACTGGCAGACCGCGAACACGCCCCCAGGCGCCTGGTGGTGCTGGGGGGTGGGCCCATTGGCTGCGAGCTTTCACAGGCCTTTGCCCGGCTCGGCAGCCAGGTCATTCAGGTGGAAATGGCACCGCGCCTGCTGCTGCGCGAAGACCCCGAGGTGAGTGAGGCCGTGCGGGCCGCACTGGTCGCCGACGGCGTGTCGGTGCGCACCAGCACACGGGCGCTGCGCTGCGAAAAGGCTGCCGATGGCAGCAAAGTACTGGTAGTGGAGCACGCCGGGGTGCAGGAGCAGTTGCCGTTTGACGAACTGCTGTGTGCGGTCGGGCGCCGCGCCCGCCTTTCCGGCTACGGGATTGAGGCGCTGGGCATCGAGACCCAGGCCACCGTGCAGACCAATGAATACCTGCAAACGCTGTATCCCCACATTTACGCCGCAGGCGACGTGGCCGGCCCCTACCAGTTCACCCACACCGCCGCACACCAGGCCTGGTACGCCAGTGTGAATGCCTTGCTCGGCGACTTCAAGCGCTTCAAAGCCGACTACCGCTGCATCCCCGCCGTCACCTTTGTCGACCCCGAAGTGGCCCGCGTGGGGCTCAACGAGCAAGACGCCCGGGCCGCAGGCATCGCCTACGAAGTCACCCACTACGGGCTCGACGACCTGGACCGCGCCCTGTGCGACGGCGAGGCCCATGGCTGGGTCAAAGTGCTCACCGTGCCGGGCAAAGACCGCATTTTGGGCGCCACCATCGTAGGCAGCCACGCCGGCGAATTGCTCGCCGAATTCACCTTGGCCATGACCCACGGCCTGGGGCTGAACAAAATCTTGGGCACCGTACACCCCTACCCGACCTGGGTGGAGGCCAACAAGTACGCCGCGGGCAACTGGAAACGCGCCCACGCGCCGCAAGCGGCACTGCGCTGGCTGGGCCGCTATTTCGACTGGCGCCGCGGATAAGCACCATGGCGAGCAGAATTACTATCAAAACAGGAGTGCTTCACGCAATATCGGCGGGGGCTACAGCCGTTTTTGGCTTGTATTGCAGCACCGCTGCCTGGGCCCAGGGCAGCGCACCGCTGCAGGGCTGGGGAAGCGGCGCACAGACCAGCGCACCGGCCCCGTGGCGGGTGGTGGGCCTGCCCCCGGGCAAAGCGCCGCTGAGCAGCCTGGAGGTGGTGGACTTGGAGGGCGCGCCTGCCCTGCGCCTGCGCACGGCGGGCAGCTACGGCACCTTGCACCACGCCATGCCCGCCGGCACCCGGGTCGTCCCCGGCCAGCGCCTGGCCTGGCAGTGGAAGCTGGAGCAGGCACTGGCACAGGCCAACCTGCAGCGCAAAGACGGGGACGACGCGGCGCTGAAAGTGTGCGCCCTGTACGACCTGCCGCTGGACGCCATTGCCTTCGGTGAACGCACCCTGTTGCGGCTGGCGCGCCAGGCCACCGGCGAATACCTGCCGGGTGCCACGGTGTGCTACGTGTGGGACACCAAGCTGGCACAAGACACGCTGCTGCCCAACGCCTACAGCCGCCGGGTCCGCTGGCTGGTGCTCGACGGCAACAGCGCGCCGCTGGGAAGCTGGCGTGCGCACACGCGTGACCTGCATGCCGATTTCCTGCGCGCGTTTGGCGATGAAAGCAGCAGCGTGCCGCCCCTGCTGGCCATTGTGGTGGGGGCCGATGCCGACAACACCGGCGGACAGTCCCTAGGCTACTTGCGCCCGCTGCAGTGGCAGCAGCCCTAAAGGCTGCGTCACAATCGGGCCCCATGAAAGTCAAGCACCTGCAACATGCCATGGACACCGAGGGCCCGCAGAGCGGCCCGGGCTTCCAACCGCACACCTTGCTCCTGCTGGGTGCGGGCCATGCCCATGTGCATGTATTGGCACAACTGGCCCAAGAGCCCCTGGTGGGGGTTCAGGTGGTATTGGTCGCACCCTATACCCGCCAGATGTATTCGGGCATGGTGCCAGGCATGGTGGCCGGGCACTACAGCGTGGACGAATGTGCCATTCCCCTGGCCGAACTGGTGCGCCGCGCTGGCGTGCGCTGGGTCCAGGCCAGTGTGACCGACTTCAACGCCGATGCCCGCATGGCCCGCCTGGACAATGGCATGGAGCTGCCCTTTGACTGGGCCAGCCTGAACACCGGGCCAGTGCAAGACCGTGAAATGCTAGAAGCCCAAATGCCAGGAGCGCGCACCCACGCCCTGTTTCTGCGTCCGATTGAAGGCTTTGCCGCCCTGTGGCCACGTGTTGCGGCCATGGGCGACGAGCGTGCGCTGCGCATGGCCGTCATCGGCGCCGGCGCGGGTGGCATCGAGATGGCCATGGCCTTGCGCCAGCGCTTGCCCCAAAGCGCCATCACCCTGATTTGCGGAGAGAAAGCCCCTGGTGCCAACTACCCGCAGGCGGTGCAAAAGCGCATTCTGGCAGCGCTGAAAAAGCGGCACATTACCGTGCTGCAGGAAAGCGCCACCGGCTTTCATGACGGGGAAGTGGTGCTGGGCTGTGGTGCACGGCTGGCGTGTGATGCACCGCTCATCGCCGTGGGTGCCCACGCCCCAGCCTGGCTGGGCCAGAGTGCACTGGCGCTGGACGAACGTGGCTTTGTACAAGTCAACGCCTTTCAGCAGTCCACCAGCCACCCCCATGTGTTTGCCGTGGGCGACGTGAGCAGCCGCATGGACCGTGCGGTGCCGCGCAGCGGTGTGTATGCCGTGCGTGCAGGGCCTGCCCTCATGCGCAATTTGGCCGCAGCGGCACGCAAGGAAGCGCTACACCCCCACCAGCCTCCCGCCAACACCCTGAGCCTGCTGTCCTGTGGTGACAAGTCGGCCATTGCCAGCTGGGGGCGCTGGAGTGCACAAGGGCGCTGGGTGTGGTGGTGGAAAGACCGTATCGACCGCCGCTTCATGGCGCGCTACACGGTCACGGCCAGCCCGTAATCCGCTCAAAGCACCACGCGCAAGCGCACGGCTGGCTCTGCCGGAGCATCCACCACACGGCCGATGACGGCAGCTTGGCCAAAGCCTTGGGCCGCAAAAGTGGCCAGCACCGCGTCCACGGCCTCGGGCGCACAACTCAGCAGGAGGCCGCCACTGGTCTGCGGGTCGCTCAGCAAGGCCTGGCGCACAGGACCAAACTCTGGCGGCAGCTGTACCTGGGCGCCATAACCCGCCCAGTTGCGGCCCGAAGCACCTGTCACCAACCCGGCGGCGGCGAGCGTCTCCACGCCGTCGATGAGCGGCACCTGCGACCAATCAATTTCGACCACGGTATTGGAACCCCGCGCCACTTCCAGTGCATGGCCTGCGAGGCCAAAACCCGTGACATCGGTAATGGCGTGCACGCCGTCGAGCGCGGCGAGCAAGGGGCCGGGGGTGTTGAGCTGGGTGGTGGTGGCGATCATGCGCTGGTAGCCCGCGGCATCGAGTTTTTCCTTCTTGAGCGCCGCCGACAAAATGCCCACACCCAAGGGCTTGCCCAGCACCAGCACGTCGCCCGCGCGGGCGTCGGCATTGCGCTTGACGCGCTTGGGGTGCACCAGGCCCAGCGCCACCAGGCCGTAGATGGGTTCCACCGAGTCGATGGTGTGGCCCCCAGCAATGGGAATACCCGCCGCCTTGCACACCGAAGCCCCCCCGGCCAATATCTGGCCAATGGTGTCGGTGGAGAGCACGTTGATGGGCATGCCCACCAGGGCCAGCGCCATGATGGGGGTGCCGCCCATGGCGTACACGTCGGAGATGGCGTTGGTGGCGGCAATACGGCCGAAGTCAAACGCGTCGTCGACGATGGGCATGAAGAAGGCGGTGGTGGCAATGAGGGCCTGCTCGTCGTTGAGCTGGTACACCGCCGCATCGTCCGACGTTTCGATACCTACCAACAACGCGGGCGGCAGCGGCATGCCCGTGGTGGTTTTGAGAATGTCGGAGAGCACACCCGGTGCAATCTTGCAGCCGCAGCCGCCCCCGTGGGACAGACTGGTCAGGCGGGGTTCGTGTGCAGGGGTCATAAACGTGAAACAAATCAGTGACAATGGCGCAAGTATCCCAAAACACCGCGTCGCCCCCTGGCACAAGAGCGGCAAAGCCCATGAAGCTGCTACTGCAGATAGCATTTCTGGCGCGCATGGAGGCGCGCTACTTCGCACAGCACACCCGGCTGCTGGTGGCTGCGGCCGTCATCACCCTGGTCCCTGCCGTGTACGCCCTCATCTACCTCTCAGCGGTGTGGGACCCCGAAGCGCACACCCGTGCCTTGGCCGTGGGCATCGTGAACCAAGACGACGGGGTGCACTACCGCGAGCACCGCTTCAACATAGGCAAGGAGCTCGAAGACCGCTTGCTGGCGTCCCAGCAGTTCGGGTTTCGCAAGCTCGACAGCGAGGAGGCCGCGCGGGACGGTGTGCGCCGCGGCCACTTGGCATTTGCGCTGGTGGTGCCGCCCGGGTTCAGTGCCCAGGCCATTCCGGGCGCAGCGGCAGGTGGCGGCAAGCTGGTCGTCATCGCTTCCCAAGGCAACAACTACCAAAGCGCCTCCATTGCACGCCACTTCGCCGATACGGTGGGCAAGGAACTCAACCAAAGCCTCAACGAGCGGCGCTGGGCCCTGGTGCTGCGCGACGCTGCGGGTTCGCAAAGCGGTGTGGAGCGCCTGCGCGACGCCGTGACACAGCTGCACAGCGGGGCGCTGGAGCTGCGCTCGGGCGGCGCACAGTTGAGCACCGGTGCCAAAGCACTGGGGCAGGGCTCCCACACCCTGCACGATGGGGTGGAGCAACTCAGTGGCGGCGTCAAGCAATTGGGTGCCGGCCTGCGCACCATGGACAGCAAGCGCCCCCACAACAGCGAGCTGACCGCCTTGCGCAATGGTTCGGAAGCACTGGTCAGCGGCCATGCCGAGTTGGGGCAAGGCCTGGGGCAACTGCATGGAGGCGCCGCAGAGCTGCGTACCGGCGTCAGCACTTACCGAACACAAACCCAGGCCAGTTTTTTCGTACCGGAAAGTGTCAACGAAGGCTTGGGCAGCCTGCACGAAGGCCTGACGCGGCTGGAGACAGGCTTGCTCACGGCCCAAAGCGGGCAGGCCGAACTGCACGAAGGCGCCAAAAAACTCCACACCGGGGTGGTGGCATTGACCACCGGCATGCGCAGCATGAACCTCGGTGTACGCAGCATGGTCGAAAAGCTGCCCGAAGACAGCCAGCTCGACAAACTGGCCGAAGGAAGCCAGCAACTCGCCACGCGTGCGGGTGCTCTGGCCGACGGGGCGCTCAAAATGGAAGGAGGTATCCAGCGTCTCCAAGGCGGCATTGCGCTGCTGGCGCAGTCCCTGCCTGCCAATGTCACGACACCCGAAGGCAGTGCCAGTGGCCTGGCCCAATCGGTAGCGCCGGTCATGGAAATACTGGCGCCGGTGCACAACAGTGGCGAGAGCTTTGCCGCCAACGTCATCCCCGCTGCACTGTGGCTGGGAGCCGGGGTGGCGGCTTTTCTGATCCACGTGCGGGTGCTGCCACGGCATGCCCGGCTTTTTGCTGCGCCCGTGCGCTTTGTGGGCAAGGCCCTGCTACCCACCTTGCTGGTGTTGGCACAGACTTTGGTGCTGTGGCTGGTATTGCGCTACGTGCTCAGTGTGCACATCGTGCACCACGGCGCTTTTGCGCTCACCATGGCCCTCACCGCGGGCACTTTCTTGCTCATGATCATGGCCCTCACGCTCCTGTTTGGAGACGCTGGCAAAGGTTTCGCCATGATTTTGCTGGCGGTGCAACTCTCCAGCAGTGGCGGGGTGGTGCCGGTGGAGCTCAGTGGCGGGTGGTTCATGCAGATCAGCCCCTGGCTGCCGCTGACCTGGGTGGTGCAAGCCCTCAAGGCCAGCATGTTTGGCGCCTACTCCGGCGCCTGGCACCCCCCACTACTGCAGCTCGCGGCCATCAATGGCGTGACCCTGGCGCTGGGGAGTTACCTGGGCCAGTGGCGCTACATCAAACAGTCGGGCCACGTGCGTCCGGCGCTGGACTTCTGAGCATGCACGTGGGTTGGCACTGGGTTCCGGGCCTGCAAACACTGGCCCACTACCGCAAGGCGTGGTTGCTCAAGGACGCCCTTGCCGGGCTCGCCCTGAGCGCTGTGCTGGTGCCCGTGGGCATGGGCTACGCACAGGCCTCCGGGGTCGACCCCATTTACGGGCTCTACGCCACGATCATCCCCCTGCTGGTGTATGCGCTGTTTGGCCCGAGCCGCATTCTGGTGCTGGGACCGGACTCCACGCTGGCCGCGGTGATTGCGGCGGTCATCCTCCCGCTCTCGGCAGGTGCCCCCGAACGCGCGGCCCCCTTGGCTGCGCTGCTGGCACTTCTGGTTGGGGGGTTTGCACTGCTGATCGGTCTGGTGCGTCTGGGCATGCTGGCAGACCTGCTGTCCAAACCAATTCGCATTGGTTTCCTCAATGCGATTGCCGTCACCGTGGTGGTGGGGCAAACGCCCAAGGTGCTGGGGTTCAGCGTAGAGGCCGAAAGCTTGCCGCTCAAAGTGTGGGAAGTGTTCTCCAAAGTCCAAGACGGCCAGATCAACGCCGCAGCACTGGCGCTGGGCGGGGGGAGCCTGGTCACCATTCTGGTGTTCAAGCAATGGCGCCCCCAATGGCCTACGCTGCTGGCCACGGTGGCAGCCACCACCCTGATTTCATGGGCTTTGGACCTGCACAGCGCGGCCGA
>JACCDZ010666898.1_pt1 | contig 12193 bp, 6 predicted proteins | sample 7449551 | NCBI WGS metagenome assembly JACCDZ01 (sample SAMN15323452, study PRJNA562643) | freshwater metagenome | isolation source: river surface water | place: USA:Blue River Watershed | collected 2017-08-18
TTCGAAGCGATCCGCTCCGGAGTGGAAGTCTTGAAAGCCAATCAGTCGCTGACCAGAGCGGCCAATCGAGTACGGGTCAATCGGGTGATGCTCGATACCTTAACGGCCGGTTCACTCGGCCCCACGTATGCCATCGATGGACAACTCCACCGTGTGGGCCCTGGATTCGGCATCGACATTCTCACCGAACGCGCACTCACTCAACATCCGACGATCGTGCGCTTGCGTAAGGCGGTCGAACAGGCCGACCATAGCCTGGAATTCGAACGTCAAGCCCGTGTGCCTAATATCACGATCGGAGGGAGTTACTGGCGGGAAATCGGCCGGGAAGCCTTCACCGGCGGCGTCTCATTCCCCACCCCCGTGTGGGATCGGCGACAGGGTGAAATCATCTCGGCCTTCGGGAGTAAACGGAAAGGCGAAGCTGAATTTCTTCGTGCGCGAAATGAACTCATCCGGAACGTCAGTCAGCATTTCCAGGATGCGAAAACCACCGCGGATATGATCGAGGTCTACGAAAAGGGGCTCTTGAAGCAGGCCGATGAGGCGCTGCGAATCGCGAAATTCAGCTTCCAACAGGGAGCCTCGAGTCTCCTCGAAGTACTCGACGCACAGCGGGTCCAGCGTCAGATCCTGCTGGACTACGCCCAGGCTCAATTTGATCTCTCAATGTCGCTGGCACTCCTGGAACGCGCAGTGGGGGGCGCCGTATGATGCAAGACACGACACGCGCTGCGATCCAATCGAGTTCATTCCGGCAGGATCGTAACCGGCCGTCTGCCCTAACGTTGCTGGCCGGCTTGCTCGTGCTGCTCGCCTGGTCCGGATGCGAGGGCCCTCCTCCCAACGCGACAGGAGCCAACCCGCCGCCGCCTTCTCCCGACAAGAGTCTGGTTCGCTTGACCGCCGAGGAAATGAAAACGGCGGGAATCATCGTCCAACCCGTCACACGCGCGGAATTTCGCACAATCCGCGACTTCCCCGGCACCGTCGAACCGAATGAGCATGCCTTGGCTGAAATCACCACTCTCGTCCGCGGACGGGTCATCGACGTCTACGCCGACCTCGGCAGAGAGGTGAAGGGAGGAACCCTTCTGGCTCTCCTTTATAGTAGTGAGTTGGGGATGGCGCAGTCGGCTTACTTGAAGGCTACCGCCAAGTTGAACGTCGCCGAGCGCGCCTTCCGCCGGGCGGAATTGCTGTTAAAGGAAAAAGTCATCGGCCTGGCCGAATTGCAGCGGCGTGAAGGAGAAATGCTCAGCCTTCGGGCCGAGCTGCGAGAGGCCCGCGACCGCCTCCTGATCCTGGGCCTCACGGATGAAGACTTGCGCAATTTAGATCGCAATCACACGATCCGCTCACACGTCCCGGTGGTGGCCCCGTTCGACGGACGGGTGATCGCCCGCAACCTCACCAAGGGCGAGGTCGTGGAAACCACGGAAAAGCTGTTCGTGGTCGCCGACCTCACCGACGTCTGGGTGACGGCGGTCATTCCCGAAAAAGATATCCCCTACATCCGGCCCGATCAGACAGGAGCGGGCCAGTCGGTGGAGGTCCATGTGGCCGCCTATCCTGGGCAGGCCTTCCAAGGGCGCATCACCTATGTCGGAGATGTGCTTGATCCCGCGACCCGCACGATGCGGCTACGGCTGGAATTGCCGAATCCCGAGCGCAAACTGAAACCCGCCATGTATGCCACGGTTCGGGTCTATTCCGAACCGGAGCCGAATGCGCTGCTCATCCCCGAAGCCGCCGTTCAACGCGACCGTGACCGGCAATTCGTCTTTGTCGAACGCGAGCCCGCCATATTCGAGGCGCGCGATGTGAAGTTAGGCAACTCGAACGGCCGTGAGATCAAGGTGCAGGATGGACTGTTGGAGGGAGAATCAATTGTGACGAACGGGGCCTTCGTGCTGAAATCCGAATTACTCGGAGAACAGATGTAGCCTCATGCTGTCCTCTTTCCTGGCCTTCGCTCTCCGTCAACGTGTCCTGGTCGTCGTCATGGCGTGCATCCTGACCGCCGGAGGGATCTATGCCTTCCGCACGATCGCTATCGACGCCTTCCCGGACGTCACGACCGTCCTGGTTCAGGTCGTGACGAAAGTTCCCGGCATGTCGCCGGCTGAAGTGGAACGGTTCGTCACCTTTCCCATGGAACTGCAGCTCATGGGTGCGCCTGGGTTGACGGACATCCGCTCGTTTTCAAAGGTCGGCCTGTCGATGATCACCGTCGTCTTCAGAGACGACATCGATATCTATTTGGCTCGGCAGGTCGTGCTGGAACGAATTCTCGAAGTCCAAGAACTGTTGCCTCCGGGATCCAGCTCACAGCTGGTGCCCAATACCACCGGCTTGGGAGAGGTTTTTCAATTCTATCTCGAAGGGCCGCACGACAACGACACACACTTCGTCATGACCGATTCCGACCTGATGGAGCGGCGGACGCTTGAGGACTGGGTGATCCGGCCGCTGCTCAAGGGCCTGCCCGATGTCGTGGATGTCAATTCGCTGGGCGGGTTCGTCAAACAGTACCAGGTGATGGTCGAACCAGGCCTGCTTCGAAAATACGGCCTTGCGCTCCACGATGTATTCGATGCCGTCGCCAAAAACAATGCCAATGCCGGTGGCAACATTCTGGAAAAGGACGACGAAAAATACGTGGTGCGCGGCGTGGGCTTAATCAAGACGCTGGAAGATATCGAGCGCATCGTCGTGAAGGAAGTGGGAGGCACCCCGGTATACGTCCGAGATGTCGCGGAAGTCCGGATCGGGCACGCCGTCCGGCATGGCGCCGCCGTAGTAAACGGCAAACATGAAGTCATCACCGGTATTGTCCTCATGCTGCGCGGCGGCAATGCCCGAGACGTCGTGCAATCCATCAAGGACAAAATCTCAGAGATTCACCAAAAACGCCTCCTGCCGGACGGATTGCGCATCATTCCGTTCTACGACCGGATCGAACTGATCACGGCGGCACTGGATACCGTCTACAAAGCGCTGCTTGAAGGCATTGTGCTGGTGGTCGTGATTCTTTTTCTGTTTCTCGGCAACGTGCGCAGCGCCCTCATTGTGACCGCCACCCTGATCGTGACGCCGCTGGTCACCTTCATCATCATGGACCAGGTCGGGCTGACGGCAAATCTCATGTCGCTCGGAGGATTGGTCATTGCCATCGGCATGATGGTCGACGGCTCGGTCGTGGTCGTGGAAAATGTCTACCGTCATCTGGCCGAACAACGAGATGATCATTTCGATAAGACCAAGGTCATTCTCCATGCGGTCACAGAAGTCGGACAACCGGTGATCTTCGGCATCCTGATCATTATTCTGGTGTTCCTTCCGATTCTGACGCTGGAGGGCATGGAAGGAAAAATGTTTCAACCGCTCGCCAACACTATCATCATCGCGCTGCTGGTGTCCCTGGTCTTGTCGCTCACTCTCTCACCTGTTCTCTGCGCGATGGCGCTCAAACGAGGAACAGAAGAGGACACCTTTCTCCTCCGCTGGACCAAGCGAATCTATCTTCCGACATTGCGATGGGCGATGGTGCATCGTGTCACCGTGCTGGCCGTCGCACTCGGGCTTCTGGGCGCCAGCCTGTCGCTTTTTCCTTTTCTGGGCGGAGAATTTATTCCAATCCTCAACGAAGGATCGATTTCTCCCCAGACCATTCGTTATCCCAGCATTGCACTGGACCGGTCGATCGAAATCGAAAAGGAAATGCAGCGAGCCGTCATGGAGTTTCCCGAAGTGCGCATGGTGGTGTCCAAGATCGGCCGCTCGGAAATGGGAAACGATCCCCAAGAACCGAATGCCAGTGATCCGGTCGTAAGCCTGTATCCGATGGACCAATGGACCACCGCCAAAACAAAATCGGCGCTCGACGACGCCATCCGTAAGCGCATTGAAAAAGTTCCCGGGGCGAATTTCTTATTGAGCCAACCGATTCAGCAGCGCGTGGATGAACTGCTGTCCGGCGTGCGATCGGAAGCGACCATCAAAATCCTGGGCGACGATCTCGCGGTATTGAGAAATACGGCGGAAAAGATTCAGGCGATCATGGCCTCGGTGAAAGGCGTGGGCGATGTACGGGTCGAACAACTTTTCGGACAGACGTACCTCACCATCGATATCGATCGCGGCAAAATCGCCCGCCATGGCATTAATGTCGCCCATATCCAGGAAATCATCACGACTGCAATCGGGCAGGAGGCGGCCACACGCGTCTATGAGGGGAACAAACGATTCGATCTCACATTCCGCTATCCTGAACAATATAGAAACAGCGTCGAAACGATTAAAAATATCTTGCTCACCACGGCTAATGGCGCCCTCATCCCGTTGGGTGACCTCGCCACGGTCGAACTCCGAGAAGGCCCATCATTGATCAGCCGAGAAGGCCTGCAACGTCGCATCTATGTGGGGTTCAACACGCTTGGCCGGGACATCGAAAGCGTCGTCGCAGAAGCTCAAGCCAAAATCGCGAAAGAGATTCATCTTCCTGCTGGCTATCATTTCGTATGGGGCGGCTCATTTGAGAACATGCAGCGAGCCATGGCACGGTTGAAAATTATCTTGCCGATCACGATCGGCTTGATCTTCACCCTTTTGTTTGCCTCGTTCAATTCCGTCCGCCACGCAGCCCTGATCATCATGAACCTGCCGTTCGCGATGATCGGCGGGATCGTGGCACTCTGGCTGACGGGTGAATATCTGAGTGTGCCGGCGTCAGTGGGGTTCATTAATCTTTTCGGGGTCGCGGTCCTCAATGGGATCGTGCTGGTCTCGTATTTCAACAAGTTGCGTGAGGACGGCCTTCGCGGCGAAGAAGCGGTGATCAAAGGCTGTACGCTGCGACTCAGGCCGGTGCTCATGACCGCATTAGTGGCGCTCCTCGGCCTTATTCCACTCGCATTTGCCCATGGTATTGGTTCAGAGGTGCAACGCCCGCTCGCCGTCGTTGTGATCGGCGGCCTCGTGAGTTCTACGTTGCTTACCTTGATCGTCTTACCGGTGCTGTATCGATGGCTCGATCGCGCTGACTCACCTTCTCCGAGTCGTGAGCGCTCTGCAAATTGACGATCTGCGATGCCCGCCTCCCCGTTCGTCCCTAGTGAAGTGCCGAGGTCTTTATCGGGCACGGCTCGTGTAGGATTAAATGCGTCCCTGTTTCTTATCCAGAGCGGTGATCAAAGGAGTGCGAGCCGATGGCATGGACCTTTCTCTGTGTGGCCGGGCTATTCGAAATCTGTTGGGCGATCGGACTAAAGTATACGGATGGGTTTTCACGATTCTGGCCCAGCGCAGCCACGTTGGCTGCCATGGCGGCCAGTTTCGGTTGTCTCGCCCATGCCCTAAAAAGCATTCCCGTGGGCACCGGATACGCAGTATGGACAGGGATCGGTGCAGCGGGGACGGCCGTCTTCGGCATTATGCTCTTCGCAGAGTCTGCGTCGACCATCAAAATCATCTCGCTGCTGTGCATCGTGCTCGGCATCATCGGACTCAGAGGCAGCTCCTGAACAGCCGCATGCACATTCATTCGTAGGTTACTCAGATGTTGCCACTCACCACACCCGATCAACAGGATTCCTCTCTCCTGCGCTTCCCGAACCGCAATCACCAGCATCGCTTCGAGCGGATGTTCGGCGAATGGCTCCTACTCCTGCCCGTTGGAACCGCCGGTCTATTTCTTGTTTACGGCCATGAATGGTTGAGCGATCTCTCCAATCCCATTCGCCTGAACGCCATACTCGGCTGGCTGCTGCTCGTAATTCTCCTCTCGGCCTTTGCCGTGCTGCGCCATGCGGAACACCTTGCGGCCAGGCTCGGCGAACCGATGGGAACCGTGATCCTGACACTCTCGGTCACCGGGATCGAAGTGATGATGATCGCTGCATTCATGTATACCGGCAACGGCAATGCTTCCCTGGCACGGGACGCCATGTTTGCCGTCGTGATGATCGTCCTGAACGGGATGGTGGGGCTCTCACTGTTGCTCGGCGGCTTGCGGTATCACGAGCAGACGTACAATCTCCAAGGAGCCAACGCCTTCCTCGCGGTCATCGTGCCGCTTGCTGTGTTAGGTCTTGTGATGCCGAGTTACACGATCTCCTCGCCAGGCCCCACCCTCTCGCCCCACCAATCCGTCTTTCTGATCGTTATGTCCCTGGGATTATACGGCGTCTTTCTCGCGATTCAAAACCTCCGCCATCGCGACTATTTCGTGGCGCCCCGTAGTCAGGGCAAACGCAAAGCGGCCCTGTTGCATCAGCACCAACCATCCCCCGGAGGCTCCGTCTGGTTCCACACGATCCTTCTGCTGGCCTACCTGCTGCCCCTCGTCGTCCTCTCGGAACATGTCGCGACGCCGATCGATCACACGCTGCGTCTCTGGAATGCCCCCCGTACCCTCGGCGGCGTGCTGGTCGCGGGGTTGGTATTGGCCCCGGAATCGCTGGGAGCGGTTCGCGCCGCTCTGGCCAATCAATTACAGCGCTCCGTCAACATCCTTCTGGGGTCGGTGCTCGCCAGTATCAGCCTCACCATTCCGGCCGTGCTAGCCATCGGATTCTTCACCGACTCGACGATCATTCTCGGGATCGACTCGGTCGATACGATCCTCCTCATCCTGACCTTCGTGGTGAGCATGCTGACCTTCGCCGTCAGACGCACCAATGTCCTACTCGGCGCCGTTCACCTACTTCTGTTTCTGGCCTACCTCATGCTGATTTTTGAGAAGTAACGAGCAGGGAATTGTTCCTGTTCTTGACGAGACACTGTCTAGCTACGAGGCATAGGACCCATCCGGGCTGAGACTTCTGCCGGCAGATTTTCAGATGCGATGTGGACGACAGGTTCCCTGAACAGCGGCATTCGTTCGGCATGGGCAGCACCAGAGCGCCTCCCCCCCGGACCGTTCGATTGCACACACCTCGCACAGTGCGATTGAATCTGGTTCATGAAGACCGCCCCCCACGGGCAGAGAAAGACAACGCCTCTGCGCCACGATTGAGCCCGACTAGCGCTTAATTGCTGATCCAGGCCTCACTCGCCGCATTCCAACGGGGATGGAACGAAATATGCCTCACTACATTCCGCAGGCGAGAAACACCAAGAAGATTTCGAGTGCCCTATCATCGGCTTTGTGGGCTGCAAGAAGGCAATCGCCGGAAGGAAAGGTGCCCCCGATGCATACTTTTCCAACAACATGGGTCGAAAGATTGCTCGTCCTCTCAGCGGTGCTCAATCCAATGCTTGTGATGGCGGATGTGACACCTCTCGCGTCCGCCCCCGTCACCGGGCATCCAGCCGTTCCAGCAGACCAGACGGCACCGTCGCAGATTCGATCCGCATCCCAACCGTCATTCGTTCTCGAAACCATTCGCAAGCGAACCGTCACGACTCTCGCCGCCACACGCAAGCAGTATGCGGGGATTCCAGCGCGCTATACCAGCAGGCAACCACCCATCCTCCGAGCCGGGGCCATCACACCCAGCATTGACGATACAATGCAAAGCCAGGTTCGCACGAAACTGAATCTGTTCATCGGTCCGACTCAAGAAAGCCTGAAACCGGAAATCTCCAAAAACCAACAAGCGGGACCAGCCATCACATCCTCCTATGCCCCACTCTCCCCCTTGTTTCCAAGGAATCGCCCATTCATCGCCATGAGTGCTGTTCCGCAGTTATCGGCAACTGAATACTATCGTATGAATCAAGCCACTCATGAGATCTTGCATGGAGGGAACTAGCATACCCTTCGAACTGCGAGGACGTCCTCGCTTTGCAATTCAAGAACGGTCAACTCGCTCCCTGCAATCCCAAGTTCTCGGTCATGTGGTCGCGGTCGTCAACCCAGAATACCGGGAGTAATGAGACCGATCCTCTCCAAGCGGCACCTCAACAAAGAAATATCCCTTTGAGGCCAGTAAAGAGTCGCGCAGGATATACTGCCTCCCAGTTCTCGTATCCATATCAATCCTCCAACGCATACCATGCTTCAACTCCCAAATCTGGGGCATCCATGCGCGGCCGTATCATGTAGAACCCTCCACATTCTCTACCGACCTGTAGATGAACTCCCCTGCTTCGGTCTTGGAGAGATGCTGTCAATTAGCATCACAACTTGAAGAAGCACCGTGCCGACAAATCGTTTCATCTCATTTTTCCTGATCAACCCTCTTCCTGAAGGTTCATTGCGCCGTCCTTATCCATGTCTTCGGGTCCAGTTCGCCCCTTCAGTGATTCACCGTACCATGCCCAGTTTGGAGAGGTCTCAGAGTTGATTTGCCTTGGTCCCACCTCCTAAGATACGGTCAATGTTGGGTGGGATTCGTAGACCTCAGGCATCGAAAAAGCTCCTGCCCCATGGGAGCTGCGCCCGGTGCGACACTCGTTGCTGAGAGCGGATTTTGGAGTGTTTGAGACAGACACGCATGTCAGGAACCAAACAGAAAACCTTCACGATCCTGCTGGTGGATGACGACGCGGGAGATGTGGACCTGTTCTTGCGCACGGTGGAGCATGAGCTGCCCCGCCATGAAGACGACGAGGTCACGCTCATGATCAACGCCACGGCCGAGGGCGCACTTGAGCGTCTCCAGCAACAGCCGATAGACCTCATCATCGCCGACGTGCGCCTGCCAGGCATGAGCGGGATCGAGCTGCTGCGGCGCGTACAGGACCTGAATCGACGCATCCCTGTGATCATCCTCAGCCGAGTGGACGCTACTGAGACGGTCATCGATGCCATGCGTCACGGGGCGTTCGACTATATTGTGAAGCCCTACGACACCATGGATCTGGCAGCTCGGGTTCATCGCGCCATGCGCATGTCCGAGATCCTCCTGCAGGCCACCCCCGATGAACCGATTACACCTCGGATTCCCTTCAAAAACCTTGTGGGCGTGAGCGCCTCGATCCGAAACGTGATGGCCATGATCGAGGCGATCGCCCGAGTCCCTTCGACGACGCTCATTATAGGAGAAACCGGTACGGGCAAGGAACTCATCGCCAAGGCGATTCACGAGCGAAGTCTCGACAGCGACGGCCCGTTTCAAGTCGTAGACTGCACCACCTTTTCAGAAGGCACGGTGGAATCCGAACTGTTCGGACATGTCCGCGGTGCGTTTACCGGCGCGGTTGCCGACAGGACCGGCCTAATCGAATCCGGCAGTCATGGTACCGTGTTCCTGGATGAAATCGGCGACCTGCCGGCCAACTTACAAGCCAAATTGTTGCGCGTGCTGGAAGCGGGCGAGGTACGGGCCGTCGGCAGCACACAGCAGCGGAAGGTCAACGTCCGCTTTATTGCCGCGACCAATCAAGACTTGGCCGAAAAGGTGAAGCGGAGCGAGTTCCGCAAAGATCTCTTCTTTCGCCTCAACGTCATGGTTATTCGTGTGCCACCCCTGCGGGAGCGGACGGAAGACATCCCCGTACTTGCCCGGCACTTTATCGCCCGCTATGCCAAAGAGTTTACAAAACGGGTGGAAGACCTTCACCCCTCCGCTGTCACTGAGCTGGTCGCCTACCCCTGGCCAGGAAATGTTCGCGAACTACGTAATGTGATGGAGCGGGCAGTCATGCTCGCGAAGGGTGATCGGATCGGTATTGCCGATGTGGCCGGCATGCTGGCAGTGCCCAACGAGCGGCAACGGGAGACACCTGACGAAGATTATCTACACCTGCCTTACGCAAAAGCCAAAGAACAGGTTCTAGAAGCCTTCAACCGGCGATACATTTCGACTAAACTGACCATCCACCAGGGCAATGTGACCCATGCCGCCCAGGATGCCGGACTGCCTCGTTCCTACTTCCACGAGATCATGCGCCGCTATACAAAAGACTAAAATAGCGGTGTCAGCAAAGCATGACACCCACCACTAGTTACACCTCACAACTAATTGTTTTAATTCATATTACTTAACATTCATCCAGGCGTCTGCGTTTACAGACGCTATTTTCAAATTACATATCAACTACTTACACTCATCAACCACACCCGTAGTCAGCAGTTCCTGACCCCCATTCATTTGTTTGGTGCTACGCTTCTGAACCAACCGGAAACAACGTCACAAATAGTTGATTTAAAGCACTATTTATTCTCTCATGAATCGCCGCGCCTCGACCATTTGGCTCGACTACGGCACGTGAATTGTAATACTCCTATACCGCGAGCGAATGTCCGCTCGAAAATTTCGAATTGTGAGGGACGAATGTTTCCAATTCGACACATGGAAAGGGGGTACGCCAGACGAGATTGCATCCACGTAAGTGTAGTGAGGTTGTACGAACAGGTGCATGAGGGACTCATGTGCCTCACAAGGAGGTAGCTATTATGCAGGTTTCCGTTTCACGGAGACAGTTTCTCAAAATCTCGGCGGGCACCGTCGCGGCCGTGGCCGTGGCGGACAAAGTCCTCGCGCTGACCGCGCTACAGCCGGTCATCGAGGTTGGGAACCCGCTGGGTGAGTACCCGGATCGGTCCTGGGAGCGTGTCTATCACGACCAGTACCGGTACGACTCATCCTTTACCTGGTGCTGCTCACCGAACGATACACACGGCTGTCGCGTCCGTGCCTTCGTCCGGAACGGCGTCGTGATGCGCGTCGAGCAGAATTACGACCACCAGACGTACGAAGACCTATACGGCAATCGCGGCACATTCGCGCATAACCCGCGCATGTGCTTGAAAGGCTTCACCTTTCACCGTCGCGTGTACGGTCCTTATCGATTGAAGGGTCCGCTGATGCGGAAGGGCTGGAAGCAGTGGATGGACGACGGCTCCCCCGAGCTGACGCCAGACGTGAAGCGCAAGTACAAATTCGACAGCCGCTTCCTCGACGACCTCAATCGGGTGTCGTGGGATACGGCCTTCACCTATGTGGCCAAAGGCGCCGTGCTGATCGCGACGCGCTACAGCGGTGAAGCCGGAGCCCGTCGTCTCCGCGAGCAGGGTTATGCTCCGGAAATGATCGAAATGATGAAGGGTGCGGGCGTGCGGACGTTCAAACATCGCGCCGGTATGCCGGTTCTCGGCATCGTCGGCAAGATGATGAACACCCGCTTCAACGGCGGATGCTTGCCGTTGCTCGACTCCTGGATCCGCAAAGTCGATGCCGAAAAGGCGCAAGGCGGAAAGTATTATTCTAACTACACCTGGCACGGCGACCAAGATCCATCGCATCCGTTCTGGAACGGGACCCAGAACTGCGACGTCGACCTCTCCGACATGCGCTTCTCCAAGCTGAACACCAGCTGGGGCAAGAACTTCGTCGAGAACAAGATGCCGGAAGCGCACTGGAAGCTCGAGTCCATCGAGCGCGGCGCTCGGATCGTCGTCATTACGCCGGAGTACAACCCAACGGCCTACCGCGCAGACTACTGGATTCCTGTGCGGCCGGAGACCGATGGCGCGAACTTCCTCGGCGCTGCAAAGATCATCTTTGATGAAAACTTGCAAGACATCGACTACATCAAGGAGTTCACCGACCTACCGCTGCTCATTCGGACGGATACGCTCCAGTATCTCGATCCGCGCGATGTGATTGCGGACTACAAGTTCCCGGATTTCTCCAAGAGCTATTCGGGACGTATCCAATCCTTGAAGCCCGAGCAAATCGAACGGCTCGGCGGCATGATGGTCTGGGACCAGGCAAAGGGACAAGCCGTTCCTCTGCACCGGGAACAGGTCGGCTTCCACTTCAAAGCGAGCGGCATTGATCCGGCATTGACCGGTACCCACCGGGTGAAGCTGCTCAACGGTCGTGAAATCGACGTGATGCCGCTCTATCAGATGTACCAGGTCCACTTGCAGGATTACGATCTGGACACCACGCACCAGATCACCCGTGCGCCGAAGGACCTCATCGTCCGTTGGGCGCGTGATTCGGGCACGATCAAGCCGGCCGCGATGCATAACGGCGAAGGCGTCTGTCACTATTTCCACATGACGGAAATGGGTCGGGCGGCGGCGTTCATTATGACCATCACCGGCAACATCGGCAAATTCGGCACGGGCTGCCATACCTGGTCCGGCAACTACAAGGCCGGCATCTGGAACGCGGTGCCCTGGTCCGGCGCGGGCCTCGCGGTGCATACCGGTGAGGATCCGTTCAACCTGACCTTGGATCCGAACGCCCACGGCAAAGAGATCAAGACCCGTTCCTATTACTATGGTGAAGAA
>JACCDZ011579586.1_pt1 | contig 12193 bp, 6 predicted proteins | sample 7449551 | NCBI WGS metagenome assembly JACCDZ01 (sample SAMN15323452, study PRJNA562643) | freshwater metagenome | isolation source: river surface water | place: USA:Blue River Watershed | collected 2017-08-18
TAACTTGATATTTTCAATATTAGCTGAGTTATCACAATAGTTTTGTAAATATTCTGGTTTCGCAAAAGCGTTCGATGCAAACCCACAAACAAGCAAAGCGAGAATCTGTAGTGATTTCATTTTTCCCCTTTAATTTTATTTAGTTGAACAACCTTAGATGACTGCCAGTGTTAGGTAACATCCCAAAAACCAAAAGTCCTCAGGGCCCTGAATTAATTACAACCCCTTGTTTTAATAACATCAGAATATCTTAAGAGAGAAGTTGTTGGCAGATTTCAGCTTTTTTGATAACTAAACCTTTCAATTTCAAAAGGTTCTAGATTCCATGGTAGATAATTCGTATAAAGAAGGTTTTAAATATAAACACGAAAATCCTTATCACGACAGATTAGAGGCATTCGCCGACTTTGTTATGAGAGATGATGAGGCCGAAGTTCATAGAGGAAACTGGAACAAAGACGTCTTTAAAAAAGATGGTCCTCTCTTTTTAGAAATCGGAAGTGGCGCTGGACACTTCATGATCGATTACTGCCAAGATCACCCGGAACACCATTTTGTCGGCCTTGATTACCGCTTTAAAAGAAGTTTTCAACTGGCAAAAAAATTAGCAACTATCGAAAATAAAAACTTCAGATACCTAAGAGCAAAAGGTGAAAGAGTAGAATTCATCTTCAATGAAAATGAACTGGACGGAATTTTTTATTTCTTTCCTGATCCATGGCCAAAAGCTCGTCACAATAAAAAAAGACTTTTTCAAAAACCGTTTCTAGAAGCAGCTTTCAGATCACTAAAACCAGGCGGAATTTTTTACGTAAAAACCGACCATGATGGTTATGCTGAATGGATGAAAGAAGAAATTGAAAAAGTAACAGATAAATTTGAACTTATTTTAGAATCAAAAGATTTGCGAGTGGAATTTCCTGAGCATTTCTTAGCTAAATACACGACGGGTTTTGAGAAGATATTCCTAACTCAAGGTGTAAAAATAAAGGCATTTGTTTTAAAATCAAAAAAGTAAAATATGTCATTAGAAGACTTAAAACTTAAAATTAAAGATGAATTATTAATTTCATCGGTAATTGAAAGTTACATTCCGGTTAAACGTCACGGCTCAAGTGTAGTCGCGGTTTGTCCTTTCCACAATGACACAAAACCCTCAATGAACATTAACGATTCTAAAAAAATCTTTAAGTGTTTTGCCTGTGGGGCGGCCGGAGACGCAATTTCTTTTGTTATGAAACGAGAGAATTTGGATTTCGTCTCTGCAATGAAAGATATTTGTAAGCGTGTCGGGATTAATTTTGATACCTATCAAGAAGAGAAAAAATCAAATCCTAAACTTGAGATGGCCAAAAAAATTCTTAATCGAGCGAGTTTAATTTATAGAAAAATTGCAACCAACCCTGGATGTGAAGTTTATAAACATTTCTTAAAAGATCGCAAGCTCTCAGAAGAGACGGCTTCGCAATTCTCTCTAGGCTATGCTCCCAATAGAAATACTATTTCTGAGTATTTAAATTCCATTGCAGATCCCAAAGAAAAGAAAATGGCCATTGATGTTGCTCTGGAAATTAAATTAATTATGCCTGATCGCAATAATCCAAATGCCCAATATGACCTCTTTCGCGATCGCATTATGTTTCCAATTTGGGACCAATATGGCTCTTGTATTGGTTTTACTTCTCGAAGTATTCACGATTATCAAAAGCCTAAATATCTAAATTCGATGGACTCTTTTATTTTTAATAAGAGCAATATTCTCTACGGCTTCCATCTTGCAAAAAATTCAATTCGACAGAAGGATTCTGTGATCCTCGTCGAAGGAAATATGGATTTGATCTCACTTCATCACCATGGTTTTGACAATGCAGTGGCCATTATGGGGGTTGCTCTAGGTCAGCAGTCTCAAGACAGGCTCTCTGGTCTAACGAAGAACTATACTCTTTCTCTGGATAGTGATAACGCTGGTTACATGGCCATGGAAAGAATCAATAAACAATTGGCCGAAAAAGGGATCATTGCTAAATATATTGAATTTAGTCCACACAAAGATCCTGATGACTTTTTAAAAGCAGAGGGTGCCCTAAGTCTGACTAAAAAACTGGAAGATGCGATTTGTGCTTATGACGCTCAATTAGAAAAGCTTATTCCTGAGTCAATTCCGGAAGTGTTAGATAGAAAGCTTGAGATCCTTAATCAGGCCTTTGCCCTGCTCTCGCCTCTTAGAAATGAACTTTCAGCTACTGAGCGCATCGTAAGTTTTTCGAGACGTCTGGGGTTAAAAACTGACTCTGCGTTAATTTTAAGAAGCTATGAAGAATTCTTAAGTAAAGCTCAAGAAAAGCCGAAAAGCCACTATGCTAACAAACCGATTCAACAGGATTTTCAACCAAGTTTTGATGACGAAAACTCTGAGTTTATTCCTGAAGAAGTTTTAAGTGCAATGGCGTTACATCACCATGAACAAGAAGTGGTTTTCCCCGATGAAAATCATTTAACGAAAGTGGAAAAGTTACTACTGCAAGAAATAGTCCAACTTCCTACGCTCTTGAATAATGTGAATATGAATGAAATCCTTGCCTTAGTTAGTAATGATGAGGTAAAAAAATACATTGGAAAAATTCGCAAAATTATTTTGGAAGTAGATGACAACGAGTATGAATCTGTAGTGCTTAATTTAACGAATAATGAAAACTATTCGTTTGATTTAAGAGAAGCCGTGAGTTCAGCGTTTTTTAATTACAAACCAAAAGAAATTGATCCTAAAAAGGTCAAGCGAATGATTTTCGATTTAGGTATTAAATTAGAAAATGAAAAACTTAAATTGAAAAAAGAAAGCATCACAAGAAGACAAAAAACTTGTACTTCAGAATTAGAGATGACCAATATCTTAAACGAGTTACAAGAAGTTCTAAAAGAGATGCAGGAATTAAAAAATAAAAAAGCTCCAAAGCTATAACTTTTAAAACCCGAAATAAATAAGGGAGTCATGATAATGAGTAATCCAGTTTCACCTTTAGTAGCGCAATTTCTAAATTCAAAAGAATTTGCTCGTCTTTTAACAAAAGGGAAAGACCAAAGCTACATCACAGCAGAAGAGATCAACGATGCTCTTCCTGCTAGCGTTGTACTTGCCACAGACCTTGACGAGGTTATGAATCGTATTATCGAACTTAAAATCGATATTATGGACACGCCTGCAGAAGAGGACGAAGATGAAGAAGGTATCCGTCTTGATGGAACTGAAATCATCGAAGAAGCTTTATCGAGAGAAGAAAAAGCTGAACTAAGATCGGCTTCAACTGATCCAGTTAAATTATATTTAAAGCGCATGGGTTCTGTTGCCCTACTTACTCGTGAGGGTGAGGTTGTTATTGCAAAAGAAATCGAAGATGGTGAAAGAGAGATTATTCTTTCGGCCCTATCTTCTACGCACGCGCTAAAAGAAGTTGTTAAGCTTCGTGAGAAGATTGAAACTCAAGAGAACCCACAAGAATTCGTAAAAGAACTTGTGCGTGGTCTTGATGATGAATCATCTCCTGCTGACATCAAAAAAGTTAAAGATAGAATTTATGCAGTAATTGAACAAATCAACATCATTCTTCAAGAAGCAGAAAAAGCAGATGGTACGCTAAAAGCACTAGATGTAGCTCAAAAGAAGATCATGGATGAGATTTCAGTAGAACTTGCTGATTTAACTTTCAACAGAAAGATCATCAACTCTTTCGTTGAACCAGTAAAAAAATACTACCTACAATTCTCTGAATTATTCGATCAACAAGATCGTATCTTCAAATTCTTAGAAGTAGCTAACTCTGAAGACTATAAAGTTCTTTACGATAAAATCGCTGAAGACGATAACTTCAAACGTAAGCTTGCTAAAGATCTTTTCACGACAGATGCAAAGATCGAGCAACTTGTAAGAAATCAAGAAGACATTCTAAGAAAGCTTCGTCGTTTAACGATTGATGCTGGAATGGAATTCATTGAAATTGAAAAAGTTTATAAAATTATTATCGAAGGTGAAACTAAGGCCGATAGAGCAAAAGCTCAGTTAGTTGAAGCCAACCTAAGACTAGTAGTTTCTATTGCTAAAAAATACACTAACCGCGGTCTTCAATTCCTGGATCTAATCCAAGAAGGAAACATCGGTCTAATGAAAGCAGTAGATAAATTCGAGTACCGTCGTGGATATAAGTTCTCTACTTATGCTACATGGTGGATTCGTCAGGCGATTACAAGAGCGATTGCTGACCAAGCAAGAACAATTCGTATCCCTGTTCACATGATTGAAACAATCAACAAGATGGTAAGAACATCTCGTCAACTTATCCAAGAGCTTGGTCGCGAACCAACTCCTGAAGAGATTGCAGAGAGAATGGAGCTTCCAGTTGATAAAGTTAAAAAAGTTCAAAAGATCTCTAAAGAGCCAATCTCTCTTGAAACTCCAATCGGAGAAGAAGAAGATTCATCACTTGGAGACTTTATTGAAGACAAGAAAATCATTTCTCCTGCTGACGCTGTTATGAGTATCACTCTTTCAGAACAAACAAGAGCAGTGCTTTCTACTTTAACTCCAAGAGAGGAAAAAGTTCTACGTATGCGTTTTGGTATCGGGGAAAAATCAGATCATACTCTAGAAGAAGTTGGTCAGGATTTCTTTGTTACAAGAGAGCGTATTCGTCAGATCGAGGCGAAAGCGCTTAGAAAGCTTCGTCATCCATCTCGTGCTAAACTTCTTAAGTCTTACGTAGATAACTAGCTCAGAAAAAGGCTCCAGTGGAGCCTTTTTACTTCGCCAGCGAAGCAAATAAAAAAGACTCGAGTCGCGATAACGAGTCTGAGCTAGCCGATAAAACAGTCCAGTGGACTGTTTTAACTTCGCTTGAAATTTGTAATTCACTAGACGTCGAAATTTTGAGTTCGGCCTAGCGAGAAAAAACTTCTTAATATAAAAAAAGCCCTCTTCACTAGAGGGCTTTTTTTTTGCCCAAGCTCTTCTCTCAACTTCTATTATTTAAAAATTCTCCAACGCTTATTTATTTGTTTTTGTCAATAGAGTTTAATTTTTATAATGTGCGATTTCAGAGTACCAGTAAGTTCAATTTTAATATATAATATCCCCTTGATTAAAACTTCCACGACTCAAAAAAAGGTTTTTAGTGAACGACTCAAATTGGAATATTCCAGAAAAAATTCACACAGAATGCAAAAGGTTTTTTAATCCTCTTTTCATTCAAAACGGTCTTAAATTTGTAAAGCTATCAAAAGTATCAATCTCTTTTAAAAAAGGCTCTCCAGAGACTTATTACATTGTTTCAGGATTAGTCAGAGATGATCGCGCTCACGAAACTAAAATCGTTTATAAAAAAAGATTAGAAGACACTCCTGAAGGGCCTTTCTCTTCAAACTGTGACTGTCATCAATGGACAGAACAAAAACATTGTCCTCATGTTGTGGCCTTATTTATTAGCTACCAATTACAGCTTTATATGGAAGAGATGAGTAATGCTCCTGGCGGACAAGACTCTCATGATTCTGATCTTCCTCCAATCGCTCTTAATACGAGCTTAGGAGTGAACGTAGCTGAGTATGGAACAATTATTGGTGGGCCTCATCAACTAATTGGTGCTCCAGCTGCTCCTACTTATTCTGCGCTTCAATATCTTCTTCATAATAAAAAGATTGTTCCTTTCCCTCTTCCACAAAACTTTAGAGGTAAATTACAGATTCATCTTTCAAGTGAAGAGAAAGCAAAATTCAAACTAAGAAATGCTGAGGGTGAAATCATTCCGGAAGTGTCTGTTTTTGAAAATTTATATATTTTCAACTGGAGACAAGGACAAGTTTTTCATATTCCTAATGAATTAAAAATTTTAATTCAAAGAATTCGTCTGAATCTTTTTACTTACGGAATAAATGATATTCTTGCAAATGTTCAAGAATTGGAACTTTTCTCACAAGTTGAAATCTATATTAATGGAATTGAGTTAGGTGAAATTAAAACGACTCGTCCAAAATGTAGAATTACATTATCACCTGCTCAAAAAAAGGGACTCCTTCATTCTACAATTGAATTTTATGATGAAGCAGAAAACTTAGTTATCCCAAATGAATATATTTCTCAGTTTACTTTTAACACTGGAATCCTTGGACACTTCAAGAAAAAACAAGAAGCCTATGATTTCGTTTTATCTGTAAGAGATTCTCTCGTTCACAATAGTGATGGATATAAAAAGCATATCGTCTCAAGCTCAAAGAAAGTAAAATTTCAAATGCTTTATAGCGAAATCTTAAAAGAACGCGATCTTTTAATTTATGACCAAGACACAAAACAATTGTGTCTTTATGATAATCACTTCACTAAAAAATTATTTCTTTCAATGATTGAAAATTTCAGTGACCAATTCTTTAGATTTGCCAGCTCTGATAATGAATTGAAAGTTTTAAAATATGATGTTCAGCCTTCTGTTATTTTTGCAGGCCTTTCAAATTTCCATAAAGACGTTGCTCTACTTGGAGTTGAAATTTATTACGATCGCCAGGAAATTTCTAAATGGAATTCAAAGATTCGCTTTGAAAGAAGAACCAGCGATACAAAATGGTTTGATTTAGAACTTAACATCAACGATTTCGATTTATCTATTATTAAAGAAGCAGATCTTGAAAACGGAATGGTTCTGACAAAACAAGGATTAATTCTTCTTACTCAAGAGCAAAAAGATTTAATTCGTTTCATGCAAAAGTATACGAAGTACGAAGCGACGGAGTCGTCAACTCAGATTGATGGTTCTCGTTCATTTAAAAAATTCGTTCTTCCTTTTAATCGCGCTAGAATTTTCGAATTATTTGAACTTAAAAAGCTCGGAATCGAAGGTGCTTTAACTCAAGAAGATTTAGAGCTTTGTGATAAACTGGCCAATCTGACAGAGATGCCTCACTACGATCTACCAGTTGATTTAAAGGCCACACTTCGCCCTTATCAAGAGACTGGATATAACTGGTTAAGATTTTTATATGAGCACAAACTAGGTGCCTGTCTTGCTGACGACATGGGTCTTGGTAAGACATTACAAACCATTACTTTTTTGCAGTCAATTTATAATCAAATTGATCACGTGTTAGTCGTGTGTCCAGTTACTCTTTTAATTAACTGGGAAAAAGAAATTGAAAAATTCTCTAATATGTCTCTTCATATTTATCATGGAGGCTCTAGAGAAATTCCAAAAGATAAAAAAATCATTTTAACTTCATACGGTGTGATGAAAAAAGAATCGGAAGCAGTTTTTGCAAACTATAAATTCGATGTTCTTGTTCTAGATGAGGTTCAACATTTAAAAAATGTTCGCTCACTTGGAGCATTCTCAGCTAGAAAAATTAATGCGAATTTCAGAGTGTGTCTAACAGGTACTCCAGTTGAAAACGATCTTTCTGAATTTTATAACATTCTCGATCTGTCGGTTCCTGGAATTTGGGGAGATTTACAGTTTGTCAGAACAACTTCGACAACAAAATCTCGTGGTATTGCTAAAAAGACAGCAAGTCCATTTATTCTAAGAAGAACAAAAGCACAGGTTCTTGATGATTTACCACCTAAATTAGAAAATAATGTTTATCTTGAACTTTCAGAAGTTGAAAATAAACGCTACCAAGAACTTATGTCTTCGATTAGAAATCGTATCCAAAATGCGACGGCCCAATCAAAGTATGGGGAAATTCTTCGTGGCCTACTTCACTTAAGACAAAGTTGTTTATGGCAAAATCCATCAGCAGCAGAAGTAGATGTGGCTAAAATTGATTCAACTAAAATTGAGTTCTTACTTGAGACGTTGGAAACAATTAAAGAAGAAGGGCAACAGGCCATTATCTTCTCTCAGTTTACAACTTATCTAGACATCATTCAGCAACATTTCAGAGAAAGACATTGGAAATTCTCACGAATTGACGGTTCTCAAACAATTAAAAAGAGACAGTCACAAGTGGAAGAATTTCAAAGTGGGGCCAATCCATTTTTCCTTATCTCTCTTAAGGCCGGAGGTGTGGGTCTAAACTTAACAACGGCAAGCTTCGTCTTTATCATGGACCCTTGGTGGAACCCGGCCGTAGAATCTCAGGCCATCGATAGAGCTCACCGTATTGGACAAAAAAATACGCTGACTGTTTATCGTCCAATTATTAAGGGATCTGTTGAAGAGAAAGTTTTAAAGCTTCAAGAAGAGAAAAAGCAGTTATTTGCAGATCTACTAGAAGGTGATGATGACAACACATTTGCTGGTAAATTATCAATGAAAGATTTCGAAAACCTATTTCAATAAAATATTTGTCGGCTTCTCTCCTGTGCAGAAGCCGACAATTTCAATCAAGAAAATATAAATTCTTCATGATTAAAATCTTCCGTATTCTATAAATATTAAAAACATATATAATCAACTCTAATAGACCACATTCAGATAGGGGAATTTAAATGAAAAACATCTCAAAATTATTAATGCTTACTCTTGTTGCAGCTTCATTAGCTTCATGTTCATCAATGAAAAAAGGTTCTTGCTGCAAAGGTAGCGAATGCGACATGAAAAAAGAAAGCAAAGAATGTTCAATGAAGAAAGAAGATTGCAAAGATAAAAAAGAATGTGATCTAAAAAAAGAAGAAGTAAAGGCCGAAACAACGACTAAAAAGAAATAATTAATTATTTCAATTTTATAAGAAGGCCAAGAATTCCTTGGCCTTTTTAATCTTATGACAAAAGAAATAAACTACTCTGATACTATTATTGTCATTCCAACCTACAATGAAATTGAAAACATTTCATCAATGGTTCACCAATTATTTGATCTCTACCCTACTATTCATATTTTAGTTGTCGATGACAACTCTCCTGATCAAACCTATTTAAAGGTAGAAGAACTGAAATTAAAATTTGAGAATCTTCATTTAATTAAGCGTAAATATAAAGATGGTCTTGGCGGGGCCTACATCAAAGGTTTTCAATATTGTCTGGAGAATAAATTTCAGCAAATTGTTCAAATGGACTGTGATTTTTCCCATGATCCTAAAGAAGTTGATCTGCTTTTAAATGGCCTAAAGACTTATGATCTTTGTATCGGTTCTCGCTACATTAATGGTCTAAGAGTGATCAACTGGCCAATTAAGCGTTTATTTCTTTCTCTCCTTGCTGGATGCTACATCAAGCTTATCACAGGCCTTCCTTTTAATGATTGCTCTGGTGGATTTAAGGCCATGAAGGCAACGGTTCTGATAAAGATCGATTTAGATAAAATTATTTCTAAGGGATATATTTTTCAAACTGAGATCAATTATAAAGCTTGGATTCATCAATTTAAAATTGTAGAAATACCTATTATCTTTTATGAAAGAAAATTAGGTTATTCTAAATTACAAAAACATGTCGTAATTGAAGGGATTATCACTTTATTAAAAGTAAGATTTTCAAATAAGTAATTATTTGAAGACTTTAATACAAGAAAGATCTAGCGGATGATGAGTTTTTACTTTGCAGTTTTCGATTAAAACGCCAATAGATCTTTCTCCCCTTACAAAATAATCTCCATCGCTATCTGCGAGTTATCTAAAATTAGTTGGCCGTATTCATTTCTCATCTGCAATTCCTAAGCGCCAATTTTTACTCTTTTTAAATAGAGCTGATACTGATCTAGAGCAATTTTTAGTTCTATTATATCTTGAGCCCTTGCACGGTCTTCTATATGACGGGCCAATGGGGTTAAACCATCTAACCCATAAGAACCTGCTGAACCAGCTATCTTGTGTGCAGCTTTTTCTAGCGCGGAAAATTCTTGATTCTGCACAAAACTTAACAAATATTTAACTTCATCTTCTCTCGACTTCAAATAACGAGGCAACAAATCAGCGACTTCCTCATTTGGAATAATTTCAATCTTTGAAGTCAAAAGATTAATAAGATTGATCAAATCTTTTTTTGAATATGGCTTAGTCAAATGACTATTGCATCCGGCCTGCAAACTTTTCTGAATTTCTTCAGCATGAGCATAGGCTGTTAGGGCAATGACCGGAGTAAATACTCTGTCTTCATCGCGTTCTCTTTTTCTTATTTCATTTGTTGCTGCATAACCATCCATTATCGGCATATTCATATCCATTAAAATAATATCAAAACTCTGTTGATCAAAAATTTTAAGGGCCTCTTTACCGTTTTGTGCCTCGACTATTTCATACGATTGATCTCGCAAGAACGCGCGCGCAACCTGGAGGTTGTCTTCATTGTCATCGACAAGTAGGATGCGTTTTTTATTTATTTTATCTTGTTCTTTATTTTCTTTATTATTTTGTATTTCCTCAAATAGAGTTTGATCCTTTTGGATTGACACAGGGGGTACATTTACACTGACTAGAGCTCGCTTTATTGTATCTAGAAGTACGTCTTTTAAAATTGGTTTTACTAATAATGAATGAACTCCTATTTCTTTTGAGCGAGCAATATCTCCATGTCGATTATCTGAAGTCAGCATTAACAACAAAGGATCATTAACTTGGCTATCAATAATTTTTTGTGCCAATCCAAAGCCATCCATTCCTGGCATATGTCCATCTATGAGAATTAGATCAAATGGACTGCTCTTTTCCTGCTTTTTATTTTCTTGAATTCTTTTTTCAAAAATCTTCCAAGCTTCCTCTCCATTTTCAGCCTCAGTCGTAATCGCACCTTGTTTTTCTAAAATGTTTTTTAATAACATTCTGTTAGTTTGATTATCATCCACAATTAAAAACTCGCGTCCTTTTAATTCTAAATCATCAACTTCTTGATTTATTATTTTTTCAGCTTCCGTCGGTGCTAAATTTAAATAAAATTTAAAAATAGAACCAACTCCCAAGCTACTCTCTACTTCAATTTTACCATTCATCATTTCTACTAACTGTTTTGTAATGCTTAATCCAAGCCCTGTTCCGCCAAACTCTTTTGTGATTGAAGCATCGGCTTGTGAAAAACGTTCAAAAAGTGAATTCATTTGTTTTTGAGTCATTCCAATTCCCGTGTCTTCAACCTCAAAATGCAACAATCCATTTTCTGAAGAATAGGCACGTAAAATAATTTCACCACTACGAGTAAACTTAATTGAATTTCCGATTAGATTGATAAGAATTTGGCGAATTCGTAAAGCATCTCCTAAATAACTATCATAAAGAGATTCTTCAATATCAATGATTAACTCTAAGTGTTTTTGATGTGCTTTGACTGAAATTGTCTCTGCGACGTCTTCGATCACTTGCCTGATAGAAAAAGAACTTTGTTGAAGCTCTAAATGATTGGCTTCGATTTTCGAAATATCTAAAATATCATTAATAATCGCTAAAAGACTACTTCCTGCATTTTTAAAAATACGCACATAATTTTTTTGTTCTTCATCTAAATTTGTTTCGTGTAATAACTCGGCCATACCCATGATGGCATTCATTGGTGTTCTTATTTCGTGACTCATGTTAGCTAGAAATTCAGACTTTGCATGTGTAGCATGAAGAGCTTCTTCTTTTGCAATTTGTAGTGATGTTTCAAATTCAATTTGCTTAGTCATATCAAAGGCAACACCTAAATATCCTGTCGTACTTCCATCCGGATCTTTTATTGGTGTTACTGAAAGCTTTACTTGAATTCTGTCTCCATTCTTACGAATATAACTCCATTGATCAGATTCAATAATGTCGTTATCTCCACGATATGAAAAAATTTCAAAATCTTGATAAAACTTACGTTCAAAGCGCTTTGAAAGAACCTCTGCCATTTTTAACATTTCGTATGGATCATGAAAAACCGAACACTTTTGTCCGATTAATTCATTTGGTTCATAACCTAAAAGCTTTTCTGCGGCCGGATTTACAAAAGTTAATTCTCCTACCTTGTCTGTCGCTATTAATGCAAATGCCGATGCATTAAAGATTGCCTTTTGAATTTGCGCACTTCGATTTAATTCATTTTGAATAACATCTCTTTGAATTGTTTGTTTATAAGAATGATAAAGAAAAACGATTAATGTAATCATTCCACCAATAATCCCCATTACAACTAAAAGATTAAGCGTTTGACTTATTTCTCGCTCTTTTTCCATTCTCTCTTTTAATAATTTCTCCTCAAGCTGCTTCATCTTCTCGATGTGTGAAATAACGTTACTTAGAAGTTCAACTCCACGTCTACTAGAGATA